>Ga0164313_10000444_pt1 | contig 32973 bp, 14 predicted proteins | sample GuaBasSedimGuay4_FD_113735 | JGI IMG/M metagenome (GOLD analysis project Ga0164313, IMG submission 113735) | Subseafloor sediment microbial communities from Guaymas Basin, Gulf of California, Mexico - Guay4, Core 4569-4, 0-3 cm | ecosystem: Environmental > Aquatic > Marine > Hydrothermal vents...
CGATCGAGATCGACCTCGGACAGGCCGCGGGCGCCGCCGACGCACTCGGTCACGTTGTCGCCCGAAAGCTCGAAGTGGACACCGCCCTGGTACGAACCGAGGTCCGCGTGGATATCGAAGCTCTGCTCGAGCTCGGAGAGGATGTTCTCGAAACGCCGGGTCTTGCGGCCGCCGGCGGTGGTCTCGGTGTTGCCGTGCATTGGGTCGCAGCACCACAGCACCGTGCGTTCGGCGCGTTGGGCCGCCTCGATGAGCGGCGGTAGACGATCGGCCACCTTCCCGTGCCCCATGCGGTGGATCAGCGTCAGACGCCCCGGCTCCGACTCGGGATCGAGGATCTCGAACAGCTCGAGCAACCACTCGGGGGTCATCGTCGGGCCGATCTTGACGCCGATCGGGTTGCGGATGCCGCGAAAGTAGTCCACGTGGGCGCCGTCCACCTCCGCCGTGCGGAGACCGACCCACGGAAAGTGGGTACCGAGGTTGTACCAGCCCTCGCGCCGTGGCACCCGCCGCGTCACCGCCTGTTCGTAGGGCAAGAGCAGCCCCTCGTGGCTGGTGTAGAAGTCGACCCGGCTGATCTCCCCGGGCTGGATCCCCGCCAGCGTTTCCATGAACTGTAGCGAGTCGGAGAGGCTCTCCACCACGCGCTGATACTCCTGCGCACGCGGCGAATGCGCGACAAAGTCGAGATCCCAATATTCCGGGTGGTGGAGGTCGGCAAAGCCGCCGTCCACCAACGATCGGATGAAGTTGAGGGTCATTGCCGCATGCTCGAATCCACGCAGCAACCGTTCAGGATCGGGTGTCCGCTCCTCGGCGGTAAAGTCGGGTCCGTTGACGATTTCGCCGCGATAGCTAGGAAGCGTGACGCCGTCACGTTCTTCGAGGTCCGAGCTGCGCGGCTTCGCGTACTGCCCAGCAAACCGTCCGACCCTGATGATCCGCCGCTTGAGTCCGTGGGTCAGCACGAGGCTCATCTGGAGGAGGATCTTGAGCTTGTTCGTGATGATCGGCGCCGAACACTGGTCGAAACGCTCGGCGCAGGCCCCGCCCTGGAGGAGGAAACGCTTTCCCGCTGCCGCTTCTGCGAGCTGGGTTTTGAGCCGTTCCACCTCCCAGGAGGTGACCAGCGGCGGCAGGCTCGCGAGCTGCTCGACCGCCCCCGCCAGCGCTTCATCGTCCGGGTAGGCCGGTTGCTGGCCGGCAGGCCTGTTCTGCCACGACGAGGGAGTCCATTCCGCCATAAGGCGGGCATTCTACATGAACGCCTTACTAATAGATGGGTTGACCCCCCGCCTGAGTACGTGCCCGACGACGGGCGGAGAACGAATCCATGCCAGCCGACCCGTAACGTTCACGGACGAATCTGCAATGAACACATGAACGTGCGGCGATCCCGACGCCAGAAATTGGTATCCTCCTGACGTGGGATTGACCCCCAATGACCCATTGGAGCAAATCATGAGTGACAAACCCCTACAGTCCAACCTCAATCCTTCCGACTCCGAGGCGGTGGTGAAGACCGTCCGCGAACGGTACGCCGGAATCGCCAATACCGGCTCGTCGTGCTGCGGCTCCAACGGCGGCGCCTGCGGCGGCACCGCGGAGGCCGTGGCCACCAATCTCGGCTATGCAAGTCTCGATCTCGACCTCCTGCCAGAGGGAGCCAACCTCGGCCTCGGTTGTGGCGCACCGCTCCAGCACCTCGAACTCGAGGAGGGCGAGGCCTTTCTCGATCTCGGGTCCGGCGCCGGCATCGACGCCCTCATTGCAGCCCAACAGGTTGGCCCCACCGGCCGGGTCATCGGCGTTGACATGACCCCGGCGATGCTCGTCAAGGCCAGAGCCAATGCGGCCGGGCACGACAATATCGATTTTCGTGAGGGTCGCCTCGAGGAGCTTCCGGTTGATGACGCCTCAGTTGATGCGGTCACCAGCAACTGCGTCATCAACCTGGTGCCCGACAAAGCTGTCGTGTTTCGCGAGATCGCCCGTGTTCTCAAACCCGGGGGGCGCATGGTGATCTCGGATGTGATTCTCGACGGAGAATTGCCCACGGCGGTTTCGCACGATGTGCTCGCCTACGTCGGCTGCGTCGCGGGCGCCGAGAAGCGGGAGCCCTACTTCCAGAAGCTTGCCGATGCGGGGCTCACCGATCTCGAGATTCTCAAGGACGTGGACTTCCTGGAAATGACCGCCAAGGCGGCGCCAGCTGAGGTGTTGGCCATCATGGATTCCGCCGGAATCTCCAGGGACGACGTCATGGGGATGGTTCGCTCGGTGACCTATCGCGCCCGTAAACGTTAGAACGTTAAACGTTGGAAGGTTTAACGTTCGAACGCCACCCAGATACCACATGGTCGGACTTAACGTTCTAACGTTCTAACGTGTAACGTTTTAACGATCGGCTGAGCTACGGTACACTGCCTCGGTGAACTTGGATCTTGAGTTGGCCCTGCGCTTCCTGCGCCGCCGAACCGGGGTGGCGCTCCGCGGCACTTCGATGGCGGCCTTTGCCGGAGTGGCGCTCGCCGTGACCACGCTGGTCATCACACTGGCTCTGATGAACGGTTACTCGCGAGCGATCGCCACCGCTCTGCAACGCGGCAACGCCCACATGGTCGGCTTCGCCCTCGGCTCGTTGGAGCCCGCGGAAGCTGCCGAACTGTCGGAACGCATCGCCGGAGAGAGCGGGGTGGAAAGAGGTGCCTGGCACGTACAGTTCGACAGTTCGAGGCTCCCGGTCGTTTCAGCGGTCAAACGGGGCTTGGGGCGGCTAAACGGTCGATCCGGCGGTTGAGCGGAGCATGCACTGATTAACGCAGCCAATGACCGCAGCGACGCTCAGCCCGCCAGCACCAACATCACTCGCCCGCTCGACTGGTTGACGAGAGTATGGTATAAACAAGGCATAAGAACGGAGGCGGTCTCGGCCCACGATTCGTCGATCTCCCGCTGCCGGGAGGCCGTAGCCGCAGAAATGATACGGTTGGCACCGGCGGATGCGATCTGGAACCCGTGGAACTGCCGAGGAAGTTGCGAGATACTACCGCCGATGGGAAGAGGAGGGAGTCGGCCCGGCATGGTATGTGCACGAACACATCCCGGTTGGAGCAGATGACCGATGAACGCGGCTGAGTTGCTCGTGGCACTCGACTACCAGGGCTCGCCGGGATTCGTACCGGCGGAGCGACTCGACGATTTGTGGGAGCACTCTCATGTGCTCCGACGGGCCGTGAAGACCTGCAACCTCATCGGGGTATATCGGCTCCACCACGCAACCGCCGCAGAGGCTGAACCTTCGGTCCCCGTAGTCTACGTCGCGGAGGCTGAGTCGGTCGAGGAAGCAGATCTGATCCACAAACGGGTGTGGAATCAGAACATCGCTCCCTTCCTTCTCGTGCGAACGCCGAGGAATCTCAGGCTATACTCCGGTTTCGAGTTCGACGATCGATTCCGCGGCGGCAGGACCGGCAAGGAGCAAGGCGGCGTTCTCGAGGCGGCGGTCGCCTTTAACGAGGTGACTACAAGGCTTGACGCACTTCGGGCGCGATCGATCGACGACGGGACCCTGTGGAGGACTTCCGGCTGGCAGGTCAACCCGAAGAGTCGTGTCGATCGACGGTTGCTTGAAAACCTCAAGGAGCTCAGCAACCAGCTTCGTGAGGAAGGCCTTGAACGACATGTGGGCCACGCTTTGATCGGCAAGCTTGTCTACCTTCGGTACCTGCGCGACCGGGGAATTCTCTCGGACCGGAAGCTGAGGGAGTGGGGCATTAGATGGGATTCGGTCGTCGATCGATCGACGACTCGGGAGCGGATCCGAGAGCTCGTGACGAAGGTCGATGACTGGCTGAACGGGTCCGTTTTCCCGATCGACTTCGACGCCGAGTCGGCGCCCAACAATGAGCATTTCAGGCAGGTGGTTGGAGTCTTTCTTGGGGATAGCGCGGCGACGGGTCAGCTCCATCTCGATTTTCGGGCTTACGACTTCTCGCACATTCCAATCGAGACGTTATCCATTATCTATGAGCAGTTCCTTTCGGTGGAAGAGTCGAGCCGGGAACTCGGAGCGTACTATACGCCGTTACCCGTTGTGAACTTCATGCTGGCGGAGCTGGACGAGCGCTGCCCGATCCAACCTGGGATGAGGGTTCTCGATCCATCCTGTGGGTCAGGCGCCTTCCTCGTTCAGTGCTATCGCCGCCTGGTTCATCGCTTCATGATCGAGCACGGGAATCCGAGCCCTCGACCCACGGAGCTGCGCGACCTGCTGGAGCGCTCCATTTTCGGCATCGACCGCGACGGTGATGCTTGCCGGGTCGCCGAGCTGAGCCTAGTGCTCACGCTGCTCGACTATGTTGATCCACCCGATCTCCAGCGAACGCCGACCTTCAAGCTACCCGCACTCAGGAACCGAACCATCTTCGAAGGTGATTTCTTCGACCCCGAGTCCGGGTGGACGACCAAGCTCGAGCCGCGCTCGTTTCACTGGGTGGTCGGCAACCCGCCATGGCGCGAGCTCAAGACATCCAGTGATCGAGAGGCCGATCGCGATGCACTCGACTGGATGAGCGAGCACCAGAACGAGTACCCGGTCGTTGGCAAACAGCTTGCCCAAGCATTTGCGTGGAAGGCGGTGGAGTTCCTCAGTGAAGATGGAATGGCAGGTTTGCTGCTTCCAGCTATGGTTCTGTTGTCGAAGAAAACGGCATATCGCGCGGCGTTCCTCGAGCGAACTTGCGTCGTGTCGATATCAAATTTCTCTAACTTGAGACGAGTGCTTTTCTTGGGCCGAGCAAACGCAGCAGCTGCCGCAATCCTCTTCTCAAGACGATCTCCACGAGAAGCGCACTCCCGATTCCACACCATCGACATGTTCTCACCCCTCATCGCGAATCAGGAAGCGAACAGGCCGGAGAGGAAGGGACGTCGGGTCGAAACCTGGAGCATCACAATCGACTCCTCGGAGATGAGCGAGGTACGGTACTCCGACGTCATCTCAGGCAACCCCTTGCCCTTCAAGGTGGCGATGTGGGGCAGCTTCCGTGACCTGCGGCTTCTTTCGCGAGTTGCTCGCCGATTTCCGACGCTCGGGGAGCTGGCCGAGTCACGCGGGCTGAATATCTCCCAAGGCCTTGAGTTGCGGTGTAAAGCCGGCTCGCGGGAGAATCTCGAGCCTACCGAGGAGGTCTCCGGAAAGCCCGAGCTGGACATGAAGGCGCTGCGGCGGATGACGGGAATCTACTCGATTCCGGGTGCGGCGCTCAGGACGGTGGTACCGGAGCGAGCAAATGTACGAAAGCGCGGAGGGATGCTGCCGCTCCTCGTCTGCCGGCCGCCACACGTCATCGTGAGCGCGGCGCGGACCTTCGCGGTCTTCAGCGACGAGTTCATTGTCGTTCCGCCACGCCAAATCGGTATCGCGGGCGAGCTCGCCCAGGGACCCCTGCTGCGAGCACTCTCCCTTTTCCTGAGCTCGGACTTTGTACGATACCACCAGTTTCTTCTGGGATCGCAGTCAGAGACGCGGGGCGGCCTGAGCACGCTCCAGGACCTCAAGGCGGTCCCTACGCCGTTCGACGGGCGCTCGGAGGAAGACCTCGCACCGTGGCTCGAACTGCACGGTCGCCTGGTCCAAGTCTCCGAAGCTCTTCAGAAGGCTACCAGCACGAGCAACACTCTGATTAAACCCGAGGAGACGTACCAGCTCAGGACTCGGTTCAAAGAGTTCGAGTATGAGCTCAACACAATGGTCTCCAAGCTGCTATGCCTCGACACCAGGCAGCAATGGCTGATTCACGATCTCGTCAACGTGCGAAGGCATCTCGTGGACGGAATGGTCGGCGACGAGGCGGTCAGGCCCCCAAGCAAGGACGAGGTCGAGGCCTATATCGCTACCTTGGCCTCGGAACTCGACGATTTCGTCGACCGGGAGCTAGGCGTCACGCACCAGGTCACGGCCGTTCTCGAGGCCAGGTCCGGAATGGTCGAGGTCCGACTTGTACCCAGAGGGTCGGCGGCGACCGAATCGCGGGTTTTGGATGCCGACGCGCCTACCGAGGTGGAGCTGAGGCGCGCCCGGGAGGCGATCGAGGCTCGTCGACCGCAGTGGATTTACTTCGATCGCAACCTCGTGGTGATCCAGGAAGACCGGACGTACCTCCTCAAGCCCATGCAGCGGATGTGGTGGACGCGAAGCCAGGCGCTTGCGGACGCCGACGAGGTCGTCGCGCGCGCGCTCGAACCCGAGAAGGCTGGATGAAACGGCGAGTTCGAGACGCAGACTGCTCGGACCTCAGGCTCCGCGAGACGTACCGGCGATCCTTCATCTCGCAGGTTCACACGCTCATCGCCGAGGGCCACGAGCGCCTTCCGAGAACGGACATCGGCTCGATGGAGGAGCCGGCGATCACCGGCGAGTTGGTGCGTGCGATACGGCAGTATCAGGAGTCGTCGGGCGCTCCGGCGTGGTGCAATCGCCTGGCGATCCACGACGATCCCCCGGTCAACCTGCCCGGACGCACCGGCACGCGAAGGCCTCGAGTCGATATCGAGGTTGAGCGTTGCGGCCGCGGCCGCCGCCCACGGTTTCAGATGGAAGCAAAGAGGCTCTACAGCACGAGGTCGGCGGCGGAGTACACCGGCGACGACGGACTAGGCAGCTTCGTCGCCGGGCGGTATGCGGCCGGGCATACCGACGCCGGGATGCTGGGTTATGCGCAGTGCGAGCAGCCGGCGGACTGGGCCAAGAGGATCGGCGAGATGCTGTCCAAGCGCGCGCACAAGCTGCGGCTTAAAGGTGATACTCCCTGGGAGCCCACGGCGTTTGACACCCGCCTCCAGGCGTCGTATCGGTCCTCGCATCGACGGAATCATGAGGATATCGATGTCTTTCATATCCTTCTGGATTGCCGTTAGGAGCGTTCCGGCTGACGACCTGTGTGTCCTCCTCGATAACCTCATCCGGGCGATTCTCGACGGCGATTCGCAACCCGCAATCCCTCGGCATCAACGATTTCCTGCCTCGTCGAGGCATCTCGGATTTGGGCGCAGGTCACGCTTCCCGATGAACCGTTACCGAGCACGGTCGGCAAAACCGGCTCGACCAACCTGGCGGGCGGCGCGCAAACCGTCGACGGGATCTCCGGTCTCGACACCGTGCAGAACCGTGCGTCGCCGGTCAAATCGTCAACTTCGCTGCCCGCAGACCACGGAAATCTGCCCATTTCAGATTCAAGTGCCGGAACCGGCAGTGTTGACAGTCTCAGGTGGGAGAAGACTGCGGGATCCAAATGTGTCCAAAGTGCCGGCACTCGAATCGCGCGTGAACAGCCTCTCAGTCAAGATCGAAAACGCTGAATCGTGTCGACCCACACGCGCGTGGCGACACGCGCAGAAACTTTCGCTGTTTCGCCAACAGGAACTAGAATCATCAAATCCACTGCGCACATTAGATCTTCTCAGTTGAACAAATAAGAAATTTGTTGACAATGTTCATACTTCGACCACATATTCTTTGTAGACAGTCAAACCGATCTGACCTGGGGGGAGGGCGCCGCCAGTGATCACAATTGATTCGGTTTCTATCGACCCAGCGGCCGACCGGGAAAGGTGCATCCAACTATGAGTCTCGTTCATCGGAGAGGTTGCAGTCTGGCGACCTACACGCGGCAGTCCCTGGAGACTGCCGTTCTTGTCTATCTGTCACTGCTCACCGCCGTCTCGGCGGCCGCGTGGGAGATGGAGGCGGGACAGACGCCGCTCCCTGCCACCGCCGTGGGCAGCACGTTTGCGACGGTGACCTTCCAGGCCACCTTCTCCGAACCGCCGCTGGTCTTCGTGATGCCAACGGCGGAGGGCGCGGAACCAGCCGCCGTGCGACTCCGCAGTGTCTCCACCGGCGGCTTCCAGCTGGTCCAGGTCGAGGCGCCGGCAGCCGATGGCCCGCACGAAGCGATGGTTGTCGACTGGATTGCCGTCACGCCCGGCGCCCACCAGCTCCCCGACGGCACCGTGCTCGAGGCGGGTTTGGTGTCAACCTCCGCCGTGCAGCATGGAAACGATGTGACCGGGACCGAGAGCTGGGAGTCCGTCAGCTTCTCGGCGTCCTTCGCCGCTCCACCGGCGGTGCTACTCGCGCTGCAGACGGTCGCCAATGAGACCGCGACCGTGCCGGAGCAGCCTCCACAACCCTGGCTTGTCGTCGGAACCCGCAACGTGACGGCGACCGGTCTCGAGCTCGCACTCGAGCGCTGCGAGGCCGCGCCGGGGGCTGTGTCTGCAAGCGAGACCGTCGCCTACCTGGCGATCGAAGCTGGTGCGGCGGGTAGCTTCACGGCTGACGACGCCGCGGCGGTCGACTATGAGACCGCAGTCACGACCGACAGCGTGCTGGGATGGGGAAACGGCTGCTACCGGACCAACTTCGCGTCGGTCTTTTCCGCTCCCCCGCTCGTCGTCGGCCACCTCAACCGCCACGACGGCGGTGACGGAGGATGGCTGAGGCGTTGCGCCGTCGACGCGTCCGGCGTCGAGCTCACCGTAGACGAGGACACCTACCGCGACGCCGAACGGAACCACACCAATGAGGCTGCCGGCATGCTCGTTTTCTCCCGGGCGTTCTACGCCGACATCGGGGGCGGCCCCCCTGAACCATCGGTCGCGCTTTCGGCCGCAACCTCCTCGGTCGACGAGGCTGCGGGCTCCGTGGTCCTCACGGTCACGTTGTCCGCCACCTCGGCCTCCGACGTCAGCGTCGACTACGCCACAACCGACGGCACGGCAGCGGCAGGCGAGGACTACACCGCGACCTCCGGCACGCTGACAATTCTCTCAGGGCAGATCAGTGGCAGCATCACAGTGCCGATCACCGACGACGCGGTGGCCGAGGGCGACGAGGGTTTCGCCGTCACGCTCAGCAACCCGACAGGCGCCACCCTCGGTACCCCGGCCACGGCAACAGTCACAATCACCGACGATGAAGGTACGCCTGAGCTGTCGTTCTCGGCGGCCACCTCCTCGGTCGGCGAGGGAGCTGGCTCGGTCGATTTCACGGTATCGATGTCGGTTGCCTCGGCCTCCGACGTCACCGTCGACTTTGCCACAGCCGACGGCACGGCAACGACCGGCGCCGACTACACAGCGACCTCCGGGACGCTGACGATCCCTGCTGGCCAAACGAGTGGCGCCATCACCGTGCCGATCACCGACGACGCGGTAGCCGAGGGCGACGAGGAGTTCGCCGTCACGCTCAGCAACCCGACAGGCGCCACGCTCGGGACACCGGCCACGGCGACAGTCACAATCACCGATGACGACGGTACGCCCGCAGGCTGGCAGCTCGAGTCGGGCACGGTCACCCTCCCGGCGACCACTGCGGGCTCTGGTTTCGTGGCTGTGGCATTCGGCCAGACCTATCCGGCGCCGCCGGTCGTGGTCACGCTGGTCGGAATGGATGGCACGGCGCCGTCCTCCGTGCGGGTCCGCAACGTGACGGCCACCAGCTTCGAGCTGGTCCAGGTCGAACCCGGCGGTGCGGACGGTCCACACGAGGCCGAGACCGTGCACTGGCTCGCGGTCGAGCAGGGCCAGCACACCCTTGCCGACGGCACGCTCGTCGAGGCCGGAACGATTGACACCGCCGCAATCCAGTTCGGCGCCGGCGTGACCGGAACGGAAAGCTGGGCGAGCCTGAGCTTCAGCTCTGCCTTCCCGGCGCCACCCGTTCTTCTGACCGAGCTGCAGACCATGTCCAATGAGGTGGCGACGGTGCCGGAGGCGCCGTCAGAGCCGTGGCTGGTGGTCGGCGCCCGGAACGTGACAGCCACCGGCGCCCAGATCGCGCTCGAGCGGTGTGAATCGGCGCCCGGCGCCGTTACCGTGCCGGAGACCGTGGGCTACGTGGCGTTCGAGGCGGGGCGATCCGGCACGCTCACCGCGATCGACAGCAGCACCGTAGCGTACGAGACGCTGGCCTCGCCAGACACGATCCGCGGGACGGACAACGGCTGCGCCCAGATCGCCTTTGCGAACAGCTTCGCCAACCCACCACTGGTGATCGGCCACATGACGCGGCACGATGGCGGTGATGGCGGCTGGCTCCGCCGGTGCTCGGTCACCACGACCGACGTCGATCTTGTCGTCGACGAGGACCAGTACCGTGACACAGAACGATCGCACACCCCCGAAGCAGCGGGGCTGGTCCTCTTTGAACGGGCGTTTGTGGCCGATTTCGGAGGCGGCGGGCCAGCCGAACCGGTCGTCGCTCTTGACTCATTGATGGCCTCGGTTGGTGAGAGCAGCGGCTCGATCGATGTCACAGTGGTGCTCTCGGCCACCTCGGCCTCCGACGTAACGGTCGACTATGCGACTGCTGACGGCGCCGCAACGGCAGGCGCCGACTACACGACCACCACTGGAACCCTTACCATCCTCGCCGGTCAGGCCGGCGGAACGGTCACGGTGCCCATCTCAGGCGATGTCGCAGTGGAAGGCGACGAGGACTTTTCCGTCACGATCAGCAGCCCGACGGGCGCGACCCTCGGCACGCCGGACACCACGACCGTCACCATCGTCGATGACGACGCCCCGCCGCCAACCGTTGCGCTCTCGTCGTCCGCCATTGTGGTCGCCGAAGGCGCCGGCTCCGTTGACCTCACAGTGGTGCTCTCGGACACTGCCGGCGCCGACGTGACGGTCGACTACGCGTCGGCCGACGGCACTGCAACCGCCGGCTCGGACTACACCCTAACCTCCGGACCGCTGACGATCCTGGCCGGCCAGCTCACCGGCACGATCACTGTGCCGATCCTCGACGACGCTGTGTCCGAAGGCGACGAGGACCTCAGTCTCACGCTGTCAAACCCGCAAGGCGCAACCCTCGGCACACCGGCGACCACCACCGTGACCATCACCGACAACGATGTGCTTCCCGAGATCTCGTTCTCGGCGGCAAGCTCGGTCGTCGGCGAAGCGGCGGGGTCGGTGACGCTCAACGTCGAGCTGAGCGCGATCGCCGCCGGCGACGTGACCGTCAGCTGGGCGACGGCTGACGGCACTGCCACCGCCGGCGCCGACTATACGGCGGCGAGCGGCAGTCTCGTTATCCCATCCGGTCAGCTATCGGAGGTGATCGTCGTCGATCTGCTCGATGACGCTGTCCAGGAGGGACCCGAGAGCTTCACCGTAACCCTGACCGCGCCGACTGGCGCCGATCTCGGATCGCCGGCCACATCGACGGTGACGATCAACGACGACGAGGCGCCCGTCCGGACCGTTTCGTTCTCGGTGTCGCCCGACACCTTCGACCAGCTCGGGGGCAGCCCCCTCGTGTCGATCTCCAACGCCGTTGCCACTTTCTCCGGCGACACCGTGGGTTTCGTGGTGAGGCGCGGGCAGAGGCTTACCTATGGGGTCGACGGCGTGGCCTTCATCCAGGGCTGCTCCGATGCCCTCACCTGTGACGTCATCCGCGCCGACGGCTCGCCGGCGCCGGACAGCGGGCCGGTCGCTGTGACCGGGCTGTTCTACGAGTTCGCGTCGATCGCGTCAGCACTCTCGGGCGCCGCCACTCATCTCGGCACGACTGATCTCGTGGCCGCCAATCTCGTGCTCGAGCTCGAGTGCTACGGCGACGGATCCGCCGACACCCAGGCGGTCGATGTCTCGGGTTGGACGACCGGGTCCGGCCGGGAGCTCGTCATTCGCAGCGCACCGGGCGAGCGTCACCTTGGCAAGTGGACCGATTCGGCCTGCCGGCTCGAGGTGTCCGGATCGGCGGCGTGTATTCGGTCGACCGTCGGGGACGTCGTGATCGACGGGCTGCAGCTGTACTGCACCGATGACGCGGCCAACGATGTCGCGGGTGTGCTGTTCGACGGGTCCGGTGTCACCGGCGTGGTCGAGATCGCCGACGTCCTGATTCGACTCGACGGCGCAACAGGCGCCGGTGCACGAATCGGAGTCGCGGCCCCGGCGGTCGGAGATCTCGAGCTGCGGATCCGCAACGCGATCGTGTGGGATCTCGGATCCGGCACGGCGCGCCACGCAGGCTTCCTGGTCGAAGACGACTCGGTGACTGCGCGCATCGCCGGAGTCACGGTTCACGGCGGCTCCTACGGCTTCCGCCGCACCGCCGGCGCCGCGATCGTCAAAAGCTCACTGGCCGTAAACGCGACCGTCGCAGACTTTGCCGGAGCGTTTGACCTCGATTCCACCGGCAACGCTTCGTCGGACGCCACCGCGCCGGGGAGCGCTGCGAATCACGATACGAAAGCACCGTTCGTCAACCCGTCGACCGGCACGACTGCTGACCTGCACCTCGAGTGCAACCCGCTCGCCTCAGCGACTATCACCAGCGTCCCGATTGACATCGGCAGTGTGAACAACCTCTTTGACGGCAACCCGCGCACTCTCGCACGTTCGGCCAACGTCAACCCCGCCTGGGTGCTGATCGAGTTCCCCGAGCCGGTTACGATCGCCGCAACCGCGGTCGCCTTCAGCCATGCCGACGGTCACGATTGGTTCGTCGCGATGGCCGACTCGGCTGCGGACATGTCCTCGCAGTCCGGCAGCTACCGGGTGGTGGTGCCGACGCAGGAGGCGCGACCGGTCGGGCTTCCCGATCCCAATTACATGTGGGACGAGGTACAGCTCGCGGCGCCGGAGAGCGGGCGGGTGATCCGCCTCGAGGCCCTCAAGCTCGGCGACGCCTATGTCCACCTCGGCGAGTGGGACCTTGAGTTCGTCGGCACCCCATGCGAGGCCGGCGCCGACCTTTCCGGCGACGCGGTCGCGCCGTTCCTGACCGACGTTGACGGCGAGAATCGGATCGTACCGTGGGACGTCGGCGCCGACGAGTCAACCTTCATCTCAGCGGCTTTCACTCAGTCCAGCTTGCAGGTTTGGGAGCAGGAAGGCCAGGCTGTGCTCGAAGTCCTGCTTTCCGACCCCGCGCCGGCCGAGCTGGCGGTTGCTTTCCGCACGGTGCAGTCCTCTGCCACCGAGGGAGTGGACTACACCGGGGCCTCGGGCGAGCTCGTCTTCGCGGCCGGAGAGGTTCGCCGCGAGATCACGGTCCCCATCAATGATGATGGGCTGCCGGATGACTGGGAGAGCTTCAGTGTCGAGCTGGCGGCGCCGGGCGGTGGATTTACCGGCGGTGATTGGATCTCGGTCGTATTGCGCGACGGCGCCTCACCGGTGCAGGTCTATCTCGACCCGGACAGCATTACCGTGGACGAGGCCGCCGGATCCGCTACGGCTCAAGTGCGGCTATCTGCAGTCAGCGGCGGCGATGTCTCCTTAAACTGGGAGTCGAACGACATCACAGCGCGGATGGGCCTCGACTACGGGGCTACGCAAGGCAACCTGACCATTCCCGCCGGCGAGCTTACCGCAGATGTGACGGTGCCGATCCTCGACGATTCCGAGTCCGAGTCGACAGAGTTGCTGTCCATCAAGCTCAACTGGTCTTCCGGCGCCGAGCTGAGGTCACCGACCATGACCCAGGTCTGGATCACCGACAATGACGACTCGACGATCAGTCTGGACGCCGCGGCCATGACGGTCGGCGAAACCGCCGGCGCCGCCCAGATCGCCGTGGTCCTGAGCAACGCCCAGGACCACGACGTCAGCATCGATTGGGCCGCAGCTGGCGGCACGGCCACCTTCGGCACCGACTACACGAGCGCCGCCGGCACCGTCACCGTGCCCATGGGTCAGACCTCCGCCTCGTTCCAGATCGACATCGTCGATGATGCCGAGTCCGAGGCTGACGAGACCATCCTGCTCAGCCTTTCCAACCCTGTCGGCATCACCGTCGGCGAGCCCTCCGCGGGCACTCTCACCATCCTTGACGACGACCGCCTCCCCGTCGTTTCCTTGGCCACCGCGACCCTCAGCACCGTCGAGACCGCCGGGACCGTCGACCTTACGGTGGTTCTCGACCAAAGCGGCGACGTACCGGTCGAGGTCCAGATGGACACCGCAGACGCTACGGCTGTCGCCCCCGGTGATTACGCAGCCCACTCCCTGATCCTGACCATTCCGGTGGGCCAGACCTCAGGCGTCGTGACCATCACAATCAACGACGACGGCCAGCCGGAGGGGGACGAGACCTTCACCGTCAGTCTCACAAGCCCCTCGGGCGCGACTCTCGGCACACCGGCCACCGCCGTCGTCACCATCCTCGGCGACACGTCGCTGCCCAGTATCTCGTTCGCAAACGCCGCATATGCGGTCAACGAGCACGAAGGCCCGGTTGTGCTCGATGTCGTGCTCGACGAGGTGCCGGTCACCGAGGTTTCGGTGCAGGTCACCTCCATCGATGGCGACGCAGTCGCCGGCGCCGACTACACCGCCGTCAACCAGATCGTGACCTTCGCGGTGGGAGAGACCAGCAAGGCGGTCGTGATCGAGATCACGGACGACCCGATTTACGAACACGCAGAGACCTTCTCGGTCTCCCTGTCGGCGCCCTCCGGCGCCGGTCTCGGCACGACTTCCGAGACGACGGTAACGATCAACCAGAGCGACTGGCCGCCGTTCGTCTACCTCGCTGACGGTGGCAACTACACCGCACAGTACGAGGCCTTCGAGGTCTTGGGCGAGATTGTGATTCCGGTCCGGCTGTCGGACCCGAGCGGCGTCACGGCTGAGATCGACTATGCCACCTCTGGCGGGACAGCGGTGCCCGGCGCCGATTACACGGAAGTGTCCGGGACCCTCACATTCGATCCAGGGCAAACGGAACTTTTCATTGTCATACCTATCTTCGACGACGCGACCCCGGATAACGGTGAGGCCTTCCAGATCACGTTGTCGAATCCGATCGATTGCACACTCGATTTCCTGTCGCCCGACGACGGTGTCATCACGATTTTTGACGACCTCGAGTTTGCTTTTTCACAACCCAGTGTGTCTGTATCCGAAGGTGAGGCCAATGTTCAGCTTGTTGTGACCCTTTCGAGGGCGCCGGGTACGGAGGTGACTGTCGAATTTTCGAGCGCTGACGGTACCGCCCTCGCTGGTCAGGACTACAACGCGGTTTCAGGGGCGCTCACCTTCAGCCCCGGCGTGACCTCGCAGGTGATCGATGTGCCTCTGATCGCGGATACTGATATCGAGGATGACGAGACATTCTCTTTGTCACTCAGCAGCTCCGCCGTTGTGCCAATCGGCAGCCCCGATACTGTCGAAGTGACCATCTTGGACGACGAACGACCTGAGGTGGCATTCTCATTGCCTTCCTACTCGGTGGCTGAGAGTGGCGGCCAGAGGACTCTCGCCGTGACCCTGTCGTTCGCTACCGCCGTTGACGCCTCGGTAGATTTCACCACCATTGACGGGTCGGCGGCAGCCGGCGCGGACTACACGACTTCGAGCGGAACGCTGACCATCCCATCGGGCCAGCTCAGCGGTACGATTACCGTTTCAGTGCTCGACGATTGGATGATTGAGGGGAGTGAAGATTTCTCCGTCATCCTGAGCAATCCGCAGAACGCCGTCCTCCGGGCGGAGGACACCAGTAACGTCACGATCGTGGACGACGACTTGGCCGGGGTGGAGGTGACGCCGCTGAGCCTGCAAACGACCGAGGAGGGCGGCTGGGCTACCTTCACACTCGTCTTGACCTCGCAGCCCACGGATGGTGTGGCGATCCAGTTGGTGAGTGGCGACCCAAGCGAAGGGGCCGTTTCGCCAGCGAGCATGCTCTTTGATTCTTCGAACTGGTCGATACCCCAACAGGCCACCGTGACAGGTGAGAACGACTCCGACATCGACGGCGACATCCAGTACTCAGTGCAGACATTGCCGGCTACGAGCGCGGACCTCGATTACGAGGGCCTTGACGCGGCCGATGTGAATGTCAACAACCTCGACGACGAGTTTCGGACCGTCATCGGTGAGCCTGCAGGCCGTGTGTACGGCGATGGCGACGAACTATCAATGGACGCTTCTGCCTCGATCGTGCCGAGCGGTTACCAGACCTGGTTCGCAGTTCTGCGAGACGACGGTTCGGACCCGATGGACATCGTGCATCTGGCGACGGGCCTCACCGGCACCTTCGTCACATCTGACGCCGACCCGGCGTTCAGAGTGCGCCTGGTCATCGCATTACCAGGGTCGATGCCGACAGACGAAGTGCTTCGTGGCGCCGATCTGCCGTGCGTGGCGGGTGTCCCCGATCTAGGCTGCAATAGTACTGATGTCAGCATCTACCGCGCAGATGGGGGCCATTACCCGTTCCGATCTTCGTACGTTTTCCCGGAAGCTCTGCTGCTCACGTGGGACGGGTACTACACCGACCCGAACCTGGCGCTTCAACGCAGCGACGACGGCGGGCAGACGTGGGTCGACCTTCCTGAGCCGGGAAACCAGGACGGTGAATCGAGTATTGAGTTCTATGCATCCTTCCCTGACCGAACCGTCAGCCCCGGCTCGACGTACCACTATCGGATCCTCGGGTACGACACGCCTCCGGGGAAGAGTTGGTTCTACCTCGGCAACACGTGGAACCCGCCGGGCGATCCGGTGAGCACGCCTGTCTGGTCGGCGCCGCGCCCGGTGCCGACGTTCCAGTCGGTGACGTGGAACTGCCCGGACGGAGCGAGCCGTTTTCTCTGCTACGGCACCGTGACGGTGCGCCTCGACCCCGTGCCGGGTGAAAGCCTCGCGGGGATGACGATTCGTGTATTCCTCAACGAGCAGACCTTCGAGGCCCTTGGCGGAGACGGCGATCCAATCAGGATCATTTGGCCGGACACATTCCCGTTTGCCGGCCGCGACGAGCCGGGATGCGTGACGCCGAAGGCCATCGCAGATCTCGAGGTGACGGTCCCTCAAGGCGAAGACTCGGTCACCATCGATATTCCAAATGTCGTCTACGGCGCCAACAGCTTCCGTTTCGAGGTGGATGACGGCCCGGGGGGGTTTGCAGAGCGGGCACTTATATATGGCGTTCACGACGAAGTGGGGAATTACTTTGCTTTGTACACTCAGCTCCTCCCCGTTCTTTTTGGTACCGACGTTGTGGAGGAGCAGTTCGAGCTGAACGGCCTTGGGCCTGTGGGCATTCGGAGCCCCGACTGTAGGGATGGCGATCAGCGAAAGGCCTCCTTGTATAACCCTGGTGAAGACATCTATTCCGGGCAGGTCGAGTGGTTCAGTGTTGCCGTGGACGGATACGTCGACACCTACGTGGGCACCGATGACACGGGCCAGTGGTCTGCCAACCTGCAGCTCACTGATGGCCAGGACCACAACATCAAAATGAAGCACTATTTTGGCACCTTTATCGGCCGTTCGATCCTGGATGAGGATGGCAACCCGATAACAGTTGATGAAACTTCGCAAGAGGTTCTCCAGAGGTCGGTAACGCTCCCTTACAGCTCTCTTCATGTGGACACAACACTCGACGGCCCCCATCCCCCGGTCGTCGACTATGTCCCAGGCAGCGTGTTCAGCGTTGCCGACGACGAGTTCCTCGTGGTGCCCGTCCGCTTCAGGATTACGGATCTTCACCACGATGTGGACGTCTACAACGTGACGGTTGCCAACGAGACTCTCGACCCCGTTCAGACGGTATATGCGTTCTACTCCGAGGATCAAGTCGACGACAATGGGCACTTCGGTTGGTTCGTGGCTGAGGTTCCCATGCTCATGCCGGCGGGCGAGACAGCGTGGGATAATCAGCTGCGTATTCAGGGCGCCGATGATGCTGGTAACATCCTCGATTCAGTTGTGACGGTGACCAGGGAACGCCCCCTGGTGTGGGCCGACATTGCCGAACCCGACCCCACCGAGGCCGAGCCCCGCCAGCTCGTGACATTTGACGGCACCGGCTCGATCGTGCCCGGGCTCGGGGCCGGCGGAGGTGTTGCGCGGTGGGTCTTCCTACGGCACCCCTACAACGGCTCGGGTTGGGAGGAACACCGGGATTCCGGTTTCATCGGCGGGCCGGCGGGCCTCCTCATCGATGCGCCGATGCCGGACTACTCCGAGATGAAAGCGAGGCTCGTTGTCGCGGCCTCGCTCGCCGACTTTCCTGCTGACCCGCTATCGGAGGAACTCCCGTGTCTCTGGAACGAAGGCGATGGGCATTGCGACGCAAAAGAAGTGGTCGTCGATATGTTCGATGCCGGCTGTTACCAAAAACCCGACAACCTGGGTGTGGTTGTGGATAGCCCAGGTTCTCCCGTGAATATCGGAGTTCAGGACACCCTCCACCTCCAGGCGCATATTACGTTCGCGTTCAGCCCGGTCTCCTACAACTGGGTCCTGTTTGACTCGGACGACACGCAGCTGGAGTGGCCGCTCGGGTTCCTTGGGAGCGGCGACATCGGTTGGTCGGTGGATAACGCCGATACCTTTGTGGTACCCGGCGACCATGGTGTTGGCCCTGGCGACTATTTCCTGATTGCGCAAGCACGTTACCCGGAGGCGGGTTGCAGCGACCCATCACCGACATGGTATCTCGGGCGGTCCACGGCAATCTCCCTCCGCATCGCCAACACCATCGACGGCGTCGCCCCTGGTCAGGTCGTCGAGGGCGGGACCTTCCGCGTCTACTCCAAGACCTGGATCGAGGGTTTAGACGGCTACGTCTTCATCGACGACGACCCCGGAGACGCGGTCGACCCGATCACTTACTTCGGGACCGTCCAACCCGGCGGCCACCTCGAGATCACCCCCCAGCCCGGCGAGCTGCCGGCTATGAGCGCCTACTGGTATGTGAGCGTCGCCGACGATGCCGCCGGCACGGGGCGTAGCATCTGGTGGGGCGGCCTCAAGATCGAGCCCGCCGGCGATGCCGCCACACCACTTCTCGTCACCAACGAGGAGGATCCCTCCTGCGCCGGCGCTTCCTCCGAGTGCGCCCACCCGATCCTGCCCGGCCAGACCTGGGAGGGCGAGTGGGGCGAGGCTGGAGACCAGGACTTCTTCTACTTCCCGGCTGGCGCGGGCACTGCGGTGCGCGTTACATTGGAAAGAGTGGACATCACGCTTCCTCCGCAGCACCCGGACGCGCCGGGGCCCGAGATCCTGCTCGCACGGCCTGACGGCGTGGTCTTCGCAGCCTCCGAGCCCCTCGCGCTGGATGCCACCGGCGCCAGCCTCGACGCCACCCTGACGCTCGACGGCCTCTACCAGATCGTGGCCCGCACGCCCAAGGGAACCGGCGCTTACCTGGTGACGCTGACCAGGACCGCCGAGGGCGGCCTGGGCGCGCCCTCCTTCGGCTGGACCAACGACCGCACCCACCTCACCACCGAGCTCCGCCCCGGCGCCCGCCTGCAGGCGCCCCTCTTCGACCCCTTCGGGAACCCGATCTCCGGCGCCAGAGTCTCATGGGAGGAGGGGAGCGACTGCGGCGTGGGCGACTTCTGCGGCAGCGGCACGATCACCACCGAGCGCAGCTCGGTCGACGGAGCCGCAGTGCTCGACGTGCAGCCGGCAGCGGGCGCCGATCCCCTGTGGCGGCCGGGCACGAGCCTCGGGCCCGCCACCAAGGCGCGGCCGATAGGGCGCGAGGGGGTCGCAAAGCGCATCAGCCAAGCTCGCAGCGCCGAGCCCTTCCTCGGCATCCTCCGCACCTCGGGCACCACAGTGCTGTCGACCGATCTGCCCGATCTCGCCACCGCGCAAACGATCACCGCCGAGGCCCGGCGGCGGGCGAAGACGCGCCCCCACGGCGACGCCGCGGCCAAGGACGGCCCGCTCTGCGGCAGCCACGCCGAGACCTGCTCAGACTCGGCCCCGGTCTTCCGCGCCGTCCAGCTTTCCCTCGACCCGGGCGACGACCTCGTCGATCTCGAGGTGACCATCCTCGACGGCGGCGTCCCCACCGAGACCCTCGACGGCCAGACCGTGCTCAGCGACGTCAGCCTCACGCTGGAGGCGGTGGCCACCGTGCGCGACGACCAGGGCGGCGAGCGCCAGGTCGCCATCACCGACCCGATCCCGGTGGCGGTGAGCAGGGGCGCCGGGGGCACGATCAGCGACGGCGTCGCCACCTGCGCCACCGTTGATGTCACGCCCGGTCCTTTCACCTACAAGGTCGGCAACAACGCCGCCATCCATCAGCTCTACGACGAGCCCGACGGCTCGCCCTGCTGCTGGCAGCCCACCGAGGCCCTGTACGCCACCGTGGTGGTCGATGCCGAGGTTGACGACGGCCAGGGAGGCACAATCCGCATCACCAGGCAGGCCGAGACGATGGTGGAGTCCATCCCGCGGCCTGCGGATCCGTGCGAGGTGCGCTCGTTGCAGAGCGGTACGCCCGAGATCGCGGCCTACGACGCCTACAACCTGATCGAGGTCGGCGACGTCTACCTCACCGACGCCTGCGGCAACATCGTCTATGGCGTGGGCCTTTCGGACTCTGAGAACCACGACCAACCGGGCGACGAGTTTCGGATCACAAGCCCCCTCGATCCACCCGGCGAGGGCGTGTGGGCCACCGCGCTCTCCGGCAACAACCAATGGAGCTGGGGCGTCCGCCTCCACGGCGACGTGGGGACCCCCGACCAGATCCCGAACGGGAGCTACACCGTCGACTTCGAGGTGGCTTCCCAGAACCCCGAGTGCTCGGCGGGCTCTTACACCGTCAACACGACTATGGGCGCGCCCCAGGTGGCTCTGTGGTGGGACTGGATCTGGGACGCCGAGAACAGCCCGCGCGGACCCAACCCCGAGGACGCGCTCATCTCACCGGGATCGGCTGTACGCGACCGCTCGGGTGGGGTGGCTATGTGGAGGGTGCCGGCATTCAACGACGCGACTGTGGACCACTTCTTCGAAGGCCCCTACACCGGCGTCCCGGTGAAGCTCTACGTCGCCTCGGCCGGCCTGAGGTTCGACGAGGACGGGGCCCTCGAGACCACCTACCTCGAGCCAGTCGAGGGCGTCGAGCTGTGCACCGGCACCATCGAGAAGCTCACCGACGCCGCGGGCCACCTCGACTGGAACTCACCCGTGCGCACCACCTGCGACACTGCCTGGGCCACCTTCGCTACCGCTCAAGCCTCCTCCGACCCGGAGGACACGGCGCTGAACCCCGCCGGCCCACCCGACACCTGGATCCCCGTCGGTCTTGGAGTCGGCATCACCAAGGGCCCCGACCAACCCGGGAAGTACCTCCTCGTCGCCGAGCCGCTGGACGAGGCATTCCGCAGAGGCGACTCCTGGAAGGTGATCACCCCCTACGTGCCGGATGGGTTTGTGGGATTTGAGGTGGGGGGTGGGATGTTTTTGGATGAGGATTGGCAGGTGATATCAAGCGTCGACCTCCTTGGTTCGAAGCTCGTTCACCTCAAGGCGTGGTTGTGGTCGGATCTGCCGACAGTTCAGGTAGATCTGGCGTTTGTAGATGGTGAAGGTACGGTTCTCAACGATAAGCAGGGGATGCTGGACCAGGTTGCGACACGAGAAGACGGCCCCTCTCTATATATTGGCGACATCAATCTCATCAATGACGTCTCGCCAGGGAAGGCCTCCCCGAGGAAATCTGCCGGATCTCCCTCGAAGCTGCTATTTCCGGTTGAGGACTATTACGTTAAAGGCCCGCAGAAGGGGATCCTTCAAGCTAAGTTCCAGCGTCTATTCTCGATACTGCCCTTGCGCTCATACGCCATCGAGTTGATCCGTGCGGACGGTTTGTACAGGCCCGGCGGGGTTTACGAGGAGGGTTACACCGCTACTCCGTGCAAAGGCTGTCCGCCAGATGTGGACGACGACAAAGGGAGAATCTACTGGGGCTGGGTCTATGACCCCCAGGACCCGCACAACCTCCTTTGGAAAACGGATCATCAGTACGTCGATTTCTGGACCTCCGTAGTTCCCGATCCTCCCAGCGGGGTGCGCGTCAAATGGACGGCCATGGACGTTGATGATCCGTCGGATACGTGGCCAGGAGTCGCCGAACCATCCGCTGCCATGCTCGACCCAAACGACTGGGGGATCGATGCTGAGGATCCGCCCAGCTTTTTCCCGTGGGCCCAGCACGACCGGGTTGGCGACGAACCAAAGGACAACTGGGGGCACAGGGTTGACGGCGTGTGGTGGGAGAAAGTGAAACTCGCAAACGGATCTGACGACCCGACGTACGATCTTGAGCTTGGCGTTGACCAAACGTGGGGTGCGCTCGGGTTTGGTTCGATAGTGGACGGCCTGAGTAAGGTCCGTTTTAACGCGACCGACGTCGGTGGTGACAATTTTGTCGTCCAAGCGTCCCTCATATGGGCCGACAAACCTTTGGAATCGGGACGATCCGACACAACCGGAATCATGACTGTATGGAAACGTATAAAGATAGAATACAAGGAGATGCCCGGTGAAACGGTCCCAGTCGATCAGCTCCAGCAGTACTTTGACCCTGCCTTTGTGGAGGTTTACGCAGAGCCGGCTGTGCAAGTCGCACCGGAGCACGACTTGGGATATCTTGGCGGCGATTATGGGTCAGCACGCGACATGGCTACACAGCTGTGCGAAGCCCCCCCAAGTGGCGAGTTTTCCAAGCGAAGTGACCTGTCGTTGGATGGCGGTTGGTTTTTGGTAATGGCTGCCCACAAGTACTACCCGCCATCTCCGAATCCCCCCCCAGAACTGGGCTTGCCGATTACGAGAACCGTTGTGAAGACCTCGGCCACTATACTTGAGCTCGTTGATGGTGAGGATGATATGTCCGCGGATCTTGCGAACTATGCGCTGTTTGTTGTTGTCAACGAAGCTTTGCCAAACTCTTGGGCGTTCCCGGTAGAGAGCATCACTTCTCGGACGATTCAGATTCCTTTCGAGCCGGAAAACAAATTCGAATTCAATGGATATCGTTGGCATCCGTTAGCGTACCATTTCACACCCCCTGAGGAGTATTTGATTGACGTCGTGGATCTTGACTTTGAGGGTCTCGCGATAGGTGTTGAGCCAATCACTGTCAAGATCGTCTTTGGCCACGGGTTCGTCGAGGGTGTTTGCCCGGCCGCTCAAGGAACGGGCTATTCTGATGCGAATTCAATTGTATTCGTGAATGCCATTCGAGAATATTTTGGGGATGGAACCCCAGAATTCGTGGAGGAGCGTTTAATAACCCTTATCCACGAAATTGTCCATTCTTTTGGGCTCGCACATAAGTGCGGCCTACCGCAGCTGTCTGGAGTCAACTCCTGTGCGATGAATTACGACCACGCGATAATGAAGTTCGATGGGTCGTTCGAGGAAGCATCGCAGAATCCACCCGGTCTCTGCGCTCAACATATCGTTGCTATTAGAGAAAGTCCTGCGTACGGAGGGAAGGTTCAACAATGAATTCGTCGAATTGCACTATGCGCGGGCAGCAGAGAATCCAACCTGTGTTTCGATACGGGATGTTGGTTGCCGCTTTTCTTTCTTTCGCACTGGCAGCACAACCAAGTGGATTGGGCGACCAACAGCCAGATCATTCCCGGAGGATTTCGATTTCTACCACTGCGACCCATGCTCTAACGTATCCTCTCATAGCCAGTGTCCGTATCTGTAATTCGGGTGCCCTAACCGCTCGTGGTATTGGTCAAGATCTTTCGCTGCTGCCTACGCCTAGAACTGGAGTGTTTTTGCAGTTCAATTGGATCGACGGACAAGGGAAACCTGTTCTGTTTGGCACGGGCAAGGATCAATCGGTTGATATATGGCAGCCGGGTGTGTCGGTCCATTTGAAGACTGGTGAGTGCCTCAATACGACGGTTGACGTCCTTGAGTTGGGGGGGGTTCGCCGCCACGGGTTTGCAGAATCTCGGCACCTTGAGCCTGGTGTTTGGGAAATTTCAGTGCCCAAATTTATGGCCGAATTTGGGGATGTGGGCAACACGACGGAAATACTGATTCGTGAGCCGAGTGAAGCCGAGAGGTCTGTGGCGGAGGCACTTGGCGCGTCAAAAGGAGGCCGCCCGTTTACAATTCGATGGGCCGTCTTGCATCCGGAGGTCGAGATTCCGGACGATTCTTCTCTTCCGATTGAGACTCGCCGAATTGTGGAGCTCATCGAAGCGCTCCGGAGTGCTGTCGACTCGCCTGAACAGGGACTTTTCATGATCGACGAGGAGGCCGCGAACGGGATGGACTGGGGCTTCCTGGCGCCGTTCATAGATGAGCTCAGGTACGAGTGCCTTCTCCTAGCGGGTGACGAAGAAAAGGCAACGGCCCTGAAGCGCGAGTTGAGTTCTTCGGACGCCGTCGATCTCACACTTTCACGAATCGAGGATGGTGATGGTGTGGTTGCCGGATTTCTGAAAGCAAAGGAGTCGGAGGAGAGAAACCGAGAAGTTCGACAACCGCTAACCAACCCATAAGTGTAACATTGTAGTGCCCCAATGGGAATTGCGGCAGTGGATTTGAGGCAAAATCCCGCGGATAGTGCGCCGGTTTTCGAGTTTCGGGCGGCCGGTCACGTTGGCCTCTACGGAGAAATGTCCACCGCGATCGCGGCCCAAGCAGAGCCCGACCCGCCGGGCACTCAGCCGCCGTGATGGGCGAATGCTCGAATGAGCTTTGTCAGGCCGCTATGCTGGCCGGTACGAGCACCGGAAGACGCCGCTCGGGGTCGAGGAAGACGACCTCGAACGGCAGCGGTTCATCCTCGGTCGGCGATCTCGCGGTCTTTCGTGGCGGCCGAACGGCGTTCTCGATCGCCGGCGTCTCGTCGAGGTAGACTTCGGCCGGTGTGGCGCCGCAGAGACCCTGATGCGGGCGGAGGGCCGAGTAGTAGCCGAGGGCGAGCTCGACCCGGGCTTCGAGATGCGCAGCCGAGAGCGGCGGCCAGAGGCGAACCCCCAGCAGCTCCTTGAGGGTGCGCCAGAAACGTTCGATGATCGCGATCGATCCGTATTGGCCGATGGCGCCGAAGCGCTGGCCGATCGACAGCGCGTCGAGGGTCTCGCGAAACACCGCCGCGGTGAACTGCGATCCCTGATCGCTGACGAAGTGGCGTGGTCGGCCGTGCCGCTTCATCGCCCGATCAAGAACGTCAAGCACCTGATCCGCCGATGGCTCTTTTCGAAATACACCGAACGACAGCGGAAACCGTGAGAACAAATCCAACACGACCACGAGCTTGAAGACAAACAGACCGAGGAAGCCGCGGATCTCGGTGAGATCGGCGAGCCAGATGTGGTTGACGTACGTGGCGCGGAGCACCCGGGGCATCGCCGATGGCCGGGCGGCGGGCCGCGGCGGCCGGGGCGCCCGCCGATATCTGCGGACGGTTTCTCGACCGATCTTCAATCCGGCCCGAGCGAGCATCTGAGCGATCTTCATGCTCCCTCCGATCTCGAAGGTATCGAGCATCTGAACCAGCCGCTTGACGACGTCGTCGTATCCACGCAGCGGCGGTCTGGCCCTGACGAGCGTCCCGATCGAATTGGCCTCGGGCTCGGCCAATGCCTCGCGCTGCCAGCGTGAGATGGTCTGAGGATCGACGAGGAAGATGTGTCCGGTCTCCAAACGGCTGAGACCGTAGGTGTGCATCAGGACCAGGATCCGGAAGCGCTCCTCGGGGGCGTAGTGCTTGCGCTGGCGAGCCGGGAAGCGCTGCAAACGAGCCCGCTGAATCTCGGAAATGGCGCGGACCTTCTCAAGCTCCACCTGCACCAGCATGCGCTCGGCAAAGCCGGCCTGGACCGGGTCGTCGTGTCTCCACCACTTCGAAAGAGCATGTGCAAGACCCATCGTGATATGCCTCGAGCAGGCAAGAAGCAGCCGAAGCGCTTCAGGTGTGAAGCTGCAAATCCCAGCGGCAACGGTGTCGTCAGGATCCGGAAGCCCGAGGGACAGGAACGAAGAAAGCGGCTCGCGAGGAAATTCTTCCGACATGACACCATCGTAGCCCGGAGCGGCGGGTTGCCGCGCGAGGGCGAACCGGGCGCGGTGTTTCGCGCGCCACGACGGTTGGCTGCGGCGACGAAGACCCTTGCCCCAATAAATCATCCGGGCGATCGAAAGGGGTAGACCCGGAGTAGACCCGGAGTAGACAGCCGGTAGCGGCGGACTGGTTGCGCGCACAATAGGGAGGCTTCCAGGCATCGAGAATCGCCGGGCCGCCGGCTCGAGATCCACTCGGTGCCAAACCTAATGAACTCCTGACTGATCGAGATTTCTGGTATCGGGGTGCAAGGCGAGCCAACCGTTCTGCGGTGTCATTCCGCGATCATCCTGGGAACCACTGGTTCGACAAGGGGACCGGTTACGGATAACCGGGAACTCCTACGCCCCCCGCCCGAGCACTTCGAATTCGAAAGTCGATCCGTTACCGGTGCAAACCCCATCGATCCCGACGAATCGGTGAGATGTATATACGCTGCCAGTTAGGCCTCCGTGTCCTCTTTCTGCTTCGATTCGAGAATCTCCTGCACAGACGCCAACAACTGCGGCACCTCGATCTGAATCACATTCCACAGTACCTCAAGGTCGAGGGCAAAGTAGACGTGGGCGAGTAAGTCGCGCATCCCAGCAATAGCGCGCCAGTCGGTATCCGGGTACTGCTCTCGAAAGTCGTGTGACAGGTGCTTGACTGCCTCACCGATGATCTCGAGATTGCGGGAGACGGCATCGAAGGTCTTTTCGTCGCGAAGGAATTTGTCAAAGGTGTAGCCCTCGACGTATGACATGACCTTTCGGCAGCTGATCGCGATGTCCTCAAGGAAAAGGAGGTAATCACGCGACACGAATCGCGTCCCTCTCGACGAATGGCCGAACCCGCTCTCTGAGCCCACGCTCCGTCACAAGATCGACAGTGAGACCGAGCAAATCCTCCAAGAAGAACTTGAAACCCATGAAGCGCTTGAACGTAAGGGGTCTTTCGAACTCGGCGAGAATATCGACGTCACTGTCGTCCGACGCTTCGTCGCGGGCAACGGATCCGAAAAGACGCACGGAAACCACGCCGAACCGCTTGAACTCCCGGCGATGTTCCTCAAGGACTCTGAGTACCTCATCCCTTTTCATGTTTCAGTCTCCGTCACAATCTTAACCGCCGAAGGGCTTTCACGCCATAGTTCCCGGATGATGCGGGCGTCGGCAAAGCTGTGGGCGTAAGATCGTACGACCAGGGCGACGCGGTCGACCCGATCACCTACTTCGGTACGGTCCAACCCGGCGGCTACCTCGAGATCACGCCCCTGCCCTCCTCAGAAGCCTCATCCGGGTGATCGTAAGGCGTAAACGAAACGGAGTCCAAACATCAAGCCTCAAGCCCCCATGATCTCACCTTCGGCCATGGGCCCCGGTTGAAGTAAACTCCCCCGGTGAACCTGGATCTTGAGTTGGCCCTGCGCTTCCTGCGCCGCCGAACCGGGGTGGCGCTCCGCGGCACCTCATTGGCGGCCTTTGCCGGAGTGGCGCTCGCCGTGACCGCGCTGGTCATCACGCTGGCTCTGATGAACGGTTATTCGCGAGCGATCGCCACCGCTCTGCAACGGGGCAATGCCCACATGGTCGGCTTCGCCCTTGGTTCGTTGGAGCCAGGAGAGGCAAATGTACTCTCGCAGCGAATTGCGGGGGTGAACGGAGTGCGGCGGGCGACCCCGGTCACCTATCTTTCGGGTCTGCTGGTCGACCCTTCGGAGCCCACCAACCCGGTCCCCGTGACCCTCAAGGCAGTCGCCGATCCCCCGTCGTACACCGGGCTCGATATTTGGCCCGCGGATCAGGGTCTGGTCGCGGTCTTTGGCGGACGGCTCTTGGAGCGGGTTGGATTTTCGGCTGGTGACACGGCCACCGTCCGCCTCCCACCGGAGGGAGGATCATGGATCCTTCCGGCGTTACAGCTGAAGGTCATTGGTTCCTTCCGGCTCGCGTTTGCCGAGTTCGACGAGCGCTGGATCACCATCCCCCTCTCCGAAACGCTCCGCGTGCTTCCCGAACTCGGCGTGGCCGGCATCGAGATCGAGCTCGCGGATCCGATGGCTGTGGATCGTGCACGGGAGAACCTCGCGGCCCTCGATTCTCGTCTATTCTTCACCGATTGGCGGGAGATGAACAGCGCCATGTTCGCCGCTATCCGCTGGCAGACCCTTTCGCTATTCGTCGTGCTGAGCCTGGTGGTGGCCGTGTCCTCGTTCCAGGTGAGCTCGGCGCTCGTGGTTCTCGCCATCGACAAGCAGCGCTCCGCCGGAATGCTGCAGGCTTTGGGAGCAACGCCCGCCCGGATTCGCCGTGTGCTGGTGATCTCCGGGTTGCTGCTCGGCGGCTCGGGGGTAGCGGCCGGGATCGCGTTCGGCTGCATCGCGAGTTGGATCATGACGGCCACGCGTGCCATCCGCTTTCCACCAGGCCTCGCCCGCATTTACATGGTGGACTCGATTCCACTCATTCCGACCCCGCTCCACCTCGCAGCGGTGGCGGGCGTTTGCCTCCTGCTGGTCTTCGTTGCCTCAATATGGCCGGCATGGAAGACCTCACGCCAGGACCCGGTCGCCGCGCTGCGTTCCGTATGAAGTCGTAGAGACCTTAACCATCGGACACGCTAAGTGCCCTTCTTTCAATAAGTTCACCATGATTGGCCGGATCTGTTGGGAATAGAAGTCGATCTCACCGTGATACTCTGATCAGAGATTCTGCCGCGCCCAGTCGACTGTGAGCACCGACACAATCGCCAGCGGCGCGGAGAGTCATCATTGGTATCAGCGCATGTATGAAATTCAGTTTCATCCGGCGGACATCCGCAAACAGGTGCGCTACCACTTCCTCAGCAGGAAAGGGTTCCGCTGGCTGGTGGTGGTGTGGGCCGTTTTGGTGATGGTGTTGGCTGCGGGTATGATTCTCGCTCCCCTCGGCGTGCGGTCCCTGCTCCTCACCGGGCAGCTCCACAACCTGTCCCAGCAGCATCATTTGCAACACGAAATCCTGACTCAGCGCAGCGCCGCCCTCGACCACCTCGAAAGAGAGGTTACGTCCGCGCGCTCTCTCCAGCGCCAGATGAGCCTAATCCTGGGCGCGCCGCAGGGTTCGGAGGGCCTCGGCGGCTACCCCGAACCGGAAACCCTCGACCTCGAGATACCCGAGGCCAGCCTCGCCGTCCGGCGGGGACTCAAGTTGGAATCGGACACAAAGGCCCTGCTCACTCTGGCGGACGAGCTGGCCAGCTTTGCCCAGTCCAACGAAGACCTCGCCCAAGCCGTACCGTCGATCTGCCCGCTGCCCGTCGGCACCTTTGTTCTCACCTCGCCGTTTGGGACCCGTACATCACCCTTTACCAACACGGTCGATTTCCACTCCGGAATCGACCTCGCAGCCCGCGAGGGCACACCGGTACTGAGCACGGGAGGCGGCAGAGTGGTCTTCGCCGGGCGTTACCCGTTGCGGCGTAACGTCCGCTGGTGGCGTTACGGCAACGCCGTCGTCGTCGCCCACAGCGACGGATACCTCACGATCTACGCCCATCTCCAGGAAATCAGCGTCCGACGGGGCGCCAATCTGCGCCGCGGTGAGCAGCTGGGCACAGTCGGCAACACCGGATGGAGCACCTCACCCCACCTGCATTACGAGGTCCGGGTGAGGGAGGAGGAGGGCGACGAACCGGTGCCGGTGGACCCCAGGATCTATATACTCAACTACCAGTGGACCGGACACGAAGAACTTCTGGTTCGCGGCCGCAGGGCGCCCGTGTCGCCGTTTGATCCACTGCCGTCACGAATGCGAGGGAGGTAAATCCATGGACGAGGTCAAGAATTTTCCGACCATGATCATTCCCAACGGCACCGATATCTCGGTGAACGAGAACGGTCAGCTGGCGATCCGCACGCCCGGAAATTTGGTGATCCAGAACTCGGGTGTGTACTCGGTGATCGAGTCCGGCAGCGGTTCGGTGCGTATCGACCCGGACGTCAAGGTCGAGGCCGTGTCGATACAGGCGGCGGACTCGTGCTTTGTAGCCGGCGAGCTGACGGCGTGGCGCGTCCGCGCTCGGACCATCACCCTTGAAAAAGGCGCTCAGGCCAACATCATGCTCCAGGAGTCCGAGTCCCTGGAGCTCGACCGCAACGCGCGACTGGTGGGGAACTTCGCTTCAGAAAAGGAACTCTACCTGATGTTGGGTCGCTTCAGCCGCGAGCTGCGCGACCTGCCCAACGGCTTGTTTGCAAATGATCAGCCCAGCGCAGAGATCCCCGCCGACACCTCCCCCGATAGATCGTCAACGAAGCCATCCGAGGAAGTTATTGTCTCCCCGGACGGCGAAGGCGAGCCTCCCCCCCACCAGCGCCAGGAGCAGAGCGAGGTGCTGTCGTTGGTCAGGGTGATCTTGGAGCGCGAAATCGGCAGAGTCGGGGCCAAGGGCGCAGGGCGCAAACCCCTGGAGAAGCTCCTCGAGCTCGTGCGTTCGAAGGATACCGACGAGCTCAGGGAGGGATTCCGATATCTGATGTCGCAGGTCGAAAATCCCACCGAGGAACTGGAAAGAGCCCAGGAGATCATCGCCAAGATGGTCGGCGAGAACTGATCAGCTTTTTTCACGAGGGCGGCGACGTGCCGCCATCCTGACCGGGAAAACCAACACTCGAAATGATACCCTGCCCTAGCCCGGTCTTCTCACCGGGTTTCGTAGCGAGGGTGGCGAAGGGTAATCAGATGTTGGGTTTTTCGCGAATTGGGCGACGCAGACGTAGTCGCGCCACGTTGAGGAGCACGATTTGCGAAAAACACGACAGATGGCTGCCATTCGCCGCCCGCAGTAGAAACCCGGTGAGAAGACCGGGCTAGAGGATGACGGGGAGGATGATGGGTTCATGAGCGGATCCGATCAGATCGAGAAAACGCCTCTGTACGACGAGCACGTGGCGGCTGGCGGTCGGATGGTGGAGTTTGCGGGTTTTGAGCTGCCGGTGCAGTACACGAGCCTGACCGAGGAGCACGAGGCGGTGCGGAATCGGGCCGGGCTCTTCGATGTCTCGCACATGGGCGAGATCGCAATCCGCGGACCCGGGGCATTCGCCTTCGTTCAGCTGGTATCGTGCAACGATCACTCCAAGATGACCGTCGGCCGCGCCCAATACACCGGTCTGATGTACCCCGAAGGCACCTTCGTCGACGACATCCTGGTCCACAAAATGGCTGACGACGATTACCTGCTGGTGGTCAATGCCGCCAACCGCCACAAGGACTTCGCCTACCTCTCCGATCTCGCACGCGACCACGACGGCGTCGAGGTTGTGGATCTGTCCGACGACTACGCCCAGATCGCGCTTCAGGGGCCGCTCGCAGCCGAGATTCTGCAGCCGTTGACACCGCAGGATTTGAGCGAGATCAAGTACTACCGATTCCTCACCGCCGAGGTGGCCGGCGCTCCCGCCCTCCTCGCCCGCACCGGCTACACCGGTGAGGATGGCTTCGAGGTCTATGTCGACCCCGCCGCAGCTGTTGACGTGTGGCGGGCGATCCTCGCCGAGGGCCGTCCAAAGGGGGTGCAACCCGCTGGCCTGGGCGCCCGCGATACTCTCCGCTTCGAGGCCGGCATGTGCCTCTACGGCAACGACATCGATGAGACCACGACGCCTCTCGAGGCCGGCCTAGCGTGGATCGTCAAGCTCGCCAAGGGCGACTTCATCGGCCGCGACGTGCTCGAACTGCAGAAGGATGAGGGTCTCGAACGTCTCCTCGTCGGCTTCGAGATGGTCGACCGCGGCATAGCCCGCCACGGCTATCCGGTGATGCTCGACGAAGACGGCGAGCCGGGCGGCATCGTGACCTCCGGGACCCACTCACCGACCCTCGGCAAGGCGCTCGGAATGACCTATCTTCCGATCGAGACGGCAACGGTGGGGAGCGAGTTCTTTGTCAAAATCCGTAATCGCATGGCCCGCGCGCGAGTCGTCGAGCTGCCGTTCTACTCGCGAAAGAAGAAATGATCTGAAGGAGGAATCGCTATGACCGTAGCAAAAGACCTACTCTATCGGCGCTCCCACGAGTGGGCTCGAACCGAGGGCGACACGGTGGTGGTGGGAATCTCCCACTACGCCCAGGACCAGCTCGGCGAAGTGGTCTATGTCGAGCTGCCCGACGTCGGCACCGCGGTCAACACCGGAGACGAGCTCGGGACCCTGGAGTCCGTCAAGGCCGTCTCCGAATTCCTGACCCCAATCGGCGGCGAGGTGATCGAGGTCAACGAGCGTCTCGAGGACAATCCGAACCTCGTCAACGAGGATCCATACGGGGAGGGCTGGCTGGTCAAGATCAAAGGTTCCGTCGAAGGTGAGAAACTCCTCGACGCTGGGGCATACCAGGAGTTCCTGGAGGAGGAGAGCGGCTGATGCACCCGTGGGTCGGCGCCGGTCTCGACGATCAGCGCCACATTCTCACCCTGCTCGGTTTGGAATCCGTTGACGACCTCTTCGCGCCAATTCCGGCAGAGGTGTGTGTCGAGCGGCTCGAGCTGCCGCCGGCTCGAGATGAGGACGGGATTCGAAAAGCCTTTGCCACGATGGCGGACGCGAACGTCGTCATGGACTCCCTACCCTGCTTCCTCGGTGCCGGCGTCTACCGTCACGTGCAGCCCGCGGTGGTCGACGCGGTCCTGTCGCGGGCCGAGTTCTTCACCTCCTACACGCCATACCAGCCCGAGATCTCCCAGGGCACCTTGCAGGTCATCTTCGAGTTCCAGACTCTGATCGGCCGCCTCACCGGTCTTCCGGTGGCCAACGCTTCGTTGTACGACGGTGCGACCGCCCTGGTCGAAGCGGTGCTCTTCAGTCACCGCGTGATGCGGGGCAAACGCGACCTGGTGGTGGTGGCCGAGACGGTGCATCCGATGTACCGGAAGGTCCTCGACACCTATGCCAAGGCCGCCGGCATCGAGATCGTGGCCGTGCCGCCCGCCGATAACGGCAGACTCGACCCGGAGCAAATTCGCACCGCCGCTATGGACCGGGCCTGTTGCGTCGTTCTCCAGTCACCAAACTTCCTCGGCATCGTCGAGGATCTCGCCCCGCTCGCCGAGGTCGCCCA
>Ga0164313_10000445_pt1 | contig 32906 bp, 34 predicted proteins | sample GuaBasSedimGuay4_FD_113735 | JGI IMG/M metagenome (GOLD analysis project Ga0164313, IMG submission 113735) | Subseafloor sediment microbial communities from Guaymas Basin, Gulf of California, Mexico - Guay4, Core 4569-4, 0-3 cm | ecosystem: Environmental > Aquatic > Marine > Hydrothermal vents...
GAACCCGTCGCCGACGAGGTCAGAGTTACGGACCACGAGTTGGTTGTGGATCTCGTTGACGGGCGTCGTATCGCCGTGCCGTTGGCGTGGTTCCCTCGTTTGCTCCACGCCTCGAATCAACAGCGTTCCGACTTCGAACTCATAGGTGACGGCGAGGGCATCCACTGGCCTGATGTCGACGAGGACATCAGCGTTCGTGGCCTCGTTTTGGGATATCCGTCTGTGGAGTACCGAAAGGGTGCCTAACGAAAGAGGGTTGATGTCGCGCGCAGCCGCGACATCACCGCGTGTTGAACGCACTCCGCCTGGTTGGCGTCGAGGCGTTCGAGGGCCTCATTCAGCGGACCGCGACCCGCGCGAGCGCGGCTCGCGTCCGCAAAACTCCAATCGTTAGGCCATCCATGATAACGTTTGACGTTATTAACGTGAGACGTTACTATTAGACCGTGATTCGCAGCTTCAAGGGTTCCGCGGCCGAGACGATTTTCAACCGAAAGCGGTCCAAGCGGTTCTCTGCTCAACTTCACCGACTGGCCCTCATCAAACTCCTTCTCATTGATGCCGCCGATACCGTTGAGGATCTTCGAATACCTCCCGGGAACCGCCTTGAGCAGCTCAAGGGAGACAGGAAGGGTCAACACAGCATCCGAATCAACGAGCAGTGGAGGATTTGTTTCTCATGGGAGCGAGGAGAGGCCGCTGACGTCGAGATCGTTGACTACCACAAGGGGAAGTAACATGGCGCCTACGACCATCGATCCTATTCATCCAGGGGAAATTCTACTGGAGGAGTTTCTGAACCCACTCGAACTCAGCCAGTATCGTTTGGCAAAGGAAATCAGCGTGCCGGCCAGGCGCATTAACGAGATTGTCCATGGCAAACGTGGCATCTCGGCTGACACTGCTTTGCGACTCTCTCGTTTCTTTGGTACCAGCGAACGTTTCTGGCTCAACCTTCAGCTTCGATACGATCTGGAAACCGAGAAAGAGCGGCTGGCTGGAGTCCTCGAGAAAGAGGTATCGGTTCTTCAACGGGCGGTGTAATCCTATGCCTAACCCTCCTTCCAGTGGACCCGAACCCCTCCGAGGTCCGGTCCGCTAAACTCCAATCGTTTGGCCATCTTGGACAACAGGCTTATGGAACTACAAGCACTCAAGAAATACCTGCTGGCGAAGCCCGAAACGACGGAAGAGATTCCGTTCGGACCCGAGGCTCTGGTTTTCAAGGTCCTCGGCAAAATGTTCGCATTGGTGGCTTGGGATGAAACGCCGGCGAGAGTCTCCCTCAAGTGCGACCCCGAACGTGCGCTGGAACTCCGCACCGTCTTCAAAGGCGTACGCGGCGCCTACCATTTCAACAAGCGGCACTGGAACATGGTCGACCTCGATGGGTCGGTTCCTGAACCTGAAGTTCTTGCCATGATTGACGACTCCTACGCTCTTGTCGTGAAAGGTCTGCCAAAGGCAAAGCGAGAACGAATCGAAAACCAAATATGAATCGGCCTGACAGAATCACTCAAACGGGTCGAAACCCGCGCGTTCTGCGGGCCGCATCCGCTTTGGTCTCGTCTTGAGGCTCAACCGCCAGAACCGCCGTTTGGCCGCTCAATCGACCGTTTGACCGCCAAAACGACCGCTTGACCGCTGAAACGACCGTTCGGCTTCTTGGGCTCTGGTATGGCCTTGCCGCTTCGGGATGTACTCGGCGTAGAGATCGAGGCGGGCCATGACATCGTCCATACTGGCCCCGAGAGATTTCACCGTCGCCAGAGTCCCCATGTTGCCGCGGGCGGTCCAGTGGGCGAGTTCAGCGTCGGTTGACGACACGAACGGCGTCGCAGGGAGAGACATCACCAACCTCCTAGGGATCGAGCCCGATTGTTGCACGGCGAGGAAATCAGGCGGGAAGAGGTTTCCGCCGCAGAAAGACCGCCAAGGACAGCATCACAAGGGCCTGGGTGATGAGGAGCACGGCGGCAAAGGCGGTGAAATCCGGTCGGTCAAGACCGGTGACCGCCACCATCAATGCGAGGGCCAGGTTTCTGCAGGGGAACTCGATGAGGTAGGTCAGCCGGTCCGCCACCGGCCGCCCGGTGACCCAGGCAAGCGCGTAGCCTGCGGCCATCGACCCAGCGGTGAACACCAACGACGCCAGAACGAGCTCGGCGAAAGAAGCGACGATCGCCGCCCACTGCTCTTTGACGATCCAGGCGATGAGGATGACCAACGAGCTGAGACACAGGCGCCTGAGAAAGAGGTCCCGGCCTTCCTTGGATGCGCTCCACCAATGGCGAAGAGCCATCCCGACAAACATGGGCAGAGCAATCAGTACGAGGAGCTGAATCGTCAGGGCGGTGATGGGGACCTTGATTTCCGGCTGGTCTTCGAGCCAGAAAAAGAAGCCGGTGGCCACCAGGGCGGGGATGGTGAGGATGGACAGGAGACAGGAAATGGCGGTCAGGGTGACTGAGAGTGCGATGTTGGCCCTGGCGAGGCAGGAGTAGAAGTTGGAGATGGTTCCCCCTGGGCTGGCTGCCACCAGGACGAGACCTGCGATGACCGTAGGGGAGGGGTGCAGAACGAGGATGATCACGGTGGCGATGAGGGGCAGAAGAACCAGCTGACCGATGGTTGCGGTGACCGATGCCCGCAGATCGGTAGCCGACGTGCGGAAGTCGGCTGTTGTGAGGCCGTGGCCGACGGTGACCATCATCAGAACGGTCAGAGTCGGAATGGCGGCGTCGACGAGCGGATTCATGGCGACCCATTCTGCGTCATCCGGGCCCATCGGCGCAATCAGGACGCCCACACCACGGTGCTACACTGCGCGCTGCGCGCTCGGCGACCACGCCGGATGCGGGAGGTTTTCCATGTACCCGGTCATGCTGGATGTCGGTGATCGCGCCTGCCTGGTGGTTGGGGGCGGGGCCGTCGCGCTGCGGAAGGCGCAAGGTCTTGTCGAAGAGGGCGCTCGGGTGACCGTCGTGGCGCCCGAAGTCGTGGTCCCCCTGGCGACGATGGCGGAGCAGGATTGCCTCAGACTCGAACGCCGCCGATACCTTCCCGGCGAGGCCGTGTCCTATGCTCTGGTATTTGCGGCCACCGACGATCGCGAAGTCAACTCGAAGGTCTACAACGACGCAAACGATGCAGGGATCTGGGTCAACGTCGCCGACGACCCGGAGTTCTGTTCATTTCATCTTCCGGGCCGGATCCGTCGGGGTCCCCTCCAGCTGGCCATCGCGTCAGCGGGTGAGGCGCCGTTCGCGGTCCGTCGTCTGCGCCAGCTCTTCGATCGGAGATTCGGCGCCGAGTGGGCCGAGTGGGTCGCGGCCGCGAGCCGTTATCGCGATCGCGTCTATGCGCTCGGGCTCGAGCCCGCCGAACAGGAGGCGCTCTTCGATCGCTTCTTCTCCTCGACCGTCAATTCCGAAACGTGGAGCGCTCGAGTTCCCACAGCCGCTGAGGAAGCCGATTGGCTGGGGATGCCGGTGGATCATCTGGAGCACAACGGCCCTGGCGAAGAGACCGGGCCTGCAGCGTGTCGAGACGGTGGCGAGAGGGCCGGATTTGTATCTCTGGTCGGCGCCGGCCCCGGTTGCCCTGGATTGCTCTCGGTGCGTGGGCGGCAGCGCCTCGAAGACGCCGAGGCCGTGGTCTACGATCGGTTGGCGGCGCCCGCGCTTCCGTGCAGTCTCGGTCCGGAGGTCGAGCTTCACCCGGTTGGTAAGCAGGCGGGTTCCCATCCAATTCCCCAAGAGGAGATCAACGCGCTCCTCGTGCGTCTCGCCCGTCGGGGACTGCGGGTGGTCCGACTCAAGGGTGGTGACCCCTATGTCTTTGGTCGTGGAGGTGAAGAGGCCGAGGTTCTCGATGCCGAAGGGGTCGCATTCGAAGTCATCCCCGGAATTACTTCCGGGGTTGCGGCCATGGCCTGGGCGGGAATCCCCGTGACCCACCGGCGCGAGGCGGTGAGATTGACGCTGCTCACCGCCCACGAGGCCGTCAAGTCGGATGGCCCCCAGGTCCGCTGGGACCTGTTGGCGCAGGACCGGAACGCCACCATCGTCGGTTATATGGGGGTCACGGCGCTGCCCGAGGTCGTACACCAGCTGCTCGGCGGCGGGATGGACCCTTCGACGCCCGCCGCCATGGTCGAACAGGGCACCACGGCCTCGCAACGGAAGGTGATCTCGACGATCGCGGAGCTCCCGGACGCGGTGGTTGCGGCCGGACTCCAGCCGCCGGCGCTCTTTGCCATCGGACCGACTATCAGACACTCCGACACCCTGGACTGGTTCAGCCGACTGCCCTTGGCCGGTCAGCGTCTGGTGGTTCCGGATGAGGCGGCGGTCCTGGCCCGACGCCTCGAAGCGGCCGGTGCGGAAATCGTACCGGTGCCGTTCCCGGTCACTCCGGCGGCACAGGTGGTGATGGCAGCTCTTCCGGTCACGGGATGTGTGGTGACGAGCGCTGCCGAGGTGGATTGGATCCACGAGGAACGCGGCGGTCCCGGTTGGATCAATGAGGCTCCGAGCTGGTGTCTCGGGCAAGAGACGGCAGCACGAGCGCGTGAACGGGGCTGGCGTCCGGTGTATGAACTGAAGATCGATATGGAATGCAACGAGCTGGTGGCGGGAATTGCCGATCGTCTCCGCTGACGGGATGTTCTGCGCGAGCGGGAGGCGCTTGATGGGCGACTCCGCAGGCTCGTTGAGTACGGAGCGTGTCGGATGATCCGCCTTGGTCTGCGCGCGAGATTCTTCCTTTACTCGAACACGCTGATTGCAGCCACAATGACCATCGTGACCCTCTTCGCCATGGTTCACGAGGGGAACTCCCAACATCAGGCCATCGATCAGCGGGGGCGGAGTATCGCGGACGCCATGGGCATCCTCATCTCCGACGCATTGGTTCAGAAGGAACGCGGCGATGTCGATGACTCGGAATACATCGACAACAGCATCACCGAGATCCTCCAACGCAACCAGGACCTCATGCGGTATGTGGTGGTCTGCGATCCAGTCGGTCGAGTGATCCACGCCAGCGACAGGCCTCTCATCGGGGGTTTCTTTCCACGAGCCCTCGGGCCCGAAACGGTGGTGGCTCCACCGATAACGAGCCCGCGTCAGGGCGCCGGCGGTGATCGGCTGCTCGAGGTTCGAACCACCCTCGGGACGCCGACGAACTTCAGGGGCTCGCTCGCCATCGGCTTTTCACTGGAGCCGGTGGAGCAGCGGGTGGCGGATCTGGCCAAACAGGCCATTGCCGCCGCCATCATCCTCATGCTCGTCAACTCGGTTCTGACGGCTGTCTATGTGGAGACCCTGATCCGGCCCATCCTGAGCCTCAATCGGACCATGAAGAGTGCGGGACTCGGGAATCTCGGCGTCAGGGCCTCGGCCCGCACGGGCGATGAGGTCGGCGAGCTCGCGGGTGCCTTCAACCGAATGATGGACGAGCTCGAGGCGGCGCGTGATGGTGAAAAGGTCCAACGCGCCCAGCTCGCCCACACCGAAAAGATGGCGGCGGTGGGGACACTGGCAGCGGGTGTGGCGCACGAGGTCAACAACCCACTCGCTGGGATTTTGGCCTGCGTCGAGAACATGAAATTGGACCCCGATGATGCGGAACAGCGCGACCGCTACCTCGATCTTATCGTCGATGGGCTCAACCGAATCGAGCGAACGGTGAACACCCTGCTCAATTTCTCGCGACAGCGGGAGATGACCCTCGAGGAAACCTCGCTCAACCACAACCTCAAACACGTGGTGGAACTGGTAGGCTATCAATTGCGCCGGGCCGGTATTGAAGTTCGATTCGATCTCGATGAGAACGGAGCCACCGTCCTGGCCGATCACTTCCAAATGGAGCAGCTTTTCCTCAACCTCGTCCTCAACGCCGTGCAGGCCATGCCGCGTGGTGGTGAGCTCGTCCTCAGAACCCGGGTGGGTGAGGACTCGGTGGTGGCGGAGGTGCGCGACACCGGTTCTGGGATGCCGGAGGAGATCCGCGATCGGATCTTCGACCCCTTCTTCACGACCAGGGAGGTCGGCGAAGGCACCGGACTCGGTCTCTCGGTGAGTGACAGCATCACCGTCGCCCATGGTGGAACTATCGAAGTCAAGAGCACCCTCGGAGTCGGGACGATCTTCAGGGTCGAACTCCCGCTCCCGCCCGAAGAGGGAACTCGGGGAGAGAAATCGTGAAGATCGGCGGCCACCGTCTCCTGATGGTCGAGGACGAGCCGCTGCTTAGAATCACAACGGCGGACGCCCTCCGAAAGGAAGGCTGGACGGTGGACGTGGCCGAGGACGGTGTCAAGGGCGCCGCGCTTTTCGAGCAGCACCTGCACGATGTGGTGCTGACCGATCTCGTCATGCCCAGACTTGGTGGGATGGAGTTGCTCAAGCGGATCAAAGCGCTGCAACCCGACACCACCGTGGTGATCATCACGGCCCACGGAACCGTCGATCGGGCGGTGGAGGCCATGCGCGATGGCGCCTCGGACTTCATTACTAAACCGTTCTCCATGGCGCAGCTGGTGGTCCGGGTGGCCAACGTGTGCTCGTTTCGCGTGCTCAGAGAGCAGAATGTTCGTCTTCAGGAACAGCTCGAGCAGCGGCATTCCTTTTCATCCATCATCGGTCGATCCAAGGCCATACAGGAGGTCTTCGAGCTGATTCGGTTGGTCGCCGATTCGGATGCCTCGGTGCTGATCCACGGCGAGAGCGGGACCGGCAAGGAGATGGTGGCATCGGCCATCCATTTCAATTCGGGGCGGCGGGCCAAGCCCTACATCCGGGTGAGCTGCGCATCCCTTCCCGAGTCGCTCATTGAATCCGAGCTTTTTGGTTACGAGAAGGGCGCCTTCACCGGCGCCAGCGAGCGTAGGATCGGCCGGTTCGAGGCTGCATCGAGCGGCACCCTCTTCCTCGATGAGATCGGCGAACTTCCACTGAGCTTCCAGGTCAAGGTCCTCCGGGTCCTCCAAGAGCGCCAGATCGAACGGCTCGGCTCCAACCGTCCCATCGATGTCGATGTCCGTTTTGTCTCGGCGTCGTTGCTACCGTTGGAGGAAGAGATCAAAGCCGGCCGATTTCGTGAGGATCTCTACTTCAGGGTCAACACCGTTGCCATCCACCTCCCGCCCCTGCGTGAACGACGTGAGGACATCTCGCTCTTGGCCCACGCCTTTCTGGTCGAGTTCGCGAGGGAACGCCAGCGGGACATCGAAGGCTACTCGGACGAGGTCCTCGAACTCTTCGAGGACCACTCCTGGCCCGGTAATGTCCGGGAGTTGCGCAACGTCGTCGAGCGAGCGGTTCTCTTCTGTCGTGGCCCGATAGTGACCGCGGATGAGCTCCCGGTGGCGTTGCGCGGCGAGGACGGCAAGGCTCCCCGCCCGGCTCAGGGCCGGGTCGAGCCCCTGCAGATGGCGGTCGAGAGGGCCGAGGTTGAGGCCATCCGGGCGGCCCTCCAATCTACCAAGGGACGGCGAGCGGAAGCGGCCGAGCTGCTCGGCATCTCACGCAAGACCCTGTGGGAGAAGATCAAGAACCTCGACATTTCCGTCGACTTCTAGGTCTGCCGATTCACCACAGAGGCACAGAGGGCACAGTGCGGCTCTGTGCCTCTGTGGTGAATCCGAGACAGTTTGTGAAATCTGAGACAAGGCTGGATATACTGAGCCGGTGAGGGGTGTCATGCGGTTCTCCATGGTTGTGGCGGTCGCTATTCTGATGGTGGTGTCGGTGCCGGTTGCGGCCGAGGAAGTCGAGGAAGCGAAGGCGTCGAATTCCATCCTGGCCAAATACGACAAGGGGTTCCATTTTGCCACGAAGGACAACGCCTTCGCGTTGCGGATGAACGGTCTGCTCCAGGTTCGTTGGAGCTATGTCGACTATGATCCCGCCATCCGGTACAACCAGGAGGACTATTCCAACTTCTTTGTCCGGCGCGCAAGGCTCTATTTCTCAGGCCACGCCGGCAGCCCTCGGTTCACCTACCTCTTTCAGGCTCAGCTCGAGCCCAACCAAGGTCTCAACGCCAACGATCTGTGGGTCGAGTACCGGTTTTCGGACTGGTTCCGCCTCGGTGCCGGTCGCAACAAGATCTCCTATGGGCTCGAAATGTTGAACTCCGGATCCGCCCTCGGGTTGGTGGAGCGTTCGGTGATGTACGGCGAGACCGACATCGATCTGGGGAATACCTCGGAACCCGGCCCCCGATACCCGGGTGGGGGCACCAACCGTTTCGGGCTCAGCTCATCCACATACAGCACCGGTTTCGCAACCGGGGGCCTCAACCTCTATCGCTCGCAGGGCGTTCAACTCCAAGGAAAGAAGGGGTCCGCAACGACCTCGACCTTCGAGTATCAGCTCGGTTTGTGGCAGGGACGGTCCACGAACAGTCTGGCAAACTCCGGCAACAAACATCTGGTGTCGCTGAGGGTGGGCTACCACCCATGGGGATTCGTCGACTGGAAAGTCGTCGGCGATGTCGAGGGCAGCGAGCACTTCAAGCTCGGAGTCATCGGATCGATCTACACAAACGGGAGTGATGATCCAGAGAAGTACGACGAGGATGGGTACAACCTCGCGCTGATGGCCCGTTGGCGCGGCTGGTCGGCGGACTTCGAGTGGGGGACCGAGGCCTTTGATTATGCTGATTTCGAAGAAGACTTCGAACGTGAGGGCTGGCGTCTCAGCCTCGGCTGGTTCGTGGTGCCGGCCAAGTGGGAAGTTCGCGCTCGGTACGCCGAGATCCAGCGGCTCAAGAACCCGACCTATGAAAAGGCCGTAAACTCGGGTCTCGGTTATCCCGAGGTTTGGGACGGTGAGGATTGGACCGCGGCGCTCGAGGGAAGAATCTCGGAGATCACCATTGGCGCCAGTGTCCGAATCCTCGGTTGGCGAAACAAGCTCGTCGTCGATCTGTCGCGCCTGACGCGCGAGTTCGCCGCCGATCCCGAGGCCGTCATCAACGGCGAAGCCGCCCCCGTCGCCAAGGCCCCCAACCAGGTCGACTATCGCATCCGAACCATGGTTCAGTTGGTCTTCTGAGCCTCGACGGACGTTGATTCACCACAGAGACACAGAGGCACAGAGAGAGGTGAGCAGCTTGGGCATGCTCGTGGCCTTCGGCACGTAGGTTGTGGTCGCGTGTAGGTTTATTTGAAACACGAAGATCGCAAAGAACACAAAGGAAATCACAAAGACCATCGCAATTGAAACCTGGCGCTGCCGACGTCAAGGGTGCCTGACTCTCGTGACTCGTTTTCGTCGGTCAAGAGTGGCTACGAAGTCAGAGATCCATGACTTCCTGTGACGCAAATCCTCAAATGTGATGTCTTCGTGACCGCTTGGTGACTTCGTGTCTTTGTGCTTGCGGCGGTGCGATGGCTCTGTGCTTCTCCGTGCGCCTCTGTGTCTCTGTGGTGTTTATGGATTCAGGCCGAGGCGGGAGCCATCGTAGCGATCGGCGGTGACCTCGTCGCACCACGCCTGGTTGGCGAGGTACCACTCCACCGTTGAACGCAGGCCGCCAGCGAAGTCATGATCCGGCGTCCAACCGAGCTCGATCTCGATCCTTGACGCATCGATGGCGTAACGCTGATCGTGCCCCGGTCTGTCGGTCACAAAGCTGACCAGGTCCCGCCGGCTCGATCCATCGGGCCTCGGCACGAATTCGTCCACCAGATCGCAGATGGCGTGAACCACCTCGAGATTGGTCATCTCGTTGTGTCCGCCGATGTTGTAGGTTCGGCCGTTTTCGCCTCGACGAACGATGAGATCGATGGCCCGGCAGTGGTCTTCGACATAGAGCCAGTCGCGGATGTTGGATCCATCACCGTAGACCGGCAGTTTTTTGTTTGCGCCGGCGTTCGCGATGATGAGGGGGATGAGCTTCTCGGGGAACTGGTAGGGCCCGTAGTTGTTGGAACAGTTCGAGATGGTCACGGGCAGGCCGTAGGTCCGCTGCCAGGCGCGCACCAGGTGATCGGACGCCGCCTTCGAAGCCGAGTATGGGCTCGAGGGATCGTATGGAGTCGTTTCGGTGAAGAATCCCTCAACACCGAGGGAGCCGAAGACCTCATCGGTAGAGATGTGATGGAAACGGACGTCCTTGCGATCCCCCCAGTACGACCGCGCCGCCTCGAGGAGATTGGCGGTGCCGCGGATGTTGGTGTCGATAAAGTCCAGCGGGCCGTCGATGGAGCGATCGACATGGCTCTCGGCGGCGAAGTGGACGACAGTGTCCACATCGTGCTCGACGAAGAGATTCCGGACGAGTTCAGCGTCGCGGATGTCGCCCTCGATCAAGGAGTAGCGATCCGGGTGAAGATCGGTCGCCCGCCGTTGGCTCGCAGGGTGGCCGGCGTAGGTCAGGGCGTCGAGGTTGACGATCTTCAGGGCGGGATCGGCGTCCAGAGCAATCTGCAGATAGTTGCAGCCGATGAATCCGGCGCCGCCCGTGACAAGCATGGTCCGCGGAGTGTGTGTCATGGCTGGTACCTCGGGAGATCCTCGATATTCGCCTCGTTGAGATGCGGCCACTTCAGATCGCGGTCCGACAGGATTGGGTCCATCTCACCCGAGGGCCAGTCGATACCGAGAGTCGGGTCATTCCACCGGATCCCTCGTTCCTCGTCGGGCGCGTAGAAGTCGGAACACTTGTACTGGAACTCCGCGATCTCGGAGAGCACGAAAAAGCCATGACCGAAACCGGCGGGAGCAAAGAGCATCCGGCGGTTCTCATCGCTCAGTTCAGCGCCTACCCACCGCCCGAATGTCGGGCTCTCACGCCGCAGATCGACAACCACGTCGAAGACCCGACCGAGGGTCGCCCGTACCAACTTGGCCTGCGGTCGGCCGAGTTGGTAGTGGAGACCGCGAAGGACTCCGGCCCGGGATCTCGAATGGTTGTCCTGGACGAAGTCGCAGCCGATCCCGAGTTCGGCGAATCGATCCTTGTGATAGCTCTCCATGAAGAAACCGCGGTGATCGCCGTGGATCACAGGCTCGATGAGGCAGACGTCGGGTATCTCGGTTTCGATCCGCCGCATTCAGCCCTCCGCGCGTCGGAGGACCTCGTGGAGGTACTCTCCGTAGCTGGATTTTCCGGCCGCCTTCGCCTCACGACGGAACCCCTCGGTGGTGATCCACTTGTTCGACCAGGCGATCTCCTGCAGACAGCCCACCTTGAGGCCCTGTCGTTCTTCAATGGCCTGGATAAAGCTCGAGGCTTCGATGAGACTCTTGTGGGTGCCGGCGTCGAGCCAGGCATAGCCGCGACCGAGTATTTCCACTTCGAGTTCGCTCCTCTCGAGATAGAGCCGGTTCAGATCGGTGATCTCGAGTTCGCCACGAGGACTCGGCGCGAGATCGGCCGCGAGTTCGCAGACATCGGGCCCGTAGAAGTAGAGCCCGGGGACAGCATAGTTGCTCTTGGGCTCGGAGGGTTTTTCTTCGAGGGACAGCGCTTGACCCTTTTCGTCGAACTCGACGACGCCGTAACTTCGAGGATCGCGCACCCAGTAGCCGAAGATCCGCGCACCGCCGGTCAGGCCCGCGGATCGCTGAAGCGTCTCGGAAAGCCCGTGGCCGTATAGGATATTGTCGCCGAGCACCAGACAGGCGGGTCCGTCGGCGAGGAAGTCGCGACCGAGGATGAAGGCCTGGGCGAGACCTTCGGGGCGGGGTTGTTCGCAGTACTCGAGGGTCATCCCCAAGCGACCTCCGTCACCGAGCAACTCGCGATAGCTCGGCAGATCCTGAGGCGTCGAGATGATGAGCACCTCGCGGATTCCAGCGAGCATGAGAAGGCTCAACGGGTAATACACCATCGGTTTGTCATAGACCGGGAGAAGTTGCTTGCTGACGACGCGGGTGACGGGATGAAGCCGGGTGCCGGAGCCGCCGGCAAGGACGATGCCTTTCATGAGACCTCCGTGAAAAACGGGCGCGGGACCGACCTCGGAGTCTAACATGCTCCTTGAGTTGGGCGCCGGTGGTCCCTCATGGATACGAATCAACTCCTGGGGCTGTTGGGGTGTGTAGAATCGAGGGTGGTCCTGATACCATGGATTTGAGGGGGCGATGACCGAATCCCGTGGAATTGTATTGGCGGTGGATGATGATCCGGGAGCACTGTCGGCGCTCGCGGACGCTTTGGGCACCCTGGGTTTCCAAGTCCTTCAGGCGGCGGACGGGGCGACGGCCCTGGAGCTCGCCCGGGAGAGGCAACCCGATGTTGTGCTCCTCGATGTCCAGATGCCGGGGATGGATGGTTTCGAGGTCTGTCGCGAACTCAAATCCGACCCGAATCTCCTTCTCGTACCGGTGGTGTTTCTCACCGGCCACGGGTCGCGCAGGGCGCGCCTCGAGGGTCTCGAAGCCGGGGCGACCGACTTCCTCAACAAACCGTGCGATCTCGTCGAACTCGAGGTGCGGGTCCGCAATCTCGTCAACTTCCGCCGGCTGACCACTGAACTCGACTCTGCGGAGCAGATGGTCTTTTCCATTGCCCGAGTCGTCGAGGCGCGCGATCAGGACACCGGCGACCATTGTGAGCGACTCGCCAAGCTCGGTGTTGGTCTGGGTGAACGAATTGGGCTAGATGGTGAGCAGATCACCGCATTGCGGCGTGGTGGTTATCTGCACGATCTCGGCAAGATCGGGATTCCAGACGAAGTATTGCTCAAACCGGGCAAGCTCACCGGTGACGAGTGGACCGTCATGAAAGGGCACGTCGAGATCGGGGTCGAGATCTGCTCACCCCTGCAAAGCCTGCGGCCGGTCTTGCCGCTGATCCGGCACCACCACGAGAGATTCGATGGGTCGGGCTATCCCGACGGCCTCAAGGGTGACGACATCCCGTTGCTGGCGCGCGTCTTTCAGGTGGTCGATGTCTATGACGCCCTGACCGTGGATCGGTGTTATCGGGCCGCCATGACAGTCGACGAGGCCGTATCGGTGGTCAAGGAAGAGACCGAGAAGGGTTTCTGGGACAAGGCCATCGTGAGCGAGTTCCTCACCATGCTCGACGAGGGCGCAAATACACCACCGTCTTAGCCAACGCCGGTCAAACCACAGAGACACAGAGGCGCCCAGAGAAACACAGAGCCATCGCACCGTCGCATCGCACATCGCGTATGAAATCTGGCGATGCGGGGATTCGAGGGTGTCGAACTTCGTGGGGCACCGACTCGCCGTGTCAGAGCTTGACCTGTTCAGAGGCCGTGGCGATGACTTTTTTGGCGGCCACCTTGACTGTTCTTCAGTCTCTTTCAAGCCAGAGGTGCATCGCCAGTCTTTTAATTGCGATGGACTTTGTGAATTCCTTCGTGGCCTTTGTGGCCTTCGTGTTTCAAGTGGAACAACCCGGTGTCCACGATCCCTCAGCCGAAGGCCACCAGCGCGCTCAGGCTACGAGTCCCCCTCTGTGCCTCTGTGTCTCTGTGGTGAATCGATGGCGTCGGCGCCTACTTGATCGGTCGGGGGGCGGTCATGGCTTCTGGTGAGAGGATCCGATCGAGTTCGTCGGCCGAGAGAAGTCCGCGTTCGAGGATGATCTCGCGCACGGAACGCCCGGTGGCCAAAGCCTCCTTGGCGACATCGGAAGCCGCTTCGTAGCCGATGGCCGGGACGACCGCGGTGACCAGACCAATGGATCCCTCGACCATCTCGCGGCATCGGTCGGCGTTGACCGTGATGCCCCGGATGCAGCGCTCCGATAGCGTCTTGACCGATGCGGTGAGCATGTCGAGGGACTCGAATATGGCGAAGCTGATGATCGGCTCCATGACATTGAGCTGGAGCTGGCCGGCCTCGGCAGCCAGGGTGATGGTGAGGTCATTGCCGATGACCTGGAAGGCGACCTGATTGACCACCTCGGGGATGACCGGGTTGACCTTCCCCGGCATGATGCTCGATCCGGGCTGAACCGCCGGAAGGTTGATCTCATTGAACCCGCAGCGGGGCCCGGACGAGAGCAGTCGGAGGTCGTTGCACAGCTTGGAAAGCTTGACCGCGACCCGTTTGAGGACGCCTGAAAAGCTGACGAAGGCGCCAGTGTCCGGGGTCGCCTCGACGAGATTGGGCGCGAGGGTCAGCTCGAGACCGGTGATCGAGGCGAGTTCGTTCACCGCGAGCTGGGGGTAGTTCGGATCGGCATTGATCCCGGTACCGATGGCGGTGCCGCCGAGATTGACCTCGAGGAAAAGCTTCGCCGTCTCCTGGAGGCGGGTGATGTCCTCGGCAGTGGTCACGGCAAAAGCGTCGAACTCCTGACCCATGGTCATGGGCACGGCGTCCTGGAGCTGGGTGCGACCCATTTTCAGGATCTCGTGGAACTCCGCCGCCTTGGCTCGGAGATCGGTCTCGAGGGTGTGGAGCGCGGCGAGGAGATCGGCGAGTTCGAGCACCACGGCCACCCGGACCGCAGTGGGATAGGCGTCGTTGGTCGACTGCGACAGGTTGACGTGGTTGTTGGGGTGGCAGTGGCGGTACTCGCCGCGCTCGTGGCCGAGCAGTTCGAGGGCGCGATTGGCGATGACCTCGTTGGCGTTCATGTTGGTCGATGTTCCGGCCCCGCCCTGGACGACATCGACCACGAAGTGGCCGTGCCAGTGGCCGTCGATGATCTCGGTGCACGTCCGATCGATGGCATCGGCGATCTTCTCATCGAGCAGGCCGAGCTTCTGATTGGCCCGTTCGGCGGCCTGTTTGACCATGGCCAACGCCCGAATGAGATGGGGGAAGTGACCGAGGCGGATTCCGGTAATGGGGAAGTTCTCCACTGCGCGAAGGGTCTGAACCCCGTAAAGTGCATCCGCCGGGACCTCACGGTCGCCGAGGAGATCATGCTCTGAGCGGGTCTGGCCGGGGCGATAGATGAGGTCCCAGCCCGCGCGTCGCGAACTCGCATACTGCAGACGCCGGACCATGACGTGGGCGACGGCGGAGAAGAGCTGCATGGCGGCCTTGGCATCGGTTTCGAGTTCACGGCGGATCGCATCAACCGGGAGTTGAAGGACTTCGACGGCGCTCGCTGCTCGCGCGGTGGCCGAGTGGGTCCCGGGTTCGAGAAGCCCGGCTTCTCCGAGTGCGTCGCCTTTCCCGAGGATGACCACCGTTCCGGCGGCGTCGCCCGATTCCACCCGCACCTCCACCTGTCCTTTTGTAATGAGCCAGAAATCGAGGCGCTCATCGCCGGAGACGAAGATGGCATCGCCGAGGGCGAAGGCGCGTTGTTCCGCCACGTCGGCCAGCAGGCCGAGGAGTTCGTCATCGAGCCCCCCGAGGATCTCGCAAGTCCGCAATTTCGTGACGGTGTCATTCATCTTTCGCCTCCGGTCGCCAAGCTAACACGATCCGGGACGCACAATAGAACCGCAGAGGCGCAGTGACGCAGAGCCATCGCACGCAGAGCATCACATTTGAAACACCAAGGACACGAAGACCACAAAGAGCCATCGCAAAGACCATCGCATGATTGAGTTGGTACCGCGCTCGTGAAGGTCGGTGGTTCACCTCAGAACTCCCCGTCGCTCCTGACTATCGTGCTCTCGTTCGGTTCGCGTTTCTGGCACCGGCGAATCGTCGACACCACGAGATCCGACTCAAAAGATGTGATGTCTTCGGGTCCTTGACAATCGAATGTGAGTGACATAGTGTATTACATCAGTGATACACCAAGGACTTAAGAATGCTTGGCCTGCTTGACATCGACCCCGCAGCTGCGGCGCCGATCTGGCGTCAGATCGAGGACGGCATGCGGCGGTTGGTGGCATCGGGCGCCCTGCCGGTCGGGACCGCCGCGCCATCGGTGCGTGAGCTCGCCCGCGAGCTGCGGATCAACCCGGCGACCGTCTCAAAGGCCTACCAACGTCTGGTGGCCGATGGTGCTCTCGAGGTCCGCCGCGGCGAGGGCACCTTTGTTGCAGAGCGACCTGAAGGTGCGCTGGCCGATGAGCGTGAACGACTGCTCGCCGACGGTGCTGCAACCTTCGTCGAAGCGGCGAGATCGATGGGTCTGCCGGAAAAGGACGCGATCGTTGCGATATCGACGGCATGGAGGGAAATCACAGATGCCGCCGATGGAGGCAAAAAGTGAACACCACCGCCGATCCAGTAATTGTCGATCACCTGACGGTGCGCTACGGCAAGACAACGGCAGTCGATGATGTGAGTTTCTCGGTGGGATCGGGCCAGGTCTACGCCCTGCTCGGTCGCAACGGCGCCGGTAAGTCATCAACCATCTCGTGTCTTGTTGGCCAACGCAAGGCTGCCTCCGGCGAATGCCGGATCTTTGACATGGACACCTGGCGGAGCCGCCGGCATGTGATGGCGCGGGTCGGGGTGGTTCCCGAAACACCGGACATCCCGCCCGGAACCAGCGCTCGTGAGCTCGGACGCTTTCTCGGTCGAATCCGGCCCGTGTTCAACGCCGAGGACTACGAGGGAAGGCTCGAACGGGTCGGCGTCCCTCGCCGTCTCCCTTCGGGGAGTCTGTCCAAGGGCCAACGTCGACAACTTGCCCTCGCAGCGGCCCTCGCCACCGAGCCCGAAGTGCTCATCCTCGATGACCCGACCCTGGGCCTCGACGCGGTGGTTCGGAGAATCCTCCTCGAGGAATTGGTGGGCGAGCTCGCTGACCGCGGAACCACCGTTTTGGTCACAACCCACGATCTCACCGGGATCGAGGGCATCGCCGACCGCGTTGGGATCATGCAGCAGGGGCGCCTGGTCTATGACGAACCTATGGATGGGCTCAAGGATCGATTCCGCCGGTTGCGTTGTGTGCTCTCCAACGGATGCTCCGCGGCCGAAGTTGAACACGCTCTGAAGCCGCTCGAACCGGCCGTTGTCCGGGTCGTCGGCGCCGGTCTCGATGCCGTGATCGGCCGGGCGAACCATGATGCGGTCCGGGCTTTTCGCGAGATCACCGGCATCGCCGAGGTCGAGATCGAACCCCTGGGCCTCGAAGAGATCTTTGTCGCCCTCTGCGGCGACGACGAAAACGGAGGCGAACAATGAAAGCCTTCTTCGCTCTGGTCGCAAGGGAGATCAGCGAGCGCAAGGCGCTGCTCGCCGCGGCGGCGGTGGCGTCGTTGCTGCCACTGCTTGCGCCGTTGTTGCCAAGCACCGGGGTAAACCCACCTGAGGACATTCGCGAGGCCGTGATGTGGGTGATTCTGGGTGGTCTTGCGCCGTTGTTTGCGCTGCTTCTCGGCATTGGGTTCATCGGCAGGGATCTGTCCGAAGGCCGAATGGGGTTCTATTACGCGCAGCCGCTTTCGGGGCCGATGATCTGGTTCTCGAAAATTACCGCCGTCCTCGTGTTGGTCTGGGCGGTAGAGCTCATCATCATGCTGCCCACCGTCGTGTTGTCGCCGGATCCGCTCCAGTTTTTCTATCTGGCGAACATACTCGATCCCTACTTCCCAAAGTGGGTGACACCGACACTGTTGTGGGTCCTCTCCTTCGCCGTCCTCCTGCTGGCTCACGCCATCGGGATCGTCTGGCGGGCGCGGTCCGGCTGGCTCGCGTTGGACTTTCTGGCGCTCCTCTTCGTGGTCAGTGTCGGGTGGCTGAGCCTGAGGCCCTTCGTCTGGATGGCGTGGACCGTGGTCACCATCGGCATCGGATGGCTGGTGGTTGGTCTATTAACTGGGCTGATTGTTGCAGGGGCTGTTCAGGTGTCCCTGGGAAGAGTGGATCTTCGCCGGGGTCACCGGACGATGTCGATGACGTTGTGGAGCATCATGTCTCTAACGGTCGTGACGCTGGCGGCCTGGAGTCTCTGGATTAGGTCGGTGGAGCCACGCGACCTTGATGGTATTACCAACGTTTCGGTGGGGTCAGGTGAGTGGATTGCAGTCTCAGGTCAGTCCTCGGGCCGTTACGACTATCACCCTCAATTCTTGGTCAATATAGGTGATGGTCGATGGTTCCCGGTCAGTGGTGTGCACAGTTGGTACGGAAGCTACGTCCGGTTTTCCCCGGATGGACAACGAGCCTTCTGGCTTGTGGATGACAGCGGAGACGAAAGACGTCTCTGGTTCGCCGATTTGACCGCTTCCGAGGTGGTCCCCCGACCCACTGAAATTGTGACAGTGAACGATAACAACGCCTATCGGGTTTCCTCTGATGGGCGGAGGGCCGCCTTTGTCGACGATCAGACGATCAAGGTCTTCGACGTCGATCACGGGGCGCTGATCATGGCGACAAGGATCGAAGAGCCGCATTTTCCTTTCCAGCTGCGATTCGTCACCGACGACGAGCTTTCAGTGCTGGCGCTGATGCCGTGGAAACGGAGGGAGGGGAAAGGGAATCGGATCTTCACATTGGATCTGAAAGCGCGGACCCTCGTCGAGGGGCCTGAGTTCGAAGGTACCTGGAGCTGGTGGAATGAGCGCTGGACTCTCCGGGACGATCGGAAGCTGGAACGGATCGATGGAGAGGAACGCGATCGTCTCGTGATCGTCGATCCCGGGTCAGGCGAGCAGATCGCCGACCTCGGAGAGATGCAGTCATGGTTCGAGAGCAGGATCGTGTACAAAGAGAGGATCACTCTGTTCCACAAGGACAACAATCAAACCGTGCTTCGGCTCTTCGACTTTGACGGACATCTGCTCAACGAATTCCCTGTCGGCCAGAGTGATCGGATGTACACGGGGGGTGAACCGCGCTCTGGTTTACTGGCCCTCGGGCACTACAACTGGTATTTGGGCGAAGGCAGGGGCGCGGTCGACTATCTGACGAGTGTCGTCGACTTGGACACCGGTGAGGTTGTTCGGATCTTTACGGAAATGGCCCCGGTCTTGGGCAGGTGGGGAACATTGAGCAACACCGGAGCCTGGACCCCCGGGTCAGTCGCGACGCGCCTTTTGCACGGAGAGGATGGTGGGCTCCACCTCTGGGATCCCGACACCGGAGAACTCAAGCAACTCATCCCTGTCCCCGACTGAGCGAACCGATCGCCTCGGTTCTGCGTACTTCTGAGTGGAGGCGATGAAAATGTGGACCTTTGTTCTCTGGTTGATTCTCCTGGTGGTGTGCTGGCCCCTGGCCCTGCTCGCGCTGGTTCTCTATCCGTTCGTCTGGCTGCTCATGCTGCCCTTCAAGCTCATCGGCATCACTGTCGACGCAGTGTTCACGTTCCTGCACGCGATCCTCATGCTCCCCGCTCGGTTGCTGAAGGGACCAAGCGCGGTGAAGGCAACCTGACGGAAATCTCCGACCCTTAGGTCGCTCGCCAATAGCCTGTTCTTGAAGTAATCAGAGGTGTAGGCGGGGCCTTCAGGCCCCGCGGCCAACTCGTTCAAGGCGTGTCTCGCCACCCGGCAATTCCTCGCCTCGAGGGACGTGAGGATCTCCACGTCGCCACGACCATCGACAGCATCAGCGGTTCCTGCTTCCCGGAGGCCCGGCCTTCTGGTCCGCCGTTGGCGGTGTAGGGTGGGGCTGGCCCCACCTTCAGTCTCTCCGATGTCACTCTCGTGGTGAATAGATCCAGGGTTCTATCGGAACCGGCCTTCTGGACCGCCTCCGGCGGCCCAGCGTCGCCCCATCGGCGCGGTCGCGCGGGGGTGACGGGAAAGGGCTGCGACCGCGCCGATGGAGCGAGCCAAGGCCAATGGGGACGCGATGGGAGCGGAGCCAGGCACCTTTTCGCGACGAAAAGAGAGCCAGGCACCGAGCCCGCGTTCTTTCGAGGGCGCGTGTCATTCGTGAGCCCGAGGGCGAAGAGAAGCTCCAAGCCCGGCACGCCCCGGTGAGCGGTGTTTCCCGCAGGATCAGGTGCGGACCCGGCACGCCCCGGTGAGCGGTGTTTCCCGCAGGATCAGGTGCGGACCCGGCACGCCCCGGTGAGCGGCTTGCTCGCGTTCTCTCGGGAGCACGCGGGGTTGGCCTTGACCGGACGTGCCGTCCTTGATCAATGTTCGGCACTGTGGGGCGTTTCGGTTGGGTGGAAAGCAACGCCGATCATTGTCAAGGGGGCAATCTCGGGCAACCGCGATGAGGGAACCATGTCGGGATCGGGTTCGATCGTTATTGAGCCAGGATCCAGGCGGTGAGCCCGCGCAAGACCTGCTCGTCGGTGTGCGGGTAGGCAGGCATCCCGATGGGGTAGCGTTCCGCCATGTAGGCGAGCCGTGGGGTCACCGCTACAACCGCCTGCGGGTTCCGAAAATAGCTGACGAGCTCATCCTCGGACCAGCGTTTGGTCAGTCCGGTCAGCTTGGGAGCTGTCCGCTGACCCTCGAGCTCGGCGCCGTGGCACTTGGCGCATTTGAGAGCGACATAGGCGACCTCGGGCGGCTCACCCGTCAGATCGATCATCTCTTGTCGAAACTCGTCCTCCCCCGAACCACAGCCGAGGAAGAGGGCGATGACGATGCCTACGACCCCGAAACCGATAGCTTTCATTGTCCCCCCTGGTGAATCAGTCGCCAACGAGATGATCCACGTTGGCGGCGCAGATGAAATCGTTCTCCGACAAACCACCGACCGTGTGGGTCGTGTAGGCCACCATGCAGGTGTCGTAGCCGACCATCAGATCGGGGTGATGATCCTCTCGGTGCGAAATCCACGCCACCGCGTTGACGAAGGCTATGGTCTGGTAGTGGTCCTCGAACTGAAAGACCTTGGCCAGGACGCCGTCATCGACCTCCCAGCCCGCGGTGTGCGAGATCAGGTGCTCGAGCTCGTGACCGGTGATGGGAGGGGTTCCCTCGGCAATTGGTTGACAGGTTTTCATGAGCATCTGGTTGTCACACATGACGCCTCCTCGTTGGGGTCATGATAGCGGATTTTCGACCGCTTCGGGACTTGCATTCGGCGAAAATTAGTCTAGACTAAAAATATGTCCATGGCCGAGATTCCGGAACACGATGGGCGGCCTCAAAGGCCGGTTCTGTCGACATCGCAGGAGGACTATCTCAAGCAGATCTTCCTCCTCGGCGATGGGACCGGAAGCGTCTCCACCCGGGATCTGTCGGTTCGGCTCGATGTCCGGCCGGCCTCGGTCACCGGCATGGTCCAGCGTCTCGCCGAGCAGGGTCTGGTTAGTCACGAGCCCTATCACGGGGTCTGCCTGACCGAAAGTGGTCGCCGGGTGGCGCTGGAGATGCTCCGCCACCATCGATTGCTCGAGACCTATCTGAAACAGGTCCTGGGCTACAGCTGGGACGAGGTCCACGACGAAGCCGAGCGTCTCGAGCACGTGATCTCAGAGCGCTTTGAAGCACGGATCGCCGAAGTCATGGGTCACCCCACCCATGACCCACACGGCGACCCGATTCCCGACGCGGATCTGCGACTTCCTCCACCGGTGCGTGAGGTCGGACTCGCCCGGATCGACAGCGGGTCTGCTGGGACATTGTCAAGGGTGAGCACGCAGAACAGGCGGGATCTCCATCTCCTGGGTCGGCTCGGGCTGGTACCCGGGGTGGGAATTCGAGTTCTCGAGGTCGCCGACGATGGGGTTCGGATCGAAGTCAACAACAAGGATTATCTGCTTCCGCACGAACTCGCGAGGGAGCTCTGGCTCGAGGAGAATTCATGAAGTTCGTTCCACGAGGAATCTTACTGGTGTCCGTTCTGTCACTGTCTCTGTTTGTGGCCTGCGGCCGTACGCCGTCCACCGATGAGGAATCGGGTCCCCTCCGAGTCGTCGCGACGACCAGCATCGTCGGTGATCTCATTCGATCCATCGGTGGCGATGCGGTGGAACTCGAAACCCTCATGGGAGCGGGGGTCGACCCCCATCTCTACAAGCCGTCCGCGGGTGACGTGAGAAAGATGGCAGCCGCCCAGGTCTTGGTATACAGCGGGCTTCATCTCGAGGGCAAAATGACAGAGGTTCTCGCCGAGATGGGCACTCGTGGGGTCGAGACCATAGCGGTTGCGGAGTGTGTAGCGCCGGAGAGGTTGCTGCCGGTTGAGGGATTCGAGACCATGCACGATCCGCACGTCTGGTTCGATGTCGAGCTGTGGGCCGAGGCCGCGGCCTGCCTCCGCGATGCCCTGATGCGCATCGACCCCGAGAACGCGAACGGCTACCAAGAACGTGGCGATGCGGTGATCACCGAGTTCGCGACGCTTCACGAATGGGTCGGCGAGCAGATCGCCTCATTGCCCCAGGAACGCCGAGTTCTGGTCACGGCGCACGACGCCTTCTCGTACTTCGGACGCGCCTACGGTGTCGAGGTCCGTGGCCTACTCGGGATCAGCACGGCGGCCGAAGCCGGGACCGCCGATGTCCAGGAACTTGCCGAGTTCATCGCCGAGAAAAATCTCCCTGCGGTCTTTGTGGAGTCGTCGGTGCCGCCACGGTTCATCGAAGCACTGACCGAGGCCGTGAACGCGCGGGGCGGTGACGTGACCATCGGCGGCAGCCTTTACTCCGATGCTCTGGGAAGTCCCGGAGGACCTGCCGAAACCTATGTCGGCACCGTGCGGGCAAACGTCGAGACCATTGTCGGGGCGATGTCGAAATGACCGGCGGGAAGCACCCTACGCTCCGGCTTTTTCCGGGGAGGCACCATGGTCGCCAATGACACACCCGCGATGGAGGTCGAGGACCTCACCGTCGCCTATTCGGATCAACCGGTGCTCTGGGACATCGATCTCACGGTTCCGGCGGGTGACAAGATGGCCATTGTCGGACCAAACGGCGCCGGCAAGAGCACCCTGATCAAGGCGGCCATGGGCCTGGTCCCATCGGTGGCCGGCGAGGTCCGTGTCTTTGGCCGGTCCTTTGCCAAGGGCAACGGCGAGATCGCCTATGTCCCGCAACGATCGAGCCTCGAATGGGACTTCCCCACCGATGTGCTCGATGTGGTCACCATGGGCACTTACGGAAGCCTCGGCTGGTTTCGGCGACCCGGGAACGCGGAAAGGGACCGAGCGCGTGCCGCCCTTGAAGAAGTCACCATGGGAGCCTTCGAGCGTCGGCCCATCGCCCAGCTCTCGGGCGGCCAACAGCAACGGGTGCTGCTGGCTCGCGCTCTGGTTCAGGAAGCGCCGATCCTCATGCTCGATGAGCCCTTCCAGGGGGTTGACGCGCCCACCGAGCGGGCCATCGTCGCCGTCCTCGATCGGCTCTCGGACGAAGGCAAGACCGTGATCGTGGTCCACCACGATCTCCAGACCGTGCCCGAGTACTTTGACTCGGTGTTGCTTCTCAACGTTCGGGCCATTGAATCGGGACCTGTGGCCGAGGTCTTCACCGAGGACAATCTGCGTCTGACCTTTGGTGGGAGGGTCGGGGTTCTGGCCCAGCTCGCCGCCACCGTGAACGAGGGCTGATGGACTTTTTCTCCGACTACACCCTGCGCGTGGTCGCCCTCGGTTCCGGGGTGCTCGGCGCCGCGGCAGGCGCGCTGGGTTCCTTCGCCTATCTGCGGCGTCAGAGCCTGGTGGGTGATGCCCTCAGCCACGCCGCGTTGCCGGGAATCGCGCTGGTCTTTCTCCTCACCGGGAGCAAGGCGCCGCTGCCTATCATGATCGGGGCCGCTCTTGCCGGGTGGGTTGCCACCGTGGCCGTTCGTTTGGTGGTTCGACGCAGCCGGGTTCCTTACGACAGCGCCCTCGGGATGGCGCTTGCGGTCTTCTTCGGCTTTGGTCTGGTCCTTCTGACCCAGATCCAGAAGCGGCCTGATGCCGCCCAGGCGGGATTGGAGTCTTTCCTCTTCGGCCAGGCGGCGTCGCTGCTGAGAGAAGACGTCATCGTCATGAGCGTCCTCGGGACCGCCTGTTTGATCCTTCTGGGCCTTTTGTGGAAAGAGTTCAAGCTTCTGAGTTTTGACAGCGAGTTCGGGGACAGTCTGGGCAGACCCATGCGCCGGCTCGATGGGATCTTCACTCTTCTGTTGGTCGTCGCAGTGGTCATCGGTCTGCGCACCGTCGGCGTGGTGCTCATGTCGGCCATGGTCGTGGCGCCGGCTGCTGCCGCGAGGCAGCTGACCAACCGACTCGCCCCAATGGTTGTTCTCGCCGCCGCCATCGGTGTGTTTTCCGGGGTCACCGGGGCGGTTCTGAGCTCCATGGTGCCGCGACTGCCCACCGGACCGACCATCGTCCTGGTGCTGAGCACCATCGTGGTCCTCTCATTGATCTTCGCACCCGATCGGGGATTGCTCTGGCGCTGGATCAAGCTCGGGCGGTTGCAACCGGCTGCCGCCCTCGATCCCGTACTGATGCACCTCTATGCCTTGGCGCAACAGCACCCCAACGAACCGGATCACGGCCACCGGGTCGGGGTTCTGCGCACCATGAGTCCGGTGGGCGCCGATGTCGAACAAGCCTTGGAGGATCTGCTGAATCGGGGCCTGGTTCACGGCGTTGGTGACGAGCTGTGGGCGCCGACCCCCATCGGGCGTCGTGAGGCCGAGCGGGCCATCGAGGCCCAGACCGAGATGTCGTCATGACACCGGAACTGGAAATTCTTGCCATCGCAGTCGTCACGGCAGTGGCCGCGGCGCTGCCGGGCACCTATCTGGTCCTTCGGCGCACGGCGATGGTCTCCGACGCTATTTCACACGCCATCCTGCCGGGGATCGTCGTCGCGTTTTTTCTCACCCGGGACCTCAACTCGCCGCTCTTGCTTCTGGCGGCGGCATTGACGGGTGTCTTGACCGTGGTGCTCATCGAAGCATTGATCCGCACTCGGTTGGTGCCCGAGGACGCATCCATCGGGCTCGTCTTCCCCGCTCTCTTCTCCATCGGAGTAATCCTCATTTCCAGGGGGGCCTCCGATGTCCACCTCGACACCGACGCCGTTCTGCTCGGCGAACTCGCCTTTGCGCCCTTCCATCGACTGACGGTGGGAGACGCCGATCTCGGACCCGCCGCCCTGTGGAGCATGGGCGCGATCCTCGTGGTCAACGCGGTGTTGATTCTCCTGGCGTGGAAGGAGCTCAAGCTCGCCACCGTCGATGCCGGGTTGGCTGCGCTGCTCGGGTTCCAGCCTTTGATCATCCACTACGGGCTCATGACCATGGTCTCGGTGACCGCGGTGGGGGCGTTCGACGCGGTGGGCTCCATCCTGGTCGTGGCGCTGATGATCGCGCCGCCGGCCACCGCCTATCTGCTCGCCGAGAGGCTCGGCCCGATGATCGGCCTCGCCGCCATCATCGCCGCCGCAGGGGCGGTTCTGGGTTGGGCCGGTGCGTTGGCGCTGGATGTTTCCATCGCCGGCTCCATTGCGACCGCCAGCGGTCTGCTCTTTGCCGTGGCGTTTCTTCTCGCACCGCAGCGGGGCCTCGTCGCCCAGGCTCAACGGCGGTCGGGTCAGCGACTCGATTTCGCAGTGCGGATGCTGCTCGTCCATCTGCTCCACCACGAGGAGACGCCCGAGGTCGCCGAGGAGTGCCGCGAGGCGGGTCTTCATCGCCATCTCGGATGGCGTGAATCGTGGACCAGGAGGGTCGTCGGCAAGGCCGAGAATCGAGCTCTCATCTCCCGCCGGGGTGAGCTCGTTCTGCCGACCGACCAGGGCCGCCGGCTCGCCGATGACGCCGTTGTTGGGTTCAGCGAGTAGAGCGCGGTTCGCGCTGCTCGATGCTGGATCATCACGCCATCTCACCATCGCGGCGGACAACCCACAGATCACACAGATAGACACGGATTTCATCGCATGCATCGCAGACGGAGAAACCGCAGATAGCGCAGATAAGCGCAGATTCCATCGCGCCATCTCATCGCAGCATCGCAGATTGCCCGCAGATGACGCAGATGGACGCAGATTTCATCGCACCATCGCACCATCGCACCATCGCAATTGAGAGGGGGTGCCGCGTTGTGGGTAGGGTGTCTGACTTCGTGGTGAAGAGATCACGACGGCAACGAGACTGAAGGTGGGGTCAACCCCACCCTACGTCGAATCGTTGGCTACAGGTTGAGGGTGGGGCTGGCCCCACCTTCAGAGGGGCAGAGGTTGGGATCGCGTATCCGAGAGACAGTGGGATGCTCTGGTAGGCGTGGAGGTGTTCCGCGCTACCCGGCGTCCCGGAATACCGGCCTTCTGGATCGTATTGTGGGGGCGGGCGTCCCGCCTGCCCATCAGTCTCGCAGCAGTTGGGATCGCGTATCCGAGAGACAGTGGGAAGCACCGGTATGCGGGAGGTTCTCCGCGTTGCCCGGCATCCTGGAGCCCCGGCCTTCTGGTCCGCCTGCGGCGACCCAGCGTCGCACCATCGGCGTGGTCGCGCGAAGGATGATTGAAGAGCTGCGACCATGCCGATGGCACGCCGGCGGCCTCCTTCGCTCCATGAACAGCCGCACCGGAAAGCTCTACCGCGAGGGTTGCCCGGTAGCGCCATTGTGTGGATCGTGCCGCACAGCCGGAAGGTCGTCCCGGCACAATGGCGTGCCCGGCACGCCCCGGTGAGCGGTGTTTCCCGGGAGCCTTCATCTTGAAACGGCTGGGAGCAGGAACGCGCATCACGAGCGAGATGTCGGTGAAGGCGGCTTTTTTGGCTTTGTCCTGTGCATCGAATCTGGCTCCGGCTCCGGTACCCGCCCCGATGGCCTCTCGGAGGCAATCGGGCTACAATGAATGCTCTGGAGGAACGCATGCGCGTCATCGAAGGAAAACTTGATGCTAAAGGTCTGCGGTTCGCCCTGGTGGTGAGCCGTTTCAACGAGGCCCTGACCTCGCGTCTGGAATCGGGCGCGGTGGACTGTCTCGAGCGCCACGGTGCGTCGAGCGACGACATCACCATCTATCGGGTTCCAGGCGCCTGGGAGATCCCTTTTGTCGCCAGCAGACTCGCCAAGACCGGGAAACACGATGCCGTTGTCTGCCTCGGCGCGCTGGTTCGCGGCGGAACGGCGCACTTCGAGCTCATCGCCGCTGAAGTTTCCAAGGGCATTGCTTCAAGCGCCATGAGTTCGGGGGTTCCCATGACTTTCGGTGTGATCACCGCGGAGAACCTCGAGCAGGCCGTCGAACGGGCCGGGACCAAGATGGGCAACAAGGGCTGGGAAGCTGCATTGGCAGCCGTCGAGATGGCCCGATTGTTCGAGGAGTTTGACGGAGGCGACGAGTGACTGTCGCCATGCCAACGGTGCACTGAGATGGGGATGCGCCGTCGCGCCCGTGAGCTCGCGCTGCAACTCCTGTATCAACACGAGCACACCGGCGCCGATCTCGATGCCATGCAGACTGAATTTGACGAATGGACGGGCGCTGAGGACGAGGTTCGAGATTTCGCGGACTATCTGCTCCGAGGAACGCTCTCCGATCTCGAAACGCTCGACGGTGAGTTGGCGCAACAGACCGCACACTGGAAGCTCGAACGCCTCGCTGCGGTTGATCGAAACATCCTGCGGTTGGCCATGTTCGAGTTGATGCACGAACCCGACACGCCCTCTGCGGTTGTGATCGACGAGGCCATCGAGATCGCCAAGAAATTCGGCGCTGAAGAGTCCGGGCGGTTCGTCAACGGCGTTCTCGACGGATTCATCAAACGGAGGGCGGGAGCGCGGTGAAGACCCGCCTCATCGGTCTCGTGCTTCTCGCGGCCGGAGCGGTCCACGCGGAGGAGGCTGTCTATCGGATGCGGGGACCGATGCTCCCAGGTGCGCACAACGCCAACGGCTACGCGGTCGGCGTACGCGATCTGGCCGACGGGAGCATCGAGGTCCATGTCGAGACCTCGCTCAATCCCATCGGCGCCCGCGGCACCTTTGCCGGTGTCAAGGCCGGGATCGGACCCTCGGTTCCCGACGGGTTCGAACTCCCGTCGAGCCTTCGTTCCGCGTTGAGACCCGAAATGGAGGCGTGGGAGGCGGCCACAACGGTCCTGGAGTGGGTCACCGACCGGGTGACGCTCATCGACAACGACCGCCGCCCTCAGGATGCCGTTTCCGTGATCAGGCAGAGGGGCGGCCGCTGTTCGGGGCTCGCCAACGCGACCGCGGCGCTCTTGATGGCGGCGGGATTCGAGGCCCGAACCGTGAGTGGTCTTCTGATCACCGGGCGTCGAGCCATCCCGCACCGTTGGGTGGAAGCCCGTCTTCCAGGGGCCGGCTGGGTACCCACCGACCCGACCCTCGGTCTTTGGGTCATCACAGCGAGGCACGTGGCGTTTGGTGAAGCCGTCGACCGGGTCCCCGAGATCGAGATCGTCGAAGCTGCTCCGGGCGATCTTTATCGCCTGCCGCGGATGGGTACGACCATGATCCGTCCCAACGAGGGCGCCGAACTCGTCTGTCGTCTCAGCGGCGCTTCGGATGGTCGTTCGGTCATGGCTTCGCTGGAGAGAGGGTCGGATCTCAGACGAGGCGTCCTGGGCCCGGAAATGCGGTTCGCGAGTCTACTTCCGGGTCGCTGGTCGTTGGTCGTCACGGTGGATGGGCGAGTGGTCGAGCGCCGTGATCTCACCCTCAAATCGGGTGTGGTTCACAGCTATGTCGTCCGCCTGCCGTTTGAAGAACCCGAGGAGGTGGGATCGTGAAACGGATTCTCTCAGGCAGTCTCACCCATCTGGCGCCGCCCGCGCTCATGAGGTTGCTCTCCGCCACGGCAACCAGCGGTGTCCTCGAGTTGGTGACGGATGAAGGTTCCTTCCGGATGGAGATCGATCACGGCTGGACGGTGGTGCCTCCTCCCGACCAGTTGGATAATGCGAGCCGAGTCCTTTCGTGCGGCGAGGGCGCCTTCAGATTCGAGCCGGGCGAAGTGCCACCCATCGAGGGACAGTCGCTGAGTCTGGGAGCGTTTGCCGAAGCGGTTCGATCGGGTCTGCGCGATCTCGAGAGTGGACAGATTGCTGATATCGAGGTCGACAGGTTGGTCTCGGGCGAGATCGCCGAGATCGCCCAGGCGGCGACGCTGCCGAACATCCACCTGCTTCCGTCGAAACCGCCGCTGAATCCGCTCGATGATCTGGTCGAAGGTCTGGCGGACCAGGCGCCGCAGGAGCTGCTCTTTGCCCAGGTTGGCGTTGTGGCTCCCGATCCCCGTCTTTGGCGTGGGGCCGTGGAGAACGAGTGGCGCCGACGCGGTTGGGAGGTTCGACAGATCGGTACGAACGACGAACTCGAACCTGCCAACCTCGATGTGATGGTTGTGCATCAGGCGCAGGGTGTGAGCCGCGCCGGCAACGAGGAGCGATGGCTTGAGCTCGTCCGCCGGGCCCGCGAAGCCGAACCACCACTGCCGGTGATCTGGGCTGCACCCCTTGGTGATCCTGCGTGGGTGCACGAGCTGGTGGCGGCCGGTGTCAGTTTCCTGCTGCCGGTTCCGCCGGGAGAGGGAGGCGAGGTCCAGGGTCGTTTCATCGAGGATCTCACCACCGTGGTGGATCGAGAACTGCGATCGTTGAGCCCGGTCAGCCGCACGGTCCTGCCGGCGGCGGTGACCGAACTCGTGGATGCGCTTCTCCACGAGGCCGACCCCGAACAGGCAGTCGGTGTCCTCCTGCAACTGGCGTCGGACCACCTTCTCAGGGGCGCGGTGCTCGTGGTCGAGGAAACCGCCATCCGGTGCCGTGCCGGGTTCGGCTATCCCCTGGTTCGAGGCACTCAGGCACTCCCTCGAGGGCTCGGGATCCTGGAGCGGGTCATCAGATCGAGTGAGCCCACCATGGGTGTCGATCCCAAGGCCGGTGGGTCGCATCGGCTCGCGGAGGTCCTCGGTGTTGACGAGTTGCCGTCGGCGACGGCCGTGATCCCCTTGGGTGTCGGAGCAGAGGTCACCGGGATCCTCGTTGCGGATCGAGAAGGTGAGTCGCTTCCTGATCTCTCCGAGTTGGTGGTGCTCGCCGGTCGGCTCGGGGGGGTTGCGCTGTACTCCTGATCCGGATTCCATGGACGGTACTTCTTCGACGTCATGTCCTATTCTCATCGGGACAGGGTCTTCGCTTCATCCTCGCTTCTGCTTCTGCACCACCCCTGGATCGTCTTGCAGGAATTGCGCAGCAAATCCAATAGGAGGGGCGCCGCAGAGATTCCGTTGCGTAGTGTAGTAACGAATCTCTACGGTGCAGCCTCCTGGATCGTTCAGAAATCTCACACCGGCCGGGATGTTCTTCGATTGGACGGTTTCTGCACGGTCGATCGCTGGAGAGAACCAGAGTGTCGTGGTCGGAGGATATACTGTGCTTTGAATTGACACGCTGTTGCCACTTGGATATGGTTTTGGGAGAGAGATCCCATTTCAGGCCTCGGATGGTGTTCCGATTCGGGGCTAGGTGTCTCGGGGATTGAAGCGATGTCCAACAACACAGCACCACGGTTGCCCAAATGGTGACTCTGATCATTGAAGGAACGGGTGGCTCCCAGCTGACCTATCAGCTCGAGAAACAGGCGATTTCGGTGGGGGCCTCGAGCAAGAATGACGTGGTCCTCCGGGTCCCCGGTGTTGCTCCTCAGCATCTGATCATCCAACGAAACGGAAAAGTCTTCACCTTTTTGGGTCAGCACCGACAGGTCGTTGTCCTCAACGGCGAGCGCCGGTCGCGGGGTGTTCTCAAGATCGGGGACAAGTTCCGAATCGGCACCGCGACCATCATTTTCAAAGGCAGTGACGAGAACGAAACCGATGTCGATGTGGTCGAAGCTCCCGAGGAAGGTCCTTCGATCGGAGCCACCACCGGGCGTTCGGCTCCGGCCGACACCAGGAGACGGTCCGAGATCGTTCTTTTCAGAGAACCTCATCGGCTGAGTGACGCTCGCCATCAGATTGTCGACGTCTTCCGGTCCCGGATTCGTTCGGATATCGTGCCCTCGCTCAGGGCGCTTTTCGCAAGCATTTTCAAAGACCGCAAAGCGCTTCTCGCGCTGATCGACGAAGAAGGGCAATTCCAACCGGTGGCTTCGCAGTGGGAAGGAAACCTTCCGAAACTCCCCTCTCGGACCTTTGATGAACTCCAGGAAACGGGCAGGTACGCGGTGCTGCGGCTCGTCGGGAAAGAGATGCTGATCTACCCGGTTGATCGGGGTTCACAACAGCGCAACGCATATCTTCTCGTCGAGTCCACCGCCGAGGACAAGGATGAGGATCTGGAACTGCTCGGCGAGTTCGCCCGAATGCTGTCGGTGCACTGGGATCGGGTCGAGCGATCGACATCGCTCTATGGTGAGTGGGTCAACAAGGCCCAACAGGCGCTCGAAACCAATCTTCCCGGTTCCTCGCAGGCGGTCCGCGTCCTTCGGGACAGCCTCGGTGCGGCTGCACGTTCCCCATCCCCGGTGATGCTTTGTGGGCTGCCCGGATCGGGTCGGATGTTCTTGGCGAACCTGATTGCTTCGCTGCGTCCGGCGGGTGAGCCTGCGGTGCGGGTGTTTCAGGCCCGACCCGACTACGATGCGGCTCTGCGCGTCGAGATCTTTGGTCCCGACCAGGAGGTGGATCGCTCTACTCTTGCCGAACGATCCCGTGGATCGGTGGTGGTTGTTCGGGACGTGCACGTGATGACCCCGGGTCTGCAGCGGGAGTTGGCTGCAGCGGTGACGGAAGATCTCGAGTCGGCGTACGGGCCGGCGGTGCGGTGGATCGTCACGACCGGTGAGGATGCCACCTCCATGCTCAACGAGGGCGTCCTCGATGTCACCCTCTTCAGGCTCTTTGATCGTCACGTCATCCGGATCCCGTCGCTCGTTGATCGCAGGGAAGACCTCCCGCTGCTCATTGTTCGGCTCCTCGAGCGGGTCGGCGCCGAGCAGGGCAAGGAGATTCGGGGCATCGAGTTGGAGACCCTGAACTCGGTCCTCGAATACACCTTCGACGGGCAGATGACCGAGCTGGTCGGTGAACTTCGTCGTCTGGTCTCGGCAACACCGGATGGTGAGATGGTCCGGGGCGTGGTGCCTCGTCGCGCTTCTTCCGGCCATGGGATTTCGGTCGATGAGACAGAGGAGATCTACGCGTCCCTCATCAATATCGATGATCTCAAGACGGTGATCCCGGCGGTCGAGCGACTCATCATCGATCGCGTCCTTCGTGGCGTCAAGGGAAACCAGAGCAAGGCTGCGAGGAACTTGAATCTCTCTCGGGGTGCGCTCATTTCGAAGATCAAGGACTACGAGATCCCAGACTACAGATCCCTGAGGCACAAGGTCTGACGCCCATCCTTGGGATCAGTCGGTCTTTCTCTTGCCTTTGCTCGGCACGGCCTCGTCCTCGGCCGCCCGTGGGCCGATGAGCTGAGTGACCAGATCCCAGTTGAATCCCAACCAGATCAGAAACGGGAAGGAGAAACGGCCCGGGAGATCGGTGAAGTAGCGCCAGAAGCCATAGAAATCACGGGCGAAGTCCGAGTAGTGCTGAGTGCTCCACTCACCGAGGGAGAGCGCGTAGAGGCACTTGACGTGGAAGAAGAGATTCATCGTCTGAGTGAGGTAGAGGATGCACCAGCCCATAAAGAGGCGTTCGAGTTGGCGACGTGAAAACGGTTTCGGGAGGGCCAGGTAGAGGGCGAGCAACACCAGGGTGTTGAAGTGCTTCTCGGTCAACGGGATCGCGGGGATGCCCGAGTCGGTGCGGAAATCGGATCGGTGGACCACCGCCCTGTGGTCTTCCACAACGAGGCGGGTCACTCGGGGATACTCGAACGAGCGGACAAGAAGTTGGGTGAAACCGGAGACCGCGGAATCGAGTACGGGACGGAGGGCCAGCCACACCAACATCGCCACTACAAGGGTCAGTGGCAGGCGTTTCAGAAAGCTTCGATACAGCGTGCTGCCGTCGCCCATGTTCCCCTCCGTTCCTTCTCAGCGGTCAGCAAACACCCCGGAATCGGTTGGTCAGTCCGCGTTCTTCTTGGGCGGGAAGGCGAACCAATGAGCCCAGACGATCCACAGGGTGACACCTGCAATGATCACCAACGATTGCCAGATAAAGATGTGAGACGAGTTGAAAAGCTTCGGCAGGTAGATCCCGATGTA
>Ga0164313_10000446_pt1 | contig 32893 bp, 23 predicted proteins | sample GuaBasSedimGuay4_FD_113735 | JGI IMG/M metagenome (GOLD analysis project Ga0164313, IMG submission 113735) | Subseafloor sediment microbial communities from Guaymas Basin, Gulf of California, Mexico - Guay4, Core 4569-4, 0-3 cm | ecosystem: Environmental > Aquatic > Marine > Hydrothermal vents...
CTTCTAACTTCCTCACACCTAGCGTCTTACGTCTGACGTCAACCCGGCTGCCTCGTATTTTCGAAGATCTCGTGGCGTAAGTGGCTAATGGGTTCCTGGTCGCGGATACGATCGATTGAAACACGAAGAACACCAAGCACACCAAGGGGTCACAAAGAACATCGCATAAGAAACCAAAGAAACCGACCGCATCGCACTCACCTGACGTGGTGATGTGATCGCTGACCCGGATCGATCCGCGTCTCAAACAGACCATCCCGCCCCTGCAGCGAGGTCCCACTTTCCAAAGCGATGCTTTGTGATGATCTTTGTGATCTTCGTGTCCTTTGTGTTTCGGGTCGATCGCTGACGGCCCAAGGATCGATGCCAGGACCCGAGTCGCGACCGCACGAACAGGGTGGTCGCCGCCCTTCCAATATGCCCCCTCGCGGCGACCGCGCCAATGGTGCGACGCTGGGTCGCCGCAGGCGGACCAGAAGGCCGGTGTTCTGGGACACCGGGCAACGCGGCACCCGCATGCACCGGCGCATCCCACCCTCTCTCGGATACGCGATACCAACCGTTACGAGACTGAAGGTGGGGTCAACCCCACCCTACATCTGAGTCCCTCGAGGTTAGATGAAATCGCATCCGCAGTCAGAACACGGAACCTGTGCATGCCCACCCACAGAACAATCGTGTGGTACAACAACCTTCATGAAAGCGCCTCTGCTCCTCTTCAGCCTCGCAAGTGTCGTTATCGTCGCCTCCTGCGCCGCGCCGGCACCGGAGATCGACCCCACCTATACCGCGGAGATTGAAGAGGCGTGGGCGGCACGTGAGGAGGCGCTGACGGCGGAGGATGGATGGCTGACCGTCACAGGGCTCTTCTGGCTCGAGCCCGGGCCAAATATCGTAGGCGCCGCCGAAGGGGTCGCTGTGCGCCTGCCCGATGGACCGGATCTTGTGGGATCCCTTCACCTCGGGGACGATGGAGCGGTCACGCTCCTCCCGGATGGAGAAGCCGGTCTCACCGTGAACGACTCCCCCGCCGCCGAACAGGTCCTCGACCCGGACACCAGCGGCAAACCTGATCTCCTCCGCAGCGGTGGAGCGCTCTTCTACCTCATCGCCCGTGGCGATCGTGTCGGTGTCCGGGTCAAGGATCCGGAAGCACCCAACCGACGAGAGTTCACGGAGCTCGAGCGCTTTCCTCTGGATCCCGCGTATCGCATCGTCACCACCTTCGAGCCCTACCCTGAACCCCGAGAGGTCGCGATTCCAACGGTGATCGGCGAACCGTCCATGATGTTGGCCCCGGGTCTGCTCCGCTTTTTCGTCAACGGTGAGGAAGTCACCCTCGAGCCCTATATTTCGACTCCGGACGACCGGGATCTCTTTCTGGTCTTCCGCGACGCCACCTCGGGCGAAACGACATACGGCGCCGGGCGTTTTCTCAGCGCGGAGTTGGTCGAGGGCTCCACGGATGTCGTTCTGGATTTCAATCTCGCCACCAACCCGCCATGCGCCTTCACCCCTTTCGCCACCTGTCCCCTGCCGACCCCCGAAAACACCCTTTTCGTGGCCATCGAAGCCGGTGAGAAGTACAGTAGTTTGACCCATTGAGTCTCGAAAGGACCCGGAATATGAAACCCAAGCTCATCATCATCCTCGCGTTGTCGATATCTTTGCTCCCCGTACCGGCGATCTCTGCGGACGAAGCTCAGGAGATCATGCGCACCCGGATCGATACGATCCACGAGACCGGCGCCCTGACGGTCGGCCAGGATCCCATCGCGGCCGTGCGCCTGATTCCGGTGCTGTACGAGCGTCGCGATTTCCGGTTGTTGTGGAATCGGCCCGGGATGGTCGAGGATCTCGTGAGGATCATCGGCGAAGCGCTCAATCACGGCCTCGATCCCACCGACTACTACTCCGAGGCCATCCGATCCCGTCTCGACCTCGCGGCCCAGGGTCTCACGGGCACGACATCGAAGGTTGATCTCGATCTCCTGCTCACCGATGCCTTCGCACGGATCGCCTTCACCCTCCATTTCGGCAAGCTCGACCCCGAGAATCTGGATCCGGTGTGGAATCTCAGCCGGGAGTTCGCCGAGACCAGCGATGTGGTCGAGCTGTTTCTGCTGGCCCTCGAGGAAGGATCGCTCCGAGAGTTCCTCGTAGCTGTGGCTCCGGATCTCCCCGAATACCGCAGACTCGTGATGGCGCTGAGGGAGCACCGGGCGCTGGCCACCGCCGGCGGCTGGCCGATGGTTCCCGAAGGAACGGTTCTCGAACCGGGTGAACGCTCGCCCAGGGTGAGCGATCTCCGGGCGCGACTCGAAGTGACCGATGGTCTCTCGAAAACCGGCGGCGATTCCGAGTTGTTTGACGAGGCCGTCGAGGAGGCCGTCAAACGCTTCCAGACACGCCACTTTCTCGACGCCGACGGCAAAGTGGGTTCCAAGACCGTCGAAGCCCTCAATGTCCCCGTCGAGACCAGGATCGATCAGATCCGCGCAAGCCTCGAGCGGATCAGGTGGATTTTCCGCGATGTCCCCGACGAGTTCATCGTTGCCGATATCGCCGGCTTCAAGCTCAGCCTCTTCCGCGATCGGAAACCCGTGTGGACAACGAGAATCCAGGTCGGCAAGCCATACCATGCGACCCCGGTCTTCAAGGATAAGATGACCTATCTGGTGCTCAATCCGACGTGGACCGTTCCCCCTGGGATCCTCCGCAAGGAGACCCTCCCCGCTATCCGTCGTGACCCCGACTACCTGAAGAAGAAGAACATGAGCGTCATCCGGTCGGACGGCTCGGTGGTGGACCCCTCCACCATCGATTTCAACGGCAAGTTCCCATACGGCGTCCGCCAGGAACCGGGCCCCGGCAATGCCCTCGGCAGGGTCAAGTTCATCTTCCCGAACCCCTTCTTCGTCTATTTCCACGACACCCCGTCCAAGGGCCTCTTCGGGCGCTCCGCGCGGGCATTCAGCCACGGCTGCATCCGCACCGAGAACCCGTTGGATCTCGCCGCCCTGTTGCTCGAAGACAAGGAGGGCTGGGACAGAGTGCGGATCGACAAGGTCGTTGACTCGGCCAGGATGACCACCGTCACCCTCGCCGAACCCATGACCGTCTTTCTCCTTTACTGGACCGCCGAGGTCGGCGAAGACGGTGTCATCGGTTTCCGCGAAGACATCTACAACCGTGACGGAAGGATCATCGACGGTCTCAACGCCCCCTTCGATTTTGCGGCTCCGAGCAAGCTGCCGGCTGCTTTGAGGTAGGGATCAGGGAGCCACCCGCCCGCCGGATTGCGACTGGACGATGATCGTCTCCTCGAGGTTCCGACCCTGCGACGGAATGCCGGACCGGCCGGCCGAGGTTGTCGATTCAGCAGGCTGTAGACAATGTGGACGCGTGGGGCGGCGATCGGGCCGTCTGCGGGTGTTCACCGGGTCGAGGGAGGAACGGTGGATCGGTGTCGGTGAGGCTCTCCATCCAGGTCGTGACGTGGAATAGCGGTGAGGAGATCGAGGCGTGCCTCGAGAGCCTGACAGTGCAGACGTCCGCGGACTTCGAAGTGATCGTGCTCGACAACGCCTCCATTGACGGTTCGGCGGAGCGGGCTGAGGGATTCATCCCCGCAAGGCTCGAGGGCCGGGTCCTCCGGGAATCGAAGAATCACGGGTTCTGCGGTGGCCACAACCGCGCGCTCGCCGTATCAACGGGTGAGTGGATTCTGTTCCTGAACCCGGACACCGCTCTTCCGCCGGACTTTGTCGAACGGGCCATCGAAGTCGCCGACCGAGCCGCCCCCGACATCGGCTCCATCTGCCCTCGGATCTTCCTCGAGGACGGCCGTCTCGACTCGACCGGCCTGACGGTGGATCGGTTCCGGCGGGTCTACGACCGGGGTCACGGCGAGGAGGCTGCCGGTCGTTTCGAGACCGAGGACGACGTGGAAGGCTGCACCGGTGCGGTCGTCCTCCACCGCAGGGCCATGCTCGAGGATGTGGCCATCGATGGCGAGGTGTTGGACGAGAGCCTCTTCGCCTACTACGACGACATCGATCTGTCGTGGCGAGAGCGGCTCTACGGTTGGCGATGCCGCTATGTCCCCACCCTCACGGCGACCCATCGTCGATCGGGACGGAACGCCCTTCGGACTCGAGACGCCGACGCCCCTCGGGCCGCGCAACAGGCGTTGACGGTCAGAAACCGGTTCCTTGTCATGACCAAGTGCGAACGCGTCTGGGATCTCGTGAAATCGATTCCGTGGCTGGTGCCGTTCGAGATCGCCCGCGTCCTGTTCATCGCTGTCCGGGCGCCGGGTGCGCTCCGCGGCTACACAGGGGCCCTCCCCGCCCTCCCAATCGCGCTCCGCCATCGTCGGACGATCCAACGCACCAGCAAAGAGAGACAGGCTCAGAGAGGCACACCTTCATGAAGGTTCTCCACGTCATCGACAAATCGTATCTCGGCGGAGGCCAGACCTCGGTTCTCCGCCTGCTTCAGGGATCACCAGCCGCAGGGATCGAGACCGAACTCTCGTGTCGCGATGGCGGTCCCCTGATTGAAGCCGCACGGAAACTCGGGACCACCGTTCACCCCGTCCCGTTCGACAAACGGTTCAGACCCGGACCGGCGCGTGCCGTGGCCGAGATCGTTTCCGCCTCTTCCATCGATGTGGTCCACTCCCACGGCTTGGTGGCGGCTTTCTACTGCAGCCTCGCACGCCGGCTCTTCGGTGTCCGCAAGCCCCTGATATATCACCAACACGGTTTTCACCACCACAACTACGGCCGAACAACCATCCGTCTGCGCAAGGCCATCGAGCGATGGGTGTGCCGGGGCGCGGACGCCGTCATTCCCGTTTCCACCGACGATGCCAAGCGGCTGCGATCAGGAGAATACGCAAACGACGAAACGATCCGGCTGATCTACTACGGAATCCCGGTGCCCGACCCAACCCCGGATGACATTGCTGCCGTTCGCGACGAGATGCAGTTCGACACCGATGTCCCGGTAGTCGGGATTGTCGGCCGTCTTCACCCGCAGAAGGGTATCGATGTCTTTCTCAAGGCCATTGCCATCGTCGCCGACGAGGCGCCGGCCCAGTTTGTGATCGTCGGGTCCGGGGAACTCGAGGACTCGCACAAGACTCTGGCGTCATCGCTCGGTCTCAACGGCCGTCTCCGTTGGGCCGGCGGAAGATCCGGCGCACCTTTTCTCCCACTCATGGATGTCGCCGTACTCTCGTCCAACTGGGAGGGCCTGCCCTTCGTCCTCCTCGAGTACATGGCGACGGGGCGCTCCATCGTCACCACCGACGTGCCCGGTTGCCTCGACGCCGTGGGCCCTGATGAAGCGGAGATCGTTCCTCGGGGCGATGAGCGGGCAATGGCCGACGCGATCCTTCGACTCCTCGCCGATCCCGAGCGCGCATCGACCCAGGCCACCGCGGCCCGGCGGCGTTTCCAAGCACACTTCAGTCTCGAGACCATGACCGCTCAGTTCGCCGAGCTGTATGAGGAACTCTGCTCATGATTGGGTTCAAGAAATCACTCTTGACCCCTGCGCTGGCCCTCGCCCTGGTTTCGTGCGGTTGCCCGGCAACGACTGCATCCGACGGCGGAACCGACGCGGAAACTGACTCGAAACCGTCGATCGAACAGGCCCTCGTGGTCATCGACGCCACAACTCTGCGGCACCGCGTGGACCCCCGGGTTTTCGGGATGCACATCGAGTGGGTTGAGAACGGTCTCGGACTGTTCGATTCCCGATCCGGACGTTTGCGCGCCGAGGTTCTCGAGCTCATCCAACCGCTGGAAATTCCGCTCTTCCGGTTCCCCGGTGGGATCCACGCCGACTACTACGACTGGCGAATGGGGACCGGATCGGCCGAGGCCCGCAAGACGAGCAACAACGTCTTCAACGGCGCGAAGGAGGAACACCGATTCGGCACTCGGGAATTCATCGACCTGCTGACCGCAACTCGCGCCGAAGCGCTCATCACGGCCAACGTCGGGACCGGCACCGCGAAGGAGGCCGGTGAGTGGGCGGCTTACTTCCGGGCTCAGGGGGAGCCGGTCGGTCTGTGGGAGGTCGGCAACGAAACCTATCTCACCGACCCGAAGGGCGACCAGCCCAACGGCCGCAAGATCCATCGCACCCCCGAGGAATACGCCTCGGCGTTTCCCGGATTCCGGAAGGCCATCCGAGCGGGGTCACCAGACGCCATGGTCGGCGCCATCGCCCATCTCGATTCCGGCGCATTTCCATTGGCGCCCACATCCAACAGCCACTGGAGCGAGAAGATGCTCCGTGCCCTCAAAGGGAAGGCGGACTTCATCGCGGTCCACAACGCCTATGCGCCGGTGATCCTCGATGACTCCGTGGATTTCGAGCGTCCGAAGGAACGTCGCGACGCGTATCGGAGTCTCTATGCCGCGGCCGAACAGACGGCCGAGAACCTCCACGAGATCGCCGAACTCGTGGACACGCTGTCCCCAGCCAACAAAGGTGTTCCCATCGCCGTGACCGAATTCGGTCCATTCTTTGGGCTCAGTGGCAATCGAGAAATCCACGCCGAGTACGTGGATCAGACCCGGACCCTGGCAGCCGCCCTCTATACCGCGTCGATTCTCCACGTCCTCATTGACGACCCCAGAGTCATGATGGCCTGTTACACCAATCCGATCCACCGGTGGTATGGGAGTCTCCTCACCGACACCGATGAAGGCCTTATCACCACACCTACATACCACCTGTATACGTTGTATCGGTCCAGATTCGAACGGCAACTCGTCAAGGCCACCGTGACGAGCCCGACCTTCAGCACCCGTCAGATCGGAATCGTGAAAGCGCACAACGAGGTCCCGGACCTCCTGGCGCAGACCGCGGTGAGCGATGACGGCCTTCTGCTGACCGCCCTGCTCACCAATCGAAGCGTGGAACACCGTCTGGAGACCACCGTCGTTATCGAAGGGTTCGAGCCAGCGTCGGTGGACTGTCAGGTCCTCACGGCGCCCTCTCCGGCCGCCATCAACGGTCCGGCGGTCTCCAAGTCCACGATCGCCGGGTCGCCGGTTTCGCCGCAACCGATGCCCTGCACCGCAGGTCGCGAGATCAAACTCGTCATCCCACCGAACTCGGTGGTCAGCCTGGTTGCCAAAACAGGCGGGTAGGCCCGCCTACAAGCGTCTGCCGTTCCCGAGAACCCGAAAGGTGCTGAGGAGGATCTTGGCGTCGAGGCCAAAAGACTGTTCCTTGACATAGCGGATGTCGTTTTTGATCCAATCGTGGAATGAGACCTTGTGCCGGCCGTTGACCTGCCAGAGACCGGTGATCCCGGGCGTCACCTGAAGGCGGATGTCCCGCCAATTGGGAGCGAAACTCATCTCTTCCATGACCAGCGGTCTCGGGCCGACCAGACTCATCTCGGCTTTGAGCACATTGATCAACTGGGGGAGTTCGTCCAGGCTCGTGTCACGGAGGAACCGACCGATCCGGGTCACCCTGGGATCGTTCTCCAACTTGAACATGGGTCCGTCCACATCCTTGTTTTCGGAGAGTTTCTGCTGCATTTCGTGGGCGTCGACGACCATGGTGCGAAACTTGTGCATCCTGAACTCGTGGCCATCCCGGCCGCATCTCCGCTGGGAGTAGAAGACCGGACCGTCGCCCCCCCATTTGATGGCTGCTGCGATCACGGCAAAGACCGGTGAGAGCACGACCAGCATCGAAGCTGCGGCTGTCACGTCCACCGCTCGTTTCATGCCCTTGAACCACTGTCGCCGGGCTTGAACCGTCGGAACAAACCTGCCGTGACGGAGAACCACCCGAAACCCGTCGTCATGCTTGATCGGAACCAGCGAAAGACCACCTTCGAGGTCCTTTGCGTTGACGATCACCGACCGGCGTAGATTCTCGCCCATTCGGACGACTCCGCGATCGGCCACCAGACTCTTTCTGAGCGAGGCGCCCTTCCCGATGCGGGACGCGATTCCCAGAAAACTGTTCTCAACCCGCGCTCCGGCCTCGATGTGTGACCCGGCCCCGATCGCCACCGGACCCAAGATCATCGTGTCATCCGAGATGTGGCTCCGAGAGCCGATGAGCACCGGACCGACGAGGCGCGCGCTCTTCGCAATCTTGACGTCGTCTCCCACCCACACGCCGTCGGCGATCTGTGTGCTGTTGCGAAAGACAAACTCCTGATCCTCGCCGGGTTGCAGGAGGATTCGTCGATTGGTCTCGAAGTACTGGTTCAACCCGACGATTTTTGGAAGTGGCCCTTCGACCACCATCGCCCTGGCGGGTATCCCCGACTCATGCAGGTTGGGAATGAGCTGCTCGTTGATGTCCATATAGCCCGGGCTGTCGGGGATCCGGGCGATTGCCTGGGGACTCAGCACGAATATGCCAGCTCCGCACATGCATGTTCGACGTTCGTGGGGTTGTCCGGGGAGGCAGCGATCCGACTTTCGCCGGTTGCGGGACCTGTGAATGACGATGAACTCCTGGATCACCGTTTCCGAATCGAGCCTGTAGTTCTCCAGGTGCGCGCAATTGGATCCGTTGCACTGAACCACCACGGCCGTGAGACCGGCATCGTGGCTGCGGTGCTCCTTGATCACGCCGTGAAGGTCCTGTCCCGAAATGAAGGCGCTCGACGACAGCACGAGAACGGTCGAGCCCTTGACGAAATCCCTCATGTTGTTGAGTGCGCCCGCCGAGCCCATGGGCTCGTCCTCTTTGAAGATCCTGACGTGGACACCCAGATCGGGATGACGGTTGATCTTTTTTGCGAATGCCCGGTACAGGGAGAAGTGACTCGAGACCGAAATCCCGATCTCGGTGATTCCGGCGATGTGGAGGTGATGTGCCAGATGGTGAATCAGTGGTTCGTTGGCGACAGGCAGCCCCAGTTTGGGAAAATAGTTCGCAAACGGGAAATGCGCCGTGCCCGGGCTCCCTGCCAGAATGACTGCTTGAGTTCCGTTCAATGGGTCTCCTGAATCCTCGACGCTCTCCGCGTCGTGATTTCGCCCTCGCTGGTTTTGTGCCGTACCAAATTTGGAATAGCACGACAAATTGTGTGTTGCTACTATACAATGAAGATAATGCGAATGAAACTCATATTCACGATAATTTCGATCTTTCTTGGATCCACCCACTTCCTCTTCGCCATCGAGCCCACGGATTCATGGGAATCTCGAGGGCACACTGTGCTCGAGGGCCTCAAAACGCGGGTTTGTGATGAATCTCAACTACTCACGGAAATCGACCCGAAGAACGCAAGCTATGGGTCGCTCCTCACACATCAAACGGTGAACGCCGCGTGCAAAACCGACATCCCCACAAGGAACCTAGGTCCACAACTGCATACCGTCCCCAACAAACTGGCCGGCCAAAAAGACGGTGATCTCCTCGGACGAATGCGATTAATGGAGGGCTTTGGCATAGCAGTCGACCTCGTCGCCTACGCTTCCTCGGGTCTGGCGGTCGGCGGAATCCTCTGCTACCCCGACGATGGTAATCCCCACTCGACCGTGCTTCACCTTCACGGGGGCTTCGGCGGGATCTTCCAGAATCCCGATGGCAACATGTTGGAGACATGCGTCAACTGGGCGTTACTCCACCACCGCACTGCCTTTGCACCTTCCTACCGTGGTCAGGACGGCGGAGAGGGATCCATGGAGCTCTGCCTCGGAGAGGCCGACGACGTGGCCGCGGGAGCCACCATGCTGCGATCGATGAAGGTCACCGATCCGGATCGTCTGGCCGTGGTCGGTGGATCGACCGGTGGTTGCGTCGCCCTTCGAGCGGGTCCAAAAATTCCGAATCTCCGAGCGGTCGTTTCCTATGTTCCGCCGGCTGATTGGAAATCCATCGTCGAGTACCACCGAACATCCTTCACCTCTGCAATCGAAACGAACTGCGACGGCAGTACCGTTGTTTGGGATATCGGCGGCACGAACATGGCCGATGTGATCGACAACGCGATCTGCGGTCATCCGTTCTGCTCCGACTCGGACTACGAGGCACGATCGACCATTCCGGGTGTCTTCACCCAGACCGCCCCGACCCTGATCATCTCCGCGGAATCCGACAACATCGTCCCGCTGGAACAACACCTCCTGTACTCCATGCTCAGACAGCAGCTCGGGAATCCGGTCGATGTCTACGTGGTCGACAGGTGCGGCGCGCCATCCGCACCCGGGGTTTCTTTCGATGCGCACGTCATGGTGCAGGACGCTTATCACTCTCTCTCGCCGGCAACCATCAGCAGCGGTCTGCTCTTCCTCATGGATGCCCTGGATCGTTAGAGCGATGGCCCTCGGATCCAGGTAAGAACAGCGACTGGGGAGATGAGGTCCGTGCCTGAAGGGCATTTCATCGCGGCCGATCCGTCGGTGCCGAAGCTGATCGCCATCGGCCTGCTGGTCTCGTTGCCCCTTGCGGCGGTGGCGGCGATGCCACCCAAGGGCGTCGTTCTGGTCTTGGCGGGGATCTGCGGGTTGGCAGGTCTCGGTTTCCTCACCACCGTGACCGATCGAGTCATCCCTGCGGTGCTCTACATCGGTCTACTTGCTTCGGTCAGCATTCCCATCGACAAGTACCTTTTCTACCAGGAACACGTGGGTGGTTGGCCGGGCATCCGAATCGCCGGAGCCGATCTCTTTCTCTTCGCTCTGATCCCCATCGCGATTGTTGGACGCTACACCGGCGTGGTGCGCCGTCGAATACCGGCGATGGTGGTAGTCATCTATGCCCTTCTGATGATCCAGTATCTGGTTTCCAGCCTTGGCGCCAGCTTTCGCGACCTGGCCGTCTTCGAAGTGTTCTCCGCAGCCCATGCCCTTGTACTGGCACTCGTTTGCGCTGCGCTATTCAAACGGGAGTACATCACCCCGATTCTGGTCCTCCTCGCAGCCCAGGTCCTTCTGCACACCTCATTCGCGACGATTCAAGTGGCCACAGGGCGCCCGATCGGTGTCGGCTTGGGCGCCAGTCCCGCAGACGTGGTCATGGAGCATTTCGAAACCGGAAGCGCACGTCTGCGACCATCCGGGCTCTTCGACCACCCCATCGTCTATGCCAACTTCCTCATGATCGGGCTGCCGATTCTCAGCGCCGGCGCGTTGATCGCGAAGTCGAGACTGCTACGTCTCGTGATGATCTCCTCGACTCTGATTGCGCTGATGGGACTCGGACTGACCTTGTCCCGCGGCGCGTGGGTCTCGACGGCGGTGACCTGCGCGGTGTTTGTCCTACTCTCGCGGTCAAAGTCTCTACTCACCCGACGGCAACTCGTGGGCATTCTCCTCGTTGCCATGATCGCGTCCATCCTCGTCGGCGGTGTCCTCGGCCCCCGAATCATCGAGCGTCTGACCGCAAGTCAGGCCGGCAACGTCGAGGTACGATTCGAACTCAACTGGATCGCCCTGCGAATGATCGCCGCCCACCCGATCGCCGGGGTCGGGCTCAACAACTTCATCGAGACGATGGAGGCGTACGATCCGGATGACGTCATGGAGTATTTTCCGGCGACGGTCCACAACCTCTACCTCCTCGAGGCTTCAGAGGCGGGACTTCCGGCTCTCTTCCTGGTGTTCAGCCTCGTGATCGCCCTGTTTTTCACCGCGTACGCGCGCTTGCGAAGAATCGAAGATACGGACTGCGGTTGGTTTGCCATCGCGATCCTCGCAGGGCTCAGCGGATTTGCATTTTCACAGATCGCGGACTTCTCGCACAGGATGGAACCGCTCCGTTCGGTCCTCTGGGTGAATGTGGGCCTGCTCTTCGGAGCGCTCGACGCCGCACGACATCGATCGTCCTCACCTTCTGAAAGGAAACAACATGTCAGCTGAAGTGGGCCTTCGCCAATTCACCCACCTGAACTGCGTCAACCCATCCGAAAACCACTCCCCCATCGAGGTGCTCTACAACGGCACCCTCGAACGCTGCGGTCGCTGCGGCCTGGTGGCGACACACATCCAACCGAGCTTTGCGTACGACGAGAACTACTTCGTCACCGAGGAGTTCGGTGGGTACGCATTTGACTCCAGCTTCTCTCAGACCGTCGATGCTCAACGCTTCGACACGGAGCTCGAAGGCCTCGAGGCCCAGGGACTTCTCGGCAGCGTTCTCGATGTCGGGTGCGCCACGGGCGCCTTTCTGCAGCGCGCGATCAACAGCGGCTGGCGGTGCAGCGGGGTCGAGATCGCGGACTATGCGCGCGATCGGGTCCAAACCGAACTCGAGATTCCCGTCGCTGCTTCGCTTGCCGACCTACCGGCCGGCGCCCGTTACAACGTGGTCACCCTTCACCATGTCCTCGAGCACATCCACGAGCCGCTCGGTTTCCTCTCCGACGAGGTCAGACCGAGGGTCGGCAAACGTCTGCTGATCGAAGTCCCCAACTTCGCATCCCTCGGGTCGCGAGTGCATGGACCGAGTTGGCGGGATCTTCGTCCGGATCAGCACGTGATCCACTACACTCCCGAGACCCTGGGCCGGCTCGTCGAACAGGCCGGATTCAAGGTGCACCGGATCTACACCCTCCCGGAACCTCTTTGGAGCCTGCACGGCGCCCTCTACACCATCGGTCTTCTCCCGGGTTTGGTCTTCGCTCCTAATCACGAGGGCAAACAACCGCTGAACGGTCAGACCGCCGGCACCAGCGACATTTCCGACTACCGCAACCCCACCGGCCTCAAACAAGCGATGACCGAGTTCTCGCGGGTTCTCATGTCGCCGGTTGTCGGCGCCATCAGGAAGGCCGATCTCTCCGAGCGGCTGGTGGCAGAAGTTGGGGTTTAGGCCCAAATCAAGCGCTAACTGGCGGCGACATGCACCATCTCTCGCGCTCAGAACGCTTCCGAAAATACTCGACGTACCCCCGGGTACACCTGCGTTTTTCGGAAGTGTCTGAGCATCAAGATCTTGGCGCATCTCATCCACCGTTAGCACTTGGTTTGGGTCTAGGAGCTTACACCGAATAGACCCTCGATGGAAGCAGTGAGGTTGCCGGTAGGGTTTACGCCGAGGGTCCATTCGGAGCAAGCTCCTACTGGGATTCGCTTTGCGAATCCTTGAAAATGGGGCAGTTATGTCTGGGATCGGCCCAGCGACGTCTCAGCCAGGCGCGTCAGAGCCTGCCTGTCGATCTTGCCGGTGGAGGTTGTGGGCAGTTGATCGAGACGTCGAAACTGCGACGGCACCATGTATTTGGGCACGATGTCCTCAATGTGCTTCTTGAGTTCGGCGATGCCCTGGGTCTCTTGCAGATCACCGTTCGGTCCGACAATGAAGGCCACCAGTTCACGGTCCTCTGCAGCCGCGGACTGCGGGTCCACTACGACGACCGCCGCCTCGACCAGTCCCTCGAATCGGTGGAGGGCGGCCTCGACCTCGCCCAGTTCGACCCGGTAGCCGCGGATCTTGACCATGTGATCGGCTCGACCGAAGAAGGCGTAGTTCCCGTCCTCCTGACGAGCGACGATGTCACCGGTCCGGTAGAAGCGATCCGAAAGGTACGGATAGCGGAAGTCCGAAACGAACGAGGAGGCCGTCTTCTCCGAGTCACCCCAATAGCCCTCCATCAGGGTTCCCCCACGAACGAGGAGTTCACCTGACGTCCCGTCGGGCACCGGTCGCAACTCCTCATCGACGACCACGCCTTCGCAGTTCTCGCAGTCGATCCCGACCGGGATGGTTGCACAATCCCAGGTCCCGGGCGGTGGAACCTCCCAGTAGGTGCACACATTCGTCTCGGTCGGCCCGTAGAGGTTGGCCAGCGACACACCCGGCAGGGTCTTCTGCAACTTCCTGAGTTCATCGGCGGGGTATGGTTCTCCCGCGAAGAGGACAACCCGGAGCGAGCCGAGATCACGGTCGGCCAAGCGTCCCATGCGCAGCATGGAGCGCAACGCACCTGGAACCGAGTACCAGACCGTGATTCCGGTCGATTCAAGCAAACCTGCCGCCGCCATGGGGAATCTCACGGTCTCTTCATCGAAGATCACAACCTCCGCGCCCGCGAAACACGAAGCGAAGAAATCGAAGGTGGAGAGATCGAAATGCAGGGGTGCGTGGGACGAGAGGACATCGTCTGAGGTGATCTCGAAGCGCCGGGCGCCCCATTCGGCAAATGACAGGGCCGCTCCGTGGGAGACCATCACACCCTTCGGCACCCCGGTAGAGCCGGAGGTATAGAGAATGTAGGCGAGATCGCGCACGTTGACAGGCGGAAGCGGCGGTGTCGCTTCACTGCCACCCGACTCCTGCGGCAGGATGAGCCCATCGGCGAACAGGCCCTCGTTGCCGTCGAGCTGCACCGTCACGAGGTCCACACTCTCGCGGATCGCCAGGGTGGTTTCTGCAAGATCCTCCGAGCACAAGACGGCCGCCATGCGGCAGTCATCGGCGATAAGGGCCGCCCGTTGGGGCGGTGATGCGGGGTCGATGGGGACATACGCCGCGCCGGCACGCATCACCCCCCACAGACCGACAACGGCATGGAGGTTCTTGGGGAGCACGAGTCCCACCCGGTCACCCTTGCCGACCCCGGCGGCACGAAGAGACTCGGCAACTCGGAGGCTGGCTCGATCGAGCTCGGAATAGCTCAGGGAACCCAGACCGTCCATATTCAGCGCCGTTTTCGTTCCATGGGAACCGGCGGCGTCGCAAAGCAGATCGACCAGCGAGAGCGCCATGACCTACAGCCCCAGGTGACGAGCGATGATCATCCTTTGGATCTCCGACGTCCCGGAGTAGATCGTGCCGCCCACCGCGTCACGAAGATCCCGTTCAATACCGTACTCCGCCACATACCCATAGCCGCCAAAGATCTGGATCGCCTCGAGACTGGATTGGACCATGCACTCGCTGACGTAGAGTTTGGCCATTGCCGATTCCATCGAGGCGCGTTGGCCCCGGTCTTTCAACCACGCGGTCTTGTGGATCAGCAGGCGGGCGGTCTCCAAACGGACCTTCATGTCCGCGATCTTGCTCGAAACTCCCTGGAATTTGCCGATGGGCTGACCAAACCGATGCCAATCGCGGGCTCGTTCCACGCAGCGCTCCAACTGGCGTTCGAGGGTGCCGACATTGGCGGCGAGAATGCACGCCCGCTCGTAGTCCATGGAGGAGTTGAAGATCGCCGCGCCGGCGCCCTCCCCTCCCAACCGCTGAGATGCCTCGACCTCGCAGTCCTCCAGAAAGACCTGACCGAGGGGTGCGGTCTTCAGACCCATCTTCTCGAAGTCCTGACTCACCGAAAGACCCGGGGTGCCGCGTTCCACCAGGAACGCGGAGATTCCATCCCTCCCTAGCTCGGGATCAACGGTCGCAAAGACCACCATCACATCGGCCATCGGCGCGTTGGTGATGAAGACCTTTGAACCGTTCAGGACATACCGATCGCCGCTCTTCTTCGCCGTTGTGGCGATGTTGAACGCATCCGAACCCGATCCCTCTTCGGTGATCGCGTGGACACCGATCCACTCCCCGGAAACGAGACGGGGAAGATAGCGCTTCTTCTGTTCCGGGGTTCCAAACCGCAGGATGGGAGTCTCGGCGGCCCAGACATGGGCGTTCAGCGAAAAGATCAGCCCGCTGTCCGCGCAGCCGTAACCCAGCCCCTCCATGGTGCACACGGTGGTCGCCAGATCACAACCCGCCCCACCGTACTCCTCGGGGATGGGCAGACCGAGGATTCCGAACTCCGCGGCTTTCTGCCACTTCTCCCGGCTGAAGGCGCCCGCCCGCTCCTGTTCGAGGAGGCCGTCGTTCAACTCCGCCTTGGCGAACTCGATCGTCTGTTGTTTGAGCTCTTCCTGCTCGGGTGTGAATGCGAAGTCCATGGCACAGCCTCGGGTCGCCCATCGGCGACGGTTGATCTTATTTAGTGAAACGGCCAGAAATGCTCGGCCGAGTAGTCCAGATTCTTTGGTCGTCTCCCGACGATCTGAGCCGGGTTGCCTCTTGCGATGGAATAGGGCGGGATGCTCTTCGTCACCACTGATCCGGCGGTGACAACCGCCCCCTCACCCAGGGTCACGCCCAACAGCACGATCGCTCCGGTACCGACGAAGACGTGATCTTCGATGGTGATCGGACCCGTGATCCCGTCGAAAGAGGGCGAGAGGATATCGTGGCTGCCCATGATCAGTCTGGAGTGATAGGCGATGGCCACATCATTGCCGATCACCAGATCGTCCATCCCCGCTCCGACAATCAAACAGTCCATCTGCAAGGTGCTTCGATCGCCTATCGTCACCCGACCTCGACCACCGAAGACCTTCAGGCCGTGGTGAATGCTTGAACGATTCCCGATCTTCCATCCGAGAAACTTGCGGTAGTACGCGAGTCGGAGACGGTGGCCCGGAAGCTGACCGATCACCCGATTGCCGCCGAACAGGATGAACGAACGAAGCAGATATCGGGCGCGATCGGTTCTCGATCCCTTGATGACGACCCGCTCGGCGTGGCCGAGCGAGGATTCGTCCATTGTCCCGCCAGCGCCGTCGGGATGCGCGTGTTCAGAAGGCGTACTCATGAAACCGACTCCGGGGGCGCGATGGCTGCAATCAGCCGAGCCAGTCCCATCGCTCTGATCTCGAACCACAGACTGACCACGAATCCCATCAGGATTCCACCCAGGACGGAGGTCAGAAGAACGATGGTCTTTTTGGGCCGAACCGGTTTCACCGACGCCACCGGTTTTTGAACCACCGATACGTTCATCACCTGTTTCTGGTCGAGTTCGCTGTCCATCCTGGCTTGCTCCCCACGGGAAAGGTAGGTTGTGAATCTCTCCTCGACTGTGCGAATCAGCCGACGTTTGCGATCGATCAGCATGGACGTCAGTTCGAGCTCCATCAACCGCTCTCTGGATTTCAGAATCTGTTCGTCGAGAACCACCATTCGTTCAATCAGACCCGCTCTCTCCGCCTCGGCTTTCGCGCGTTCCATGTCCACCTGAGCCAGGGTGGGGCTGTGATCGCGAATGTTGCGCCGCTCGTCCGCGAGAGCCTGTCTGGTCGCGTCAAGCTTCTTCTCGTTCTGTTCGACCAACGGAAATCCGTTCGCGTATCGGCCTTCGAGATCGATCTGTGCCAGCTCGAGGCGCAGCGCCTGGGCCTTGAAGTCGTCGAGGATCGAATCACGCTGCGGCGCCGCCGCAAGGACGCCGCCGGAGGTCGTCGCCTCATCCACGATGCGGTCGTATTCCACGATGGTCGCGCCCAATTCGGCGATCCGACGGCTCAGGGAAGCAGACTCCTCGCGGAGGCCCCCATCGATGGACAGTTGGATGTCCCGTTCGGCCACCACATTCACCGCGCCGATGTTGAGCTGCAGATCGTGGAGCTCGGTCTCGTACTGGACGAGCGTTCGTTCGAGGACCTCGGCCTGGGAGTCGAAAAAAGGTTGATCCTGCATCCCCTGACGCATGTTCAGGTGATGATCCATGTATTGATTGAGAACCTCGCCGAGAACGATCTCGGCCACTCTCGGGTCTCCGGACCGATACTCGACCACAAGCACATCGGAGTCCTTCATACGCTTGGCATCGAGGGAGCGCGCCAGACCATCCGGTGCGCGATCCACATCTGTGGCATATGGAATGTCGTGGTACGAGGCGTACAAACGTTCGTAGGCGCGCAATGGTGCAAAGAGGAGCCGCAGATACCAGGGTGGGGGCGCCTGTCCGAGACCCGTTGCCTCGACGGTCGCAGAGAGGACATCGTGGCTGGTCAGGATGGCGATCTCGGAATTCACATCCTCTTCAGACACGCCACCGGCAATGATCGTCGGAGGATCCTGAGGATTCGTGTTCAGCTGGGAAGACAGTCGCGTCCGCTGGATCAGCAACGCCGCTCGTGCGGTGAATTTTCCTGGCCAGAAGAAGGCGAGGGCCTGAATGGTCAGGAAGGTGGTCAGGAAGATAACGACAAAGCTCTTCTTCCTCCTGTCAAAGACGTCGATGGCGCGTCGTACGGCCTCTTCGACACCTCCCGCGGTCTCCTCGACGGGCGGATCGTTCTTCGCCCCGCCATTCCCGTTCTTTGATCCATGTTTTGCCATTACGACGTCCCCAACTCGTTGCTGAGCGCCGTGTCGAGGCGATCGACAAAGGCCTCGCAGTCAAAGCGCGCAGCGCTCCGAGGACCATTCCCGGCAAGTCTCTCGTACAATTCCGGCTCCATCGCCAGCCGGTACATGGCATCCGCAAACCGCTGCGGATCGGGGTCGGCAAGCAGCGAGTCGTGTTCGTGGCGCACGATCTCCAGGGGGCCACCGCGGTTGACCGCGACCACGGGTTTGGCCGACGCCATGGCCTCGATCACCACCAGACCCCAGTCCTCGTTGAAGGCGGTGAAGAGCGTCGCATAGCAGGAGCGGTAGTTTTCGAGCATTTCCTCATCCGTCGGCCGGATCTGGAACTCGATGGATGGATCGCCCTCGGCCATACCGCGCAGGCTCTCCAGATAGGCCTGGCTTTTCCGATCGACGATTCCAGCGATTCGCAACCGCCAGCCATTGGGCTCGGCGAAGCGGGATCGAAACTCCTGGAATCCCTCGATGGCAAGCTCGAGGTTCTTCGTCCACATGATTCGACCGGGAAGGAAGAAGGTCTTCTCCACGGGCTTTGACGGCACAAAAGCCGAAAGATCGACACCGGGCTGAAGAACCTCGAGCTTCTCCTCCGGCGCCAACCCGCCGGCCAGGATCCTCCGTCGGACCTCTTCGCTGATGGGGAAGATGCGCTGATAATGACGCCACATCTGACGATCGGCCGCCCTGAAAACCACACTCCCGGCGCGGATCACCGAACGCTTCGCCAACGACTGACCACTCAGAAAGTTCGCCCGATAGAAGGGGTCGAAAGCAATCCGCAGGGGCGTCAGACACAGATTGAACGCCGGGATGTCCGGTTTGCGGAGCACCGCAAAATCACCGAATCCCTCGCAGACCACGAGCAAGGCATCAAAACCCTCGAGGTCGAGCTTCTGACCCAGGATTTTGACGGCCGCCCGGGCCACCGATTTCAGGTCGCGTTTGACGGGGACCCTTTCCAGCACCCTGATATCCATATCCCGGAGTTCGGGAAAGGTGACATCGGGCTGATACTCGTTGGTGAAGATGGTGATCTCGTGACGGCTTCGCTTTGCGATCTCCAGAATCGTTCTCTCGGCTCCGCTCGTGAGATAGAGCCAGGGGTAGTACAACGCAATCTTCATGGATGTCTCTCGCCCCCTTGACGAACTCCCTGCTCACGGCTCCATCTGAAAATCGTCACCGAGTGAGGCGGGAAACGATGCTGAAAGCTCGAATTCTCGGTGAACGGCGCTTCGGACAGGGCGACTCTGAGTGGCTCGTCCGCATCGTTCTTCGACCCGTAGCTCGGACCGGTGAGCACCGACTGAGTTCCCTTGAGACCAGCAGGCAGCTGCAGATCGACCGTCGTGTCCACCGAGTGGGTCAAGCTCCGGTTGACGACGAAAAGCGCGTGGGTCCGCCCGCCGGGACCACGCGTTGCCACGGCGTCAAGCATCGGGACGCCACTCTGCGCGGAGAGCAACGCGATGGGTCCGGAGCTGAAAACGGCGTCCTCGGGATCGACCGTGGTCTTCATCAGTAGATTGCCCGCCTCCTTGGCGTATTCGCGGTGGACGTAGAACTGAGGAGTCCGGTAGTAGGTGGTTCCGTCGGTTCCAACCAGCGAACCGTAGGAATCTCCGGAAAGCGACATGTGATGGGCGCCATATACCCGGTCGTGTCGCATCATGATGTGCAGAACACTCGCGTTGAAGAGTGCGCACGCCAGGGTGGGGTTTCGCGCGAGGGTGACTTCGGGGTCTTCGATTTCCTCATCGGGAAAGAAGATCCCGTCATACTCGGTAACGAAGATCGGGATGAGTTTGCCGAGCCTGGAAAGCTGGTCTTCCAAAACAGTCATCGAAGCGTCCACGGCCTTGGTGCCCGCAAGCATGGCTTTGTACAGGTACTCGTCGGAGGGGACCGTCCCATCGGAAAGGTTCCCGAAGAGCGGGAAATAGGCGTTGTGTACGCTGATGCCGTCGACAAACGGACCGGCGAGACCGAGGACCACGGCGTTCCAGTAGCTGTCTTCCTCCTCGGGTCCAATGACGGCGGCGGCGAAGATCTTCGCGAAGGGCGCCTCGGTGCGAATTGCCGCCGCATAGTCGATGACCCGACCGGCATAGACATCCGGAGGAAGCCCGATCAGGCCGTTGCTGCCGATTCCCTCGAAGTAGATCTCATTCCCGACTTCCCAGAAGACGACCGGGAAACCCTTGGAGTTGAAGAAACCGGCCAGTGCCGCGGCCTCCTCGGCGCTTCCCGAACCCGTGTTCGCGGTCACGAACGGGATCGCACGGAGCGCTGTGGAGATCTCGATGAACTCATCGGGGCCCACGACCGGATGATAGAACTCGTCGATATAACCCGTGGACTGAATCGGGCGTTGCGATCTAGGTCCCACCGCCTGCCACCAGTGAAGATAGTCTGCCGCGGTCCCCCCGGGGTAGCGCAAGGTTGTGATCTTCGCCTCGTTGAGCAACTCGAGGATCTCCACATCGTAGGAACCGTCGGTCTTGATTAGACCCTCACCCCGTTCGATGGTCTGGAGATTCTGCCCGAAAAGCGAAACCGGGATCACCCGCTGGATCGCGTTGAAGTCGACCATGATCGAGGATGTCGCCACCGGGACGGTCTGGGCATCGGCGCCCGGCGTTGCCGTGATCAGAACGGCGAAGAGACCCAACGCCGCCGGCCGCAACACGCTTGACAGCCAGGCGCCGCAATCAAATGTAAGGAGATTCTTCATCACCACTCCATGGGGAGGTTGACGGTCTCCCCCACCTCTCCCGTGAAGGAGAAACTGATCGTCGCCGGGTTCGTCGACCAGGTATTGACCTGCCAGAATTCCGACGACCACGAGTCTCCGTCGATGGCGAACCCGAAGATCTCGCTCTCACCGACCGGAGGATCTCCAGGAGAAGATCCGAGCACGGGGAAGCCGGCGAGGATCTGTTCTCCGCGCCCATTGATCTGACGAAGAACTCCCGCCGCTTCGACCGCCGATGGGCTGGTCCCCCGGAGGACGCCTCGAAAGGTCTCGCCGACGGATGGAAAGAGTTCGCGGCCGAGGAGTAGGATCTGGCCACTCGCCGGCAGGGAAACCACGGCCGTCCTGACCTCGCTCCCACTCATATCGTACAGGGAGATATTCAGGTTGACACTGGAAAAGCCGCTCGAGTCGGTCACGATGAAACCCGAGTCTCGACGGGTCCAGTCCACCGGAACCGCAAACGACGAAATGCTTCGCGATGGTGGTATGGAGCGGGTCAGAATGATCGACCCCGTGGACGACTCGCCCACGGTCGCTTCCTCAAGGAGCTGCACGAGGGGTGCTTCCTGACCGAAGGTTGGACTCAGATTCACCCTCCCGGTCAGAGGAACCGCCGCACCCCCGGTGTTCGTCACCTGGAATCGAGTCACCTTGTAGCCACCTGGCGGGATGTTGTAATTCTGATTGGACGGCATCCCGTCGGCGAGGCCGAGGGGTTGTGCCTCTTCATCGAGGAAGGCCAGCGTACCCGTCATCGTCATGACCCGGGGATTGCTCAACACCAACTCGTGCACCGTATCGGGCGTGAGAATCAGCGTTTGGACCGTCGAGTCCTCGGGTACGCCGCGGTCCGCACGCATTGCCCTGACGACCAGGATCGGCTCCAAAAAGGTCGAGGGGCGCAGATTCGCACGGATTCCCTGGAGCGATACCACAACGGGTTGGTCTGAGAAGACGCTGAGAAGACCCTCATACGGGTCTCCAAGTGAGATGAGTTCTTCCAGATTGCCGATCGTGCGACCGCCGGGCGCGACCCGCAGGGCATCTGTCCGGGCCACGAGGCCGGTTCCGATCCGATCGCGGAGCAGGAGATCCACGATGGCCTCCTCCGAACCGGGATTGTGCAGCACGATCCGGGTTCTCCCCTCTTCGCTCCCCCCTTCGACGTGGGTGTGCGCCTCGATCACCGGTTCGCTCGGACCCATGGCCAGTTCGGACACCAGCTCGCCTTCGATTCGGCTGCGGGCGATCTGTAGGGACGGCCGAACCTCACCGTCATCGGCTTCGATGGTGAGCGATGGAATCTTGGACCATGGTCGGGTCCCGACCGTGCGGAATACACGGGCGCCTCCCGCAGGCAGCTCCAACTCGGGGATGATCGTGACGTACTTTGCCTTGAGGTTGGTGATGAAGGTGTCGCGACGAACCGTGAGGCTGTGCTCTCTCGCGAAGAGATCGCTCCAACCTTCGAAGGCGAGTTTCTCCGGATCGTTGGGATGGACATCGACAATGGCGTCGGCGGCCAGATCGTGGACGGTTCCCACGCTCCAGTTGAAGGACCTCGGTGTGCCCGTCCGCTTCCCGTCGATGGTCACGCCGAGCCCGGGAGGATCGGTCTCGATGGTCATCGAGAGCGGTTCGAACTCAGCCACGATCGAGCGGGGACGATCCATTACCGCGAAGCCGAAGTTGTCCTGCCCGCCGCTTAGATCCCCGCTGAAGCCGACAAAACGATGGTCGGGTGCCGGAACCGCCACCCACGAAACCACACTGTTCTCCGGAAAGAACCGATCGACTGTCAGGGGTTGGGTGTTCACGCTCCCTCCGGAACTCGGCGAGGCTGAAAGATCGAGCATGAAGAAGTTTCCGACCGCCGCAGCGATTGCCGTACTCCCGTCGCCGATCTCGACCTCGTGACCGATCCCTCCCCCATCGCTCCACGACTGGAAGAACTGCCGGCTCTCTGCGGTCTGGAGGAGATAGGGCTCGACCGTGTGAATCGAACCTGGTTCCCAGAGAACAAAATGGGGGGTCCTGACCAGTTCGTCATCCACCCAGAAGAGTTGACCGTCCGGGATGCTCTCGATGGATGTGAGCCCAATCACGGGCATCGAGTACACCCCGCGACCGGTGGTGCCCGCATAGATTCGGTCGGGACCCCTGCTGAGAGTGGTCACTCCCGAACCCAGGAGACCGGATTGGAATCGAGCCCACGAAAAACCATCGTTGGCGGAGCGCCACACGCCATCCGCGTTCCCGACATAGAGCGCACCGAAAACGTCTTTGAGGATACTGGTCGTGGCAGGTAAACCGGCCGGAGAAATGTCCTGCCAATCCACGCCGAAGTTCCACGATTTGAATACCCGGCCGATCTGCGATGAGGTGTTCGTGAGCGAGGTGTAGACGATGTTCTCTGCGGCGGGATCCAGATAGATCGATGTGATGCGGTGGTTCGGTTCGTTGGTGATGGTGACGCTCTCGGTGTGGATGTCGTCCGCCTTGAAGAGGGTCGCGCCCTCTGAAAGCGCGAAATAGAGCCGATCCGCGTCCACCGGGGATGTGGCCATCACACTCACCTCGGGGAATCCCTCCGGTCTGAAGACCTGCCACGAGTCACCGGCATCCGTGGACTGGAACGGTTGCAGCAGCGCCGCGAACAGGGTGTCCGGCACCAGAGTGCTCGGCTCGAAGGGCGTGACTTCTGATGATCTCTGTGAGAGCACGAGACCATCCATGATCGGGGTGAAGGACTGACCACCGTCGTCGGATCGGAAGAACCTCGCGTGCGGTCTCGAGACATAGAGCCGGTCGTCGTCGAAGGGATCGAAACGGGTGGTCCCGGCTGGTTTTCGTTTGCCGAATATCACCGACCACGAAGGGTCTTCGCCGACCCCGAGAATCGTTCCCGTGTCCGCGGTTCCTGCCAGCAACCGCGGTTGGGTTTCGTCCGAAGCATCGAGCGAAACCACCGAGGTGATGGCCAACCCCTCGTTGCTCATCTCGGCTTGACTCCACCCTGCGTCAATGACCGCCACCCCGGTTGCCGTCGCAATATACGCGCCTTCGGAGTGGAGAGAGATCTCGTGCACCTTACCAACAGCGGTCCCAAACTCGTTCCAGCTTGAGCCACCATCAGTCGAGGCGAAGAGCGCATCGCCGCCGATCAGGAGTCGATCGTCGTCATCGGGATGCACCGCCAGGGCCAACCCGTAGCCACAGGAGTCAGCGGATTCACACAACCCCTCGGGTGCCCCGAGCTCAGTGAATGTCACACCCCCATCGATGGACCGGAGAACGAGCGCTCTGTCGGTTTCACTGAACGAGGCGAAGATCTGCACCGTCGCGTAGAGCAGACCGGGTGTCTGATATGAAACGGTCAGATCGGCCGTGCCGGCTCCCTGCAGGTCGGTCTCGAGCAGCGGCCACGATGAGATCCTTGACCAGGAGTCTCCACGGTTCCTGCTCAGAAAAAGTCCCGACCGGGAGGTCGCGTAGAGCGCGTCGGAGTCCAGTGGATCGCGAACAAGAACCGAAATCGCCTGACCCTGGAGTGCGAAGTCGAAGGTCTGACCACCGTCGAGCGAGAGCATCACTCCCAGATCGGTTGCGGCGAGGGCCCGTTGAGGCTCCACGTCCCAGAAAAGTATCGAGGAGACGTAGGGCACGAACTGGGCGTTGGTCACCTGCCACCAACGCGAACCCCCGTCATCCGAACGGATGATGCCGATTCCCGGACTCACGGATCCCCCATCGGTAATCGAACCCGTCCCCGCCAGGATGATCTGAGGATCCGACGGATGGACTGCTACGGCGCTGATCGACGTGACGGCGAGCCACGGAGTCAGCGACTGCCAGGAGTCAGCACCATCCATGGTCTCCCAGACTCCTCCCGCGGGGCTGCCGAGAACCACCCGCGATGAGTCCTGAGGATCCACCGCCAGGGCCGTCACCCTTCCTCCGGCGGAAAACGGCCCCATCTCCTGCCAACGGACAAGACTCTGGGGAAGGATGGTGCAGTCGATGAGTTCACAGGAGGACGAACAGCAGTCGTCGTTTCGCGTGTTGTGGTCGTCACAACTCTCGCCGGGATCGAAAACGCCGTCACCGCACAGTGCCTGCACCGGTTGGACGCTGAGGATGAGGATCATCCACACGAACAGCAGGGCCTGGGCTCTCCACTTCATACGATGTTCCGTCGTTCTCGTTGATACACGTCTTCAGCCATTTTCAGTGTTTTGTCTTCATGATTGGTGCATTCTTGTGCAAATACTCGGAGAATGCGACCGGCTCTCAGTACTATGACTCGTTCAACCACTCTACGCTGTCAAATATTGCCTTGTGATTGAGAATCAGATTCTACCACGCGACGAGGGTTCGCGTTGCCTCACACACGTGTTGAAATCCTCCTCGAGGCGAGCGAAGACACCGCGAGCGTCGTACGTGCTCTCCACCAGACGCCGAGCAGCCGTCCCGTGGGCCGCCCGCATCTCCGAATCCTGAAGATATCGCCCAATCTGCAACGCGAACGAATGCGAGACTTCGGCCTCGAGAAACTGAACTTCGCTCTCCGCCGCGATGCCTTCCATACCCATGCGCGTGGATACCACCGGCAGCCCACAGGCAAAGGCCTCGAGCACCTTCCCACGCATGCCCCCCCCGGAGAGGATCGGGTTGACAAAGACCCAAGCCGATTGATAGCGGACGACCAGGTCTTCCACCCGACCCAACACCCGGATGCCGGCGGCCTGAAGCTGCCGGCGCGGGCCTTCTTCCAGTGAAGGACCGACCACCTCGAAGACCGCATCGGGATGCGACGTAGCCACCTTCGGCCAGACCTCCTGGGCAAACCACAGTAGGGCGTGGAGGTTGGGTCGATGTTGGTAGTTTCCGACAAACAGCACAGTCGGTTGCCGGTTACGCTCACCACCCATGGTGAATGTCCGGGCGTTCACCACATGGGGAAGCAGGTCCACCTCCCGTCGCGACAGATCAGCCATCGCGCCCGCCTCTTCCGGGGTGATCGCATAGACCCGGTTGAAACTCGAAAGAGCATCGGCCTCGAAACGGCGAACCTTGGTTCCCTGGGTCGTCAGAAATGTCTCGTACGGCGTTCTCCTCCACACCGGTATGCGCCGCAGTCGTTCCACAACCATGGACATGGTCTCCTGCTCGGCGAGGAATCGAACAGGACCATCGCCAAGCCCACCAAGGAGAGGGGCCAGATACGCCAACTCGACATGGACCACATCGAGTCCTTCGCGCCGATCGAGTTCTATTAGAGCGGTTTCCAGCCCCGGATTGCGGTTGAAACCGACGAAATATGGTTCTTTCGACAACACCCATGACAACCGTCGCCGGATACCAGGACGCCCGGGGTTGAAGAGGCGTTGCTCGACCCCGATCGACTCGAGATCTCGGACCGCTTCGGCGTCGGTGTCACGAGAGCCGGAGGAATGGGCAAAGACTGTGACATCGTGCCTCGGCGACAGAAACCGGACGAGGGAGTTGACCCTGGTGACACCGCCCACGGCTCCCGAATAGACGGGATACGGGTGGACAACGGCGATCTTCATGGGGCTATGGGATCCCGAACCGGACGAAGGGCTCGAAACACCTTCTCACGTTCCTGCCGGGAGACGACCCCGACGAGAACAACGATCGAAAAAGCCATCAGGGAAAGGAACCCGACCGGTAGCCGCCATGTTGGAGTTGTGATCAACGTGACGGCGATCGGCACAACGACAGCCACTCCGGCAAGAACCGATTGCACGCCCGGTTGCAGCGGCGCCACATTCCGGTGAAAGGCCCACAGCGATCCAATGGTGACCAGAGTGGAAGAGACGAGCACAGAGACCGCCGCTCCTTCAATACCGAGCAGTGGGACAAAGAACATGATGCCGACGACATGGGTGGTGAGACCCATCGTGACGATGCGAACCATGGACAACTGCTGGTGTCCGGCCTGAAGGGCTTGTCCGACCGCACCGTTGATCGCATGCAACGGCAACGAGACGGCGAGCAGGCGGAGCACCGGGGCGGCGCCTTCGTATGCTGCGCCGAAAACCAGCACCAACGCCCAATCCGCAACGCAGATCGTTCCCACCGTCAAGGGAACCGTGGCGACCGAAAGGAGTTTGACGCTGAGCATTGAAGCACCGACAAAACCCTCACGAGAATCGCGAAAGGCGGCGGCGAGCCGCGGATATACCGCCGACATCACAGAGCTCAGCAACAGGATCAACACCGTATTGAGGGTGATCGCGGCGCCATAGAGACCAGTCTGGATCTCGTCTGAGAGAAAACCGACCATCAGAATGTCCACCCGGAAATACACCATCGACACACTGAGAAGAACTGCGAACGGGGCAACGAGCCTCCCGAATGCCAAAGCATCGCCAAGGGAGAAAGACCCCTTCGCAATCCCCCCCGCCCTGGCCATCAGCCACTGACCGGTCTGGACCGCTACCAACCGGGCGGCCGCGATGGCCGCACAGATGGCCACGATCCCGTTACCGGAGACAAAGACCGCGGCAGCAAAGACCAGTTTCAGGGAGTTTTCAACCACGGCCACGATGGTCATTTTGTGATGGGCGCGTGTCGCCATGAAGAACCCGTCCTGGATCGCCATCCGAGCCGAGGGCACCATGGTCAGGGCCAGGAGCACCGCACCCCATTTCTGGGTCGTATCGAGCACTCCGAATGCATACGCCAGGTAGACGATCATGGACGCCAGACCGCTGACCAGGGCAAAAGAACGGGCGCGGTCGAGATGGCCGGCTGTCTCGTCGGGATCGGCGGCGATGTCGCGAGTCAGGAGGAGCTGGATCCCGGCGGTCGCGATGGTCTGGAAGATCACCGTCAGCGCCATGATCTGAACATAGATACCCAGGGTCTCGGCGCCGTAGAGTCGCGCAATCGTCACCGAGATGGCGAAAGAGAAGACCGGCACCGCCAACCGGGCGAAAAGAGTGGCCAAGCTGTTGGCCAGCAGAGAGGCCATCCCCTACCCCGCCAGGCTGTGATACCAGGCGACCGGTCGGGTCATGCCTGTTCGCCTTCAACTTCGGCGGCGGACATCTTTGCCGAGACAAAGTTCTGGATGGTCGACAGGCTGCGGAGATTGCTCGGGAGCACCTCGGTCTCGTCGATGGTGATCTTGTATCGGTTCTCGAGGAAGAGCACGATCTGCATCAACTCGATGGAGTCGATCACACCCCGCTGAACCAGGGGCAGTTCGGGATCGAGGTCGCCGGCCTGCGCAATCCGAAGTTCGGTGCCGAGATAATCGCGAACAGTTTCAATGACATTCATGAGAATCCTCTTTGAAAAGAATCAGATCGCAGGTCTAGTTGATGGAGCCCGCGAAGTAGGTCACACCCATGTTCAGGGAAATGGGGACCAGTTGGGTGAAGTACTGATCGACCAGCTGACCCCACCGGGCCACGCGGGTCTTTGGAACAAAGATGATGTCGTTGGGCTGCAGGGTCAGATCAGGACCGGCCTCTGGATCAACGGCGCCGAATTTCACGGCGTCCTTGTAATCCAACGTGAAGAACAGGGGCTCCGAGGTGCCCTGATCACGCAAAACGACCACATTTGCGAGATGGGCGGTGGCCTTGAACCCACCGGATTCCATGATCGCTTGAAAAACAGTCTGCTCCCGGCCGAGGTCGATGGCTCGCGGGTTGTTGACTTCCCCTCCCACATAGATCTTCCGATCCGAGAAGGTGGAGAGGATCACCGTGACCTCGGGGTTGCGAAGCTGGCTGTCGTACCGTGCACGAAGTTCGTCAGTGAGCGCCGCAGGACTCACACCCGCCGCCTTGATCTCGCCAACGAGTTCGAGGGAAATCATTCCATCGGGTCGGATCGGCACGTGCGCGTTGAGTTCGGGGTTGTAGAAAAACCTGATGTCGAGGACGTCTCCGTAGTGCATGACGTATTCCGCGGGGGGCGCCGGTTGCTGGATCTCCTGGGTCGGCTGGGACGTCCGGCTCGTCTCGGTCTCCTGGATCTCGGCCGACCCACCGGTCTCCGAGGTCGGAGCCGCGGTGGAGGCACACCCCGCGACGCCGAGGACAAGGATCGCCGGCACGATCATCCGCGCCATGATGCGCAAACCGGGTCCACGCCGTTGTGTAGATTGTCTGAGCATTCCACCTCGTCCTTTTTCCATGCCCCTGGATTCACCATCGACGTGAATCAGAGGATCTCGCCCATATTGGAGACAGCATTCGCAAACAGATGACAATCCAAGACCGAAGAGTATTCCCGACACCCGAGTTCTAGGAGGCTGCGCCGCATAGATTCCGTTGCTGAGCAACGGAATCTATGCGGCGCCCCTCCTAATGGATTTGCTGCGCAAATCTCGAAAGACGATCCAGGAGTTGGTAAAAAAGAAATAGAGCATGGGACGGGGTCCCTGTCCCAATTAGAATAGTTCATGACATCGAAGAAGTACCGTCCATGGAATCCGGATCAGGCATACCTGTTTCCACCGTCCATGAGGGATTGGCTGGAGGAGGATCATCTTGTGTATCGGCTCCTTGCGGCTCAGCCCGCTCTCGCGAGCGCGTGAGTCGGCCTCCTGACCCTCCATCGCCCGCTCAATCACCCAAGAAGGCCGATCCCAGCCATAACTACCCCTTTTCAATGATTCGCAAGGCGAATCCTAGAGGAGATTGTGCCGAATCGAACCTCGGCGAAAACCCTACCGGCAACCCCATTGCTTCCATCGAGGGTCTATTCGGTGCAAGCTCCTAGCGAGGAAAAATCGGGCCGGATTCGAGTTATGGCGATCGTCGGCCGGCGGTGCGACGAACCGATGTGGAAGAGTCTGGATCGACCACCAGCGTGACCTGACCCAATGCCTGTTCCGAAATGTGGGCATCGAATCGGTATTCGACAGCGCCGATGGTGACCGTCAACTCATAGTCTCCGGCAAAACCTCGCACACTGATCTCGCCCGAACCGTCGGTCGCGACGGTGCCGCTCGAGGTCCACTGGGCGATCTGCGCAGCCAACGCATCGAGGGCTGGCTTCGACGTTCCGTCAGGACGCACGAGGCCGCCGTGGGCGATGAACGAGCCCTCGTCGAGCACGTTCCACCAGGTGATGGCCTGAACCGACGGATGACCGAAGGCCAGACGCAGGAACGCGCCCAGATAATCAGCCTGAACATCCTCGTTCCAGGGTTTTCGCCAGTAGCCGGCCGCCACCGATTCCGATGCCTCGTCCCATGCTGATGGGACGCTGAGCTCAGTGATATGGATCGGTTTTCCAACCGCGGCGAGATCGTCGAGGTATTCGGCGATGAACCCGAGATCGTAGGTCGGCACTCCCTCGACGGGACCCAGCCCCCAGTCGTCCAGAATGGTGATGGCTCCCCCGTTGTAGAGCTGCTGACCGACGATGTCGAAATCGACTCCCTCGTCCAGACACCGGCGAACAAAGGCCGGCACGGAAAGCGTGAAGAGTTCATCGGCGCCGGTGAGATGCTCGTCGATCCGCGCGTGACCGAAGGGATCGAAGAGGTTGTTGAGGATCAGCCCGGCCGCGGGGTCCGCACTGCGAGCCGCTGAGAAGACGGAAGTCAGATACTCATCCATCTCGGGACGGCTGAGACCTCCGGACCCGGCAAAGCCCGACGCCTCGTTACTGACATCCCACGTCGAAACCAGACCGCGGTAGTGATCGACGATCTCGGCGACGTGATCGACCGAGAGCTGTTTCAACTCCGCAAAACCCAGAGTGCCGACATAAGCCGGCATGGCCAGATCGGAGAACCAGATGAGCGGATGGCCTTTGACCCGCCAGCCCTCGGCCTCCAGGTCTCGGACACCGGTGCGGTTGTCGATGTAGTCCCAGTCGATCTCACCCAGCGGGGTTTCGATTTCCTTCCAGAAGAAACCGGCCGTGACAAAATTCAATCCAATTTCCATCAGGTGGTCGTAGAGAACCGGTCCTGCGTCGGCCAGGGGCTCAAAGACACCGAAACTGAAATCGTGATTCAGCTGCCGGTAGTCCACCGTGATCCCCGGCAGGGGTGATCCGTCGAGATCACGCACGGCGACCTTGAGCCGTCCGCGACGAAAGGCCATGGCACCACGGTCCGCCTTCCACAGATGCAGCTTTTCCAAAGTGACAACGGCGTCGGCGGCAACGGAATCCAGTTGAGCCGCTCGGTCGCCGGGGCCGAGCGAGGATGTTGCATCGAGCCGATCCCACAGGATCCCGGAGTGATACCGTTCGGGGACCTCGAGGCCTCCGCTGGCGATCTCATCGACCAAAAGGTCGAGCCGGGCGAGTTGGCTGCGAGCCAGATTCTCGTTGAGGTCGATGATCTCACCACCCTGACCGGTGGCGACAAAGAATTTTCCGTCCCGATCGAAGGGAAGATTCAAACGTCCGGCGCCGGGAAGCTCATATCGAAGAAACAACCGGCGATCGCTTCCCACCGGGACACACAACGAGGGCACGTCCAGGCGCTGCCCGGGCCCATCGACGCTCTGAAGGCTTTCGATCACTCCCTCGCCTGCACCATCCACAGCGGCGCTGCCGGGCAGAAGGTCCTCGAGACGAATCAACGATCCATCGCCGTGTCGTCCCTCGAGAATCAACTCGTAGCAGGTGCGGATGCCGATATCCTGAAGAACCAGCCATTGATCCACGGCCACCCGCTCCAGACCGAGAGTGTAACCGTGAAGAGCGTAGCCGTTGAGGTCCTCGCCCGACAGGCTGATCGATACGAGATAGATGTCCGACCCGCCCGGAACCGACAGTGAGAATGCGCCGTCAAAGGTCTCCGTCGATGCCAGAGTCCTCCAGTCGTCGGCAGCCAAGGCCAGCACGAGTGCGGCAGGCGGGTGCGCACCGTTTTCGTCCACCACGTGGCCGGCAACGGTCGCCGACCACGCCGTGCCGGCAAACAAAAGCACGGTCGCCAGGAAAACATGGACAGGCCATCGCCTGGAAAACTCTCGCATCACGGGACCTATCTTACTGAAACACTGAGTCGAGATTTGGTGATCCAGCAACAATTGGCCGATCTTTGACACCGGTCATACGCCTGGATCCCGAACCGGACGACGCCCTCGGCCCATTTGAGTTCATCTTCCCGAATCCGTACTGCGTCTATTTCCACGACACCCCGTCCAAGGGCCTCTTCGGGCGCTCGGCTCGGGCATTCAGCCACGGCTGCATCCGCACCGAGGACCCGTTGGATCTCGCCGCCCTGTTGCTCGAAGACAAGGAGGGCTAGGACCGGGCGCGGATCCACAAGGTTGTTGACTCGGCCAAGATGACCACCGTCACCCTCCCCGAACCCATGACCGTCTTTCTCCTCTATTGGACTGCCGAGGTCGGCGAGAACGGTGTCATCGGTTTCCGCTAGAACATCTACAACCGTGACATGAGGATCATCGACGGCCTCAACGCACCATTTGATTTCGAGTCTCCGAGCAAACTTCCGGCTGCGCTGAGGTAGGGGACTACGGCGAAACTCGCCCACCCGACTCGCGGACGTCGGGCGAAAGTCCCTGCTGACGGGGGATCTCGATGGTCTTGGTCACGGTGCTCGTGCCCATCTCGGTCGTGACCTCGAGGGTCGCGGTGTAGACACCGGGAAGCTTGAAATCGATCATTGGCGATCGTAGACCCTCTCGACTCCTTCCATTACTGAAGGTCCATTTCCATTTGCGATCGTAGGTGCCGCTGGCCAAATCAATCGAATCAAAGAACGTGGTGCGATCGTCGAATTGGACAGTTGTCCCCAATTGATACCAGTCGAAATCAGCATCAGGAGCCTCGCACCGGAGATCCAGTTCTTCCAAGGAGTGACGCGCAACGAGATAAAGCGTACCGTTCCGGATCGCGCCACCGGAGGTTCTGGACCGCGGAAGGGAAAAACTCTGTGGTTCCATGTCTTCCCCTTCTGCTGGACAACTGACCAAGAAGAGATCCCCATACTCCCCCCCTGCGACACCATCATCCGATGATGCGAGCCAAAAACTCCCATCC
>Ga0164313_10000447_pt1 | contig 32890 bp, 30 predicted proteins | sample GuaBasSedimGuay4_FD_113735 | JGI IMG/M metagenome (GOLD analysis project Ga0164313, IMG submission 113735) | Subseafloor sediment microbial communities from Guaymas Basin, Gulf of California, Mexico - Guay4, Core 4569-4, 0-3 cm | ecosystem: Environmental > Aquatic > Marine > Hydrothermal vents...
GCGTCAACGTTGCTGGCAAGTTTCTGCATGCGGGTTTTATCGCCTAAAATGCTTCCCTTGGAGTGCGGACTGCTAGGGTCGATAGCTAAAACGGCTAGCTTTTTGCCCTGCGATGTCATTAAGGATCCTATAGCTTCAATAAATGTACTTTTTCCTACTCCCGGCACGCCCGTTATACCTATCCTTAGAGAATTCCCTGTATTGTTCAACAGGCTAGCGAGTAATTTGCCGGCCTCTTTCCTGTCGGCATCCTTTTGGCTCTCAATTAGGGTGATGGCTTGCCCAAGGGCAACTCTTTTACCGGCTAAAATGGATTTTTTAAGGTTTTCAATGTTGAGCATGCTTAATTATGCTTTCAGATATAGAATCTATTTATTAACTTGTGCTTCCTTAATCTAAATTAATGTTAAAGAAAAGAAAATTTTGGGTACACTGTGTGCTTGCCACAGCATTTATTTTTGGATTCATGTATGTGGCCGGTAGATTGTTTGTAATTTTTGACTTCCTTGATCCTATTGGCGATGCCCTTGAGGGTTACGAATTAACTGATCAGGTATTCTCTAATGAACAGTGGCGTGAAGTGCCTCCGGCTGAGGAAAACATAATAATTGTAAATATTGGCGGAGATAAATTGGGGCCGGAAGCAAGACGCATTACGGCGCAGCAAATAAATATTATTAACAGCTTTGGCCCAAAAGTTATTGGTTTGGATGCTAATTACAGAAACCTGAAGCCTGATACATTAGGAGACCTGATGTTAGCGGACGCATTAAGTAATACGCCAAATATTGTGATGTATGCTAAAATGCTCGACGTGGGTGATGATGGAATCTGGAATGATATTGAATATGCCAATCCAGTTTTCACACAAGATCATATGACAGGAGCAACAAACTTTCCTATTGAGAATGTGGGTGGAGAACAATGGCAGTTTAAATCTAATCGAACTTTTTTTCCAAGAGAATACTATAGGAATAAGGAGACTGGAGAAATTGACACCGTTTTAGCGTTTGCCGTACAGGTAGCAAAGGCTTTTGCTCCAGAGAAAGTTGAAAAATTTTTAGCGAGAAACAATGATGAAGAACTTACAAATTTCACTGGGAATGTGGTTGATTATGGTCGAACACGATTGGGAACCAGGTTTTATGTTCTTGATTGGTGGCAGATACTTGATACCATGCAGTATACTCCCGACCTTCTAAAAGATAAAATTGTTTTAATGGGTTTTTTGGGCAATGATTTCGATGATGTAAGGACTACTGAAGATAAGTACTTTACACCATTAAATACACGTTTTGCTGGCCGCGCTTTTCCTGATATGTTTGGCGTTGTGGTACATGCCAATATTGTTTCCATGATACTTAATGAGCGGTATCTGGATCAAATGGATGAGACTACGGCCTGGATACTTGCGGTTTTGGTATGCTTTTTGAATGTAGTTGTGTTCTCCATCATTTATTATAAGTTGGATAAATGGTACGATGGAATAACTAAACTAATACAGCTTGTAGAAGCACTTGTTCTAACATTTATTATTATCGTGGTATTTCACTATTTTAGTTTTAAATTAAATTTAACCTGGACGATTATAGCTGTGCTTTTTGCCGGAGACTCCCTGGAGGTGTATTATGGCGTTATTGTGAATGCATATGAAAAAATTGAGAAAAAGTGGCTTACCAAATAGTCATTTATAGTATATAACATATAAGTATAACCAAAAGTATTATGACACGTAAGATTTCATTAATTCTAACAGGCCTGATGTTTCTAGCATTTACAGGCTTTGCACAAGATTATACCTTTAGGGTAATGGTTTCTAAAGGGGAGAACAAGGTGAAGGTAGATGGGGGAGACTGGAAGACTCTAAGAATAGGAGAAAAACTGAATAGTGGAGATCAGTTGCAAGTACCCGAGAATGGATATTTGGGAATGGTACACTCAAGTGGTCAGACAAAAGAACTGAAGACTGCAGGAGACTATAGCATTTCTGAGCTTTCAAGTGCGATTTCAGCTAATACGCAAAATATTGCTTCTAAATATGCTGATTTCGTGATTAGTAAGATGAGCCCGGAAGAAAAAGAGGCAAATAGAAGAAAGTATGCCAGTGTAACGGGAGCTGTTGAGCGTGGAGATAGTGATGCTTCAATTAACATCTTTATGCCAACATCTGTATCTGTTTATAATCCGGAGGTAATGATTCGTTGGGATGGAGTTGCCGGAGAAAATACTACCTACGTTGTAAAGCTTAAAGATTTGTTCGAGCAAACAATAATGGTTGCCGAAACAAGTGAAACTAGTTATACAATAGATTTTAATGATGCTAAACTGGCAAATGCAATTGTTGAGAATCTTGTAATTGTTAATGTAAGTGTGAAAGGCAATGAGGATTTAAAATCTAAAAATGCTGCAATTCAGCAATTTAGCACCGACGCCACGCCAAGTTTTGAAGTTGAATTAAAAGCCTTAAAAGCGAACCTTGGCGCACAGTCTTCTATTAACAATCTGATTTTAGCAGAGTTTTATGAAGAAAATGACTTGTTGCTTGACGCATTAACCAGCTATGAATATGCTATTAAAATGTCTCCGGATGTTGAGTATTATAAAGAAGCTTATGATGAATTCTTATTAAGAAATGGGTTGAAGTAAACTCCCTACATAATTTAAAGAGATACCTGCTGTGATAACAGCAGGTATTTTTTTGTCCTAAGAAATAATACTTTTCCGACCAAATATTATTTCATGGTATTCTGTTTCTTATGACACACATTTATAGGAGGAGATTATATAAATAATTCAATAATTAATGAATCTCGAAGGGATAGCGCTAGCGAAATTATTCTATTAAGTAATAACCAGATCTAATCAAACCCAGATTGGATGGTACAAAATCTCTTAATATTTCATTTCTTCTTATTACTCTATTATTGTCGACATTTGCGAGCATAATAAACTAATTCTGACATGGCTGGTACTTATTCACAGATATATCTGCAAGTGGTTATTGTTGTTAATGGTAGACAGAATCTACTTGATAAGCTTTGGAGGAGGGAAGTATTTTAAATATATTTCAGGAATTATTACCAATAAAGGGCAAAAGGCAATAATTGTGAATGGTGTAGGTAATCATGTACACATATTTGTTGGTCTAAAACCATCTATGCGCGTCTCAGATTTGGTAAGAGATATTAAGAATAATACAACTAATTATATAAATAAAAAGAAGTTGGTGAAGGGGAAGTTTTCGTGGCAAGAGGGCTATGGTGTGTTTTCTTATACCCATTCGCATATTGACAAAGTGTATAAGTATATTTTAAATCAGGAGGAACATCATAGGGTTTATACATTTAAGGAAGAATATATTAAGCTGCTTGAAGATTTTCAGATTGATCATGATGAAAAATATCTTTTTGATTGGTTGGATTAAATTTTCAGATTGCCATTTAATTAATGGTGTCACCCCTTCGGGGTTCTAATAATATTTATAATTTGTTTAGAATAATATCAGCCCTTCGGGCTTGTGATCTTAGGACTTACGCAGGGCAGATATTAATGAGGCCGTAAAAGCATTATTTCGCTTGGTGAAAATATGAATGTTTCATAACCTTTTTAAGCAAAAAAATAATTGCGGTATTGAGTTTGATATATTCCCACCTCCTGATTGTTGCAATTTCGACCTCAATATGATCTTCTTATTACTAGAAATTTGAAACCAAATGTTTGCGTGGTAAAAGGTCTATAGATTGCACTTTCCACTAACTTATATGAGGAGAATATATTAACCTATCGATAAGTAATGAATCCCGATGGGATGAGATTATTATAAAAAAGAAAATCCAAACTATCTCTAACCCTGAAAGGGTGGCATTAAAATTAAGAGACTATACTACCGTCTTTCAAATAAGGAACAACATCATACATGTCGGATTCAAGGCAAAATTCAATATCTTTCATTATGCCAAAAGCCTTAAGCCTTTGTGCATGAGAAGACTGAGAAACATAAGCAAGCATATCTCCTTTGTGCTGCTGATAGAGAGCATAGGCTACTGTAGCATCGTCGCTACCCATCTCATAGTCACCAATAAGTAATTCAATTAAGGCTCCGGCAAAGAGTGTGTCTTCGGCATTAACGCTTCCTTTCCACCCTGCGCAATGAATAATTAGGTCTTGGTCTAATTCTTTTACCTTTTCTGCAATAGCTTTTATATTTAAGAATGAGCCGATAAGAATATGGCTGGCAGCCATTGATTTAGTAATTGCCAGGGTGCCATTAGTTGTGGTTACTGCTACCTTCTCACCTTTGAGTGTTGGCTCCATATAGCTAAAGGGAGAATTGCCAATGTCAAACCCTTTAACTTTTTCACCACCACGTTCGGCGGCAATAAAGTACCCTTCTTGCTTCAGTGCTTTACATTCGTCGAGGCTCGCAACCGGTTTCATAGATTGGATATTATAAGCAAATGCTGTTGTCATACATGAAGTGGCCCGTAGTATATCTACAACTACTACTGTTTTACCCTCCAGTTCGAATAAATGAATGAGTTCGGGACTCAAACAAACCTCAATTTTTTTCATACAGCAAAAATAAGTAATTAGTAGAAATGAATTAGAATGAGTAGTGCAGCTGACCTGTAATTTGGCTCTTGTGATTGCCGCTTATCACGTCGTACCCTGAGCCAATCTCATCTTGATTAGCGTACTTCATGTATGACCATTTTAGGCGTAGAGATAACCTGCGCATAGGTTTATATTTCATAATAAGATAATAACTAAGACCTTTCCCATTAAATACTCTGGTATTATAAGTAAACAACATATCTTTTTCATAAGCATATTGTCGTGAGTTATAGGAATCTGTATTAAATAGGAGAACACGCCCCGTAAAACCAAATTTCATGATACTATAATTAATGTCCTGATAGATAAGCCAGCCATTTTCAACCTCATCTTCTGAATATCTATTGTATTGTAATCTGCTACGGAAGGATATTGGGCTTTCTAAATTATAGTCAAAGTTTAATATGGACTTTAATAATTTTACAGGCTGATTAATATAGACGTTGCCTGAATTTATTTTGACATTATTTTGCTCATTTCTAACCTGAATAAACATTCTGGCCTTTTTATCAATTTCATGTTCAACACGTACCAGGAAATCCATCCCACCGGAAGGCGCAGCAGTAGTGGAATTAAGCCACGGGAACTCGTACATGTCAAAATAGGCAGAAATGGATACATTTGTGATCGGATATAGCTTTAAGCCCCAATAAAGACCTTTTTCGTTACCAATACTTCCACGTTCCGCAAATGGAAGGCCATATAGCGAATGAAAATCTTTGGCAAAAGACCTGTAAAGCATGCTCAGACTTACATATTTGGATATGCTGCCAATCACGCCAAAATTATAGGCCATACCGGCATTTTGAGTTTTAGCTATCTCGCTAAAAAATAAGAAATTACCTGCATCAAATTGCCCAAACCAACTATAGTTGAGCAAGCGTTTGCCACTAAAACGGAACTTATTATAGTCTCGGTTTTGTGGAATAATAGCCTTATCAAACTGTGAATTAACCAGAAGAACTCCTGTGGTAAACTTCTTGGTTTCGTAGGTTATTGCACTTCCCCAAACTTGTTCGTGTAGCTGATTTTTGGCGTTTAGCTCAGAAACAGTTCGGTGAAGTCCGGAGGTGCGAATTGAGGATACAGCATTAAGAGTAGTATCACTAACCGGTGTAGCATCAAGATGTTGGTTAGAGTAAAACATTGAAACCTTGAGCGACTCCATGATCTTAATGGTAAGGCCACTGCCTCTGAAAAAGTTACTCTCGGTAATAGAGCTATATGGCAAAACGCCCAGGTTGGATTGTTTTACGGAAGCAACAGTTTGAACATTTTTGCCAACCATAAAGCCCGCACCTAAAACTAGCCCCTGGCCAAATTGCAATCTATAATCACCTAAAACCAGCTGTTTAATCCGCCCTTGATTTTCCAGAAAAATATGCCCGGAAAGATAGTCAGTAGAAGGCACAGAGCTATTATTTATCCAGGTTTCTCCCGGGTCTTTCTGTGCACTTAGTCCAACACTCAAATGACCGGGATTACGCAGCCTAAGTCTCATTTGCATCCTGTCAGGAGAACCAAGATATGTGCTGTCTGTATAACCCCTGGATATCTGATTAACTCTGGAATAGCCCAGGGTGGTATAATTGGTGTTCCCTTCAAATAGCCCTGGTATTAATTTAGTTAGTGGTATTTCACTGGCGATGGTAATGAAAGGGCTTATATTTTTAATGTCCTGTATATTAAAAGCTGGAAGAACCTGTAGCTCATAAATACCCATAAACGCTCCTGTTTTATCTATATGAGCTAACAGTTCGGCAATTTGTTCTGTAGAGAGCAGCCCGAGTAATGCGAGTTCTTGTTCGCTGGTTTTATTGATATCTATCGGATTATCATAATAGTAAAGGAGAAGGTTATAATAACCTTGATTTTCAGTTTCATCTCCTTGTTGGATAATGTTAGTAATATGCGTTTCTATTTGGAAAGACGATTCCTGTGAATACACCTGGAGGGATAATATCAATGTAATAAAGGTGAAGAGTAATCGCATCATTTTTTTACCCTTGATATTTTGAGAGATATTATTCCAGAGTAGCCCAGCTGCTGGTGATACTGACCGGCAATATCAAGTGTTATTTTCTTCCATTTGAAACCGAGGCCTAGTGCAGCTAGAGAAGCAGGGCTGAAACCTGTTCTTATGGCAATTAAATCTGTAGCCATATATTCTAATCCTAAGCGAAAAGTCAGGGACTCCTCAATTGATTTATCTATCTGCGCGTCTATTCTAAACTTTTTAATTGGATGGTAAGATAACCCCAGTTGTACTACTGAGTTAAGTGGATTATCCGTTTCAGAAATTAGTTTGGAACGGGTGATGTTTTGAAAAACCATTGCCAAAGACAATTGCTCGGACAAAGAAAAGACGCCACCAATATCTAAAGTTAAAGCGCTCTTGTAGCCATAGTTTTGCACATAAAATTGATGGTAGTTGCCTCTCATGGCTACCCTGGCGAAGCCAAACTCATCGGCAATCAGTGCACTTACACGAATTTGATTAAATAAATCGTCGCCAAAATAAAGTACCCCAATACCAGTTGTAATGTTTGCCAGAGGGACGACCAGCCCAACCCGTGCATCATTTAATCCCAGGTCTAGGTATTGAGTATTATAGGCTGCAATAAACGTAAGGTCTTCTGCTTTTACAGCTCCCGGATTATTAAAAATAGCATACTCGTCATTAAGCAATATGCTAGTTGCTGCCATCCCGAGGGCACGACCTCCGGAGGCATTAAAATTTTGTCCATAAGTTTTCCAAGCCAAGGTCGTCATCACAAGTGCCAAAGCACATGTGGATAAAAAATGATACCTCATAATTAATTAGATCAGTAAGATAGGAAATCTTAGAGAGCTAACAAAATATCAGATAAGTAAATGACTATAAAATTCCTTCTTTGCTTTGGGGCAAATAGATACTATGTTTGTGTCTCATTTTTTAGCCTAATGAAACAAAAACTGTCTGAAATAAAAGCTCCAATAGCTAAAGAGGTTGATGAATTTGAAAAAAAATTCAGGGCATCGATGAAAAGCAACGTGCTTTTATTAGACAAGATCATGAGCTATATCGTTAAGCGAAAAGGGAAACAAATGCGACCTATGTTTGTCTTTCTTGCGGCTGGTACGGTAGGTGAAATTCAGGAGTCAACATTTAGGGGTGCTTCGTTGATTGAATTGTTACATACTGCCACCCTCGTTCATGACGATGTAGTCGATGACTCAAACTACCGGCGTGGGTTTTTCTCCATAAACGCGCTGTGGAAAAATAAGATTGCTGTTTTGGTAGGCGACTATCTTTTATCAAGGGGCTTACTGCTATCTGTTGAGCATAAGGAATATGATTTACTTGAGATTGTGTCTGTCGCAATGAAGGAAATGAGTGAAGGAGAGTTGCTGCAGATGGAGAAAGCCAGACGTCTGGACATTAGCGAGGAGGTTTATTTTGAAATCATTAGGCAAAAAACAGCTTCTTTAATTGCTTCATGTTGTGCTGCAGGAGCAAGTTCGACAAATGCAGATGCCGCAACTATTGAAAAAATGCGTCTGTTTGGTGAAAAGGTTGGGATGGCCTTCCAAATTAAGGATGATCTTTTTGATTATGGCACTAAGGAAATCGGCAAACCACTGGGTATTGATATTAAAGAAAAGAAATTGACCTTACCTCTGATATATGCTTTACAGAAATCATCCTGGGGGCAAAAAAGAAAGATTATAAATATCGTTAAAAATAATAGCCATGTTTCCAGCAAGGTTCAGGAGGTAATAGAATTTGTTAAGCAATCCGGAGGCATTGAATATGCAATAAAGGTTATGCAGGGATATAAAGATGAGGCACTTGCACTACTTAGTGAATTCCCTGATTCTGAATATAAAATATCCCTTTCTACCCTCGTTTCTTACACAATATCAAGGGAAAAGTAAAAATACTCCCACTTTCATACACTTTAATTTATAGCTATAAGGAATAATTAAGACCATTTTATAGGTATATACAGCCATTTATACCCTTTTGTTTTATTTTTTATAGAAAAGTGGGAGAAAGTGGGGTAAAATGGTTGAAAATGTCATAATATTTCATAAGTTTGCTCATTGATAAAGCTTTTAAGGGGAAATTATGGCTTTTTTTACAAGCGAGTATACATGTAAATTAGATGCAAAGGGCAGACTTGTGTTGCCGGCTAAGATGAAGGCAAATTTGCCTGAGGCTGCATCTAGTGAGCTATTCATGCGTGAAGGATTCGAGCCCTGTCTAGAATTATATCCCTTAATTGAATACAAAAAGATTTATTCAAAGATTGCCGGTCTGAATGAGTTTAATGCAGAGTACAGAAAACTGCAAAGAAACTTTTTCCGAGGCAGTACTACCGTTGAGCTTGATAGTGCGGGCAGGTTATTAATACCTAAACCTATGCTGCAGTATGCAAATCTCGATAAAGAAATTGTGGTGGTAGGAATGGGGAACAGGATGGAGATATGGAATCCTGAAGAGTATAAAAAGTTCCTTATTAATGACCCCCAGGAATTGTCAGAGTTAGCGGAAAAACATCTGACAGAGCATGACTGATACAGTAATTATGGAGTATCATTTACCTGTAATGCTCCAAGAATGTCTTGAAGCATTAAAAATAACGCCGGATGGCATTTATTTAGACCTCACATTTGGAGGAGGAGGGCATAGCGCCGCTATTTTGCCCCTCTTAACTACCGGTAAACTTATTGTATTCGATCAGGATCCTGATGCTAAAGCAAATGCTACAGCCTTAAACGACTCAAAACTTGAGTTTATCCCTGCTAATTTCCGCCACTTCAGCAAGTACTTGCGGATGTACAATATTAAAAAGGTCGATGGCATCCTTGCCGACCTGGGTGTATCCTCACACCAGATTGATGCTGCAGAAAGAGGATTTTCAACGCGCTTCGAGGCTAGACTTGATATGCGCATGGACCAGAAAGGTAAGCTTACTGCCGCCAGCATACTTAATGAATATTCTGAAGCTGAGCTGCAGCAGATGTTTAGCGATTATGCCGAGATAAGAAATTCAAGAACATTAGCCAAAGGAATAGTAAATGCACGTCAGGCAGAACCTATAATTAAATCTGAGCAGCTAAAACAGATTATTTTGCCATTTGCTAAAAGAGGTAAGGAAAATCAATACTTCGCTCGTGTTTACCAGGCTCTCCGAATAGCAGTGAATGATGAAATGGCTGCACTACGTGAGATGCTCGCGCAAACCGCTGATGTGCTTAACACGGGAGGGCGATTAGTAGTAATGAGCTATCATTCGCTGGAAGACAGGTTGGTGAAGTACTATATGAACACCGGAAATTTCAGGGGCGAGCAAGAGAAAGATTTTTATGGCAATCTAATCAGGCCACTAAATCCGGTAGTACGCAAGCCTATTACAGCTTCAGCGGCAGAGCTGGAAAAGAATAAGCGGGCCAGAAGTGCCAAATTACGAATTGCAGAAAAATAGAGTATGGGCGAGAACACATTTAAAATTGATCGACAGAAGAAAGAAAGCCTTTTTGCAAAATTAGAGCGTTCATTAAACCTGGGTAACCTCTTTGACAACGGCCTGCCAATAAAATATCTGCCTAATATCGCTTTTGTTACTATGCTGGTAATAATTTATATAGGCTATAATCATCATGCTGAAAAAACATCAAGAGACATTAACAAGCTTGAGATTGAAGTAGAAAACCTTCGGGCCGACTACACCACCCTTAAATCAGACTATATGTACTCGCGTCTGCAATCAGAAGTAGCGAAACGAGTAGCTGATATGGGGTTGCAGGAAAGTAAGATACCGCCACAAAAAATAATAACCACAGAAATTGAATATTAAGAACTCCATATTATTCCGTGTTCGGCTTTCCTTTATCCTGGTAGTCTTATTCGCACTTGCAATAGTGTATCGAATAGGCGTTATCCAGTTTGTTGAAGGAGAGAAATGGAATGCTCTGGCAGCCCAGATTGGTTTGCAATACCGTGAGGTAGAGGCGACCAGGGGTAATATTCTTTCAGATAATGGTAGTTTGCTTGCCACTTCCATTCCGTTTTATCGTCTTGCGTTGGATCCGTCACGCCCGTCGGATGAGTTACTTAATGACAATTTAGACTCACTGGCTTACTATCTGTCAAATTTCTATGGTGATGCTTCAGCAACCAGCTATAAGAGAAAAATTATTGATGCCAGAGTTTCGGGCAGGCGGTACATAATGTTAAACCGGTCACTAATTGATTATCAGGAGAAGAAAATGATTTCTCAGTGGCCTCTACTCAGGAATGGTCGCTTAAAAGCTGGTGTCCTTTTCGAAAAAGTGGATAAACGCTTCCTTCCCTTCAATTACCTGGCTGAAAGAACTATCGGATTTGTGAATGAAAATAATAATGGCGCCGGGCTCGAATATTCATTTAACAGTCAGCTTGCCGGCCAGCCGGGGAAAGCCCTGTTTCAAAAGACTATGGGGGGCAATTGGAAACCTATGCCGGATGCTTCTGAAGTGAGACCGGTAGATGGATATGATTTAGAAACCACCATCGATATCAACTTACAGGACATGGCAGAGTCAGCCTTGCTGAACTCTCTTATTAGTCATAATGCAGACTACGGTACAGTAGTAGTGATGGAAGTAAAAACAGGACAGATTAAGGCAATGTCGAATCTGGGGAAACTTAAAAATGGTAACTATGGTGAAAAATACAATTATGCCGTAGGTAGCCATGGCTTGCGTGAGCCTGGTTCTACTTTCAAGCTGATGACCATGCTGGCATTACTTGAAGAAACCAATCTTAATTTAACTGACACCATAGATACCGGGGATGGGGCATATACTTTCTATAAGAGCACTATAAAAGATCATGAGAAGGGTGGCTATGGGAAAATTACCGTTGAAGAAGCATTTGAAGTGTCTTCCAACATTGCTATGGCTAAGCTGGCGGACAAATATTTTAGTCTGAAACCTCAACTCTTCTATAATAGCATCGAAAAAGTAGGTTTGACAAAACCAATGGGTTTTCAGATAACCGGAGAAGGGAAGCCGAAAGTTAAAAAGCCTGAGGATTGGAGTGGTATTACCTTGCCATGGATGGCTCATGGTTACGGGCTGGAGCTAACACCATTACATACCCTCTCATTATATAATGCAGTGGCTAATAATGGTGTGATGGTTAAGCCATATATAGTAAAGAGCGTTAGAAAAGCAGATAGAGTAATTCAGGAATTTGGGCCTGTAATAACTAATAAAGCTATTGCATCCACAGCAACTTTATCTAAACTTAGAATACTACTGGAAGGGGTTGTTGAATCAGGTACAGCGAAAAATATAAGTAATGCCCAGTATAAGATAGCAGGTAAAACAGGCACAGCCGTTACATTAAAAAATGGCCGCTATCAAAAAGCGTATATGACATCATTTGTAGGTTATTTCCCGGCGAATAATCCCGAGTATAGCTGCATAGTAATTATCGAGAATCCTAAGGGGGTTTGGCAATATGGGAGCTCTGTGGCAGCACCGGTATTTAAAGAAATTGCTGATAAAATATTTGCTAAGGATATAGAAATGCATATGGCCCTTGAAAATGATTATACAACGGAATATGGTGTTTTTCCGGTAATTCGATCAGGCTACAAACCAGACCTGCAGTACCTCTGCAATGATTTAGGCATATCAAACCATTCCGGAGGTGATAGCGATTGGGTAAAAACTAAAGTGGATGATAATTCAGTGGTTTGGAAACAGAATAAGGTGGCTATAGGGGTTACACCTGATGTATTAGGTATGACGTTACGTGATGCCCTCTATGTACTTGAAAGCTGTGGCTATGAAGTAAGACTCAAGGGCTTGGGCAGGGTTAAAAAACAATCTGTAATGCCCGGCAGAAAAATAACTAAAGGTAATAAGATAACCATCGAGCTAGGATGACAATGCTGCTAAATAACATATTGTATGGGGTTCCGCTACAGGCTGTAGCTGGCAACATGGATATTGTTGTGAGTAACCTTGTTTTCGATTCACGGTTAGTTGCGAAAGATGATGTCTTCGTAGCTGTAATAGGAACACTGGTAGATGGTCATGAATATATAGACAAAGCTATTGACTCTGGCGCCATGGCCATTGTCTGCTCAAAACTCCCAAAGGATCTCGCCAAAGGGATTACCTATGTAGAGGTAACAGATAGTGCTGAGGCCTTGGGGATTATGGCAGCTAATTTTTATGGTAAGCCATCAGAAAGACTAAAGCTGGTAGGTGTTACCGGTACCAATGGCAAAACTACTATTGCTACCTTGTTACATAATCTTTATCAGTCAGCAGGTTATGCAAGCGGCCTGCTATCAACAATAAATAATAAAATTGGTGACCAGGAGTATCCATCTACGCATACAACGCCGGATGCGCTGCAACTAAACAAAATGCTTGCCGAGATGGTAGAAACCGGCTGCGCCTACTGCTTTATGGAAGTAAGCTCACATGCGTTATCTCAACATAGGACGGCCGGACTAACATTTTCAGGAGCGATATTTACAAACCTGTCTCATGATCACCTGGATTATCACCAAACATTCGATGCTTATATAAAAGCTAAAAAAACATTATTTGATAACCTGCCTAAAACCGCTTTCGCCCTGGTTAATAGTGATGACAAGCGTGGTAAGGTAATGCTGCAAAACACCAAGGCTGAAAAACATTTTTACTCACTAAGATCAGCTGCAGAATTTCGCGCTAAGATCATCTCCAACAACTTAGATGGTCTTGAGCTGGATGTTGATAGTATGCAGGTATGGTTTAGAATATTTGGCGAGTTTAATGCTTACAACCTTATGGCTGTATATGGCACTGCTGTGCTTTTAGGCATGGAAGGTTCGGAGGCGCTCACGCTGATGTCTGATTTACAACCTGCGCCGGGAAGGCTGGAACAAGTAAGAAATAGTTTAGGGCTAACAGCCCTGGTAGATTATGCCCATACTCCGGATGCCTTAACAAAGGTACTGGAAACAATAAATGACTTTAGAAGTGGCAATGAACAGTTAATTACTGTTGTTGGCTGTGGTGGGGATAGAGACAAAGAAAAAAGGCCCCAAATGGCTTCCATTGCCTGTCAGTTTAGCGAAAAAGTAATTCTGACATCTGATAATCCACGAAGTGAAAACCCCGAGAAAATTATCGATGAAATGATGGCCGGCATAGGCCCAACTTTAAAAAGGAAAACAATAAGGATAACCAATAGAGAAGAAGCGATAAAAACAGCCTGCCTGATGGCGCAAGAAAAAGACATTATCCTGGTGGCCGGCAAAGGTCATGAGAATTATCAGGAAATAAAGGGAGAGCGGTTTCCCTTCGATGACCGGGAAGTGCTAACCAGAAACCTAACCCTGACAAACAACTAATATGTTTTACCACCTATTCGAATATCTAAAAGTAAAATATGACCTGGTAGGGGCCGGGCTGTTTCAATACATCTCGTTCAGAGCAGGTATGACCACTGTTTTGTCACTAATAATAACTGTAGCTTTTGGTAAACGACTTATATCCTATCTGCAAAGAAAACAGGTAGGAGAGAAAATTAGAGACCTTGGCTTAGAGGGACAGGCCGAGAAAGCCGGGACACCAACTATGGGAGGCATTATTATAATCCTCGGTATAGTTGTCCCTACTCTCCTGTTTGCCCGACTTGATAATGTTTATATCATACTGCTGTTGGTTTCAACCTTATGGTTAGGTCTTATTGGTTTTGCTGATGATTATATCAAGGTATTTAAGAATGACAAAGAAGGTTTAAGAGGTTGGTTTAAAATTATTGGTCAGGTTGGACTTGGCCTAATCGTTGGCCTAACACTATATTTTAATGAAAATGTAGTAGTAAGGGAATTTGATCGTGATGCTCCTGTACAGGAATTATTAGTAGATGACCATCCTGCGTATGAGGATGTAAAGTCTACCAAAACAACAATACCATTTGTTAAAGGCAATGAGGCCGACTATTCTAAACTTAACCCGTTCGACGATAAATATACCTGGATCATTTATGTGCTAATTGTGATATTTATTATTACCGCTGTTTCAAATGGCGCAAATCTGACAGATGGCATGGATGGTCTGGCTGCCGGCACAACAGCAATTATTGCTCTTACGCTAGGTGTGCTGGCTTATGTCTCCGGCCGGGTGGATTTTACCAATTATTTAAATATAATGTATATCCCTAACTCCGGAGAGCTGTTCGTTTTTAGCACGGCGTTAGTGGGGGCAACAGTTGGATTCTTATGGTTCAATTCATTCCCGGCACAAGTATTTATGGGAGATACCGGTAGCCTGGCTCTGGGTGGCGTTGTAGCCGTGTTTGCTCTGATTATTCGTAAAGAATTACTTATTCCCCTGTTATGTGGGATATTCTTAATAGAAGTGGGATCGGTCATACTTCAGGTAAGCTACTTTAAATACACTAAGAAAAAATTTGGTGAAGGCAAACGCATATTCCTCATGTCACCATTGCACCATCATTATCAAAAGCAGGGAATACCTGAGCCAAAAATTGTTACGCGTTTTTGGATTATGGGTATCATGCTCGCCATTTTAACTTTAGCAACTTTAAAAATCAGATAACAAATGCAAAAAAATAACATAGTCATATTGGGAGCAGGTGAGAGCGGTGTAGGTGCTGCCTTGCTGGCGTATGCCAATGACTATAGCGTATTTGTGTCTGATTTTGGTGAAATTCAATCGAAATACAAGCAAGAACTAGAGGAAAACGGTATTTCATATGAAGAAAAGGGCCATTCCGAAGAAAAAATATTAGCCGCCGACCTTATTATTAAAAGCCCGGGTATTAGCGACAAAGCCAAAATTGTATTGCAGGCCGTAGCTAAAGGCATAGAAATTATAAGTGAGATAGAGTTTGCCTACCGATTTACCCGCAAGACAATTATCGCCATAACAGGAAGTAATGGCAAAACTACCACAACGCTGCTTATTCATCATTTATTAGAAGCAGGTGGCTATAATGCTGAATTGGCTGGCAATATTGGCAGCAGTTTGGCCAGGCACGTATTGGCTGACAAAGCCGACATATTTGTTGTAGAGCTTAGCAGTTTTCAGCTTGATGGCATGGTAGATTTTAAAGCGGATATAGCTGTTTTATTAAACATTACCCCCGATCATCTCGATCGCTATGATTATGATTTCGAGAAGTATGCACAATCGAAATTAAGTATTGTCAACAATATGACTGCAGCAGACCTCTTGGTTTATAACCTCGAAGCCGCTGAGTTAAATAATAGGCAGTCAACTTTACCGAAAGACCTCGTCTTAAAGACTTTCTCCATAGCGAAAGAAACGGATGCCTATGTAAGCAATGGTGATTTAGTATTTAATACTTCTACCGGTCTGACAACTATCCCAAAAGAGGCTTTGCCACTAAGAGGGGAACATAATCAAATGAATTTGATGGCGGCAATTTCTGTCGCTCTGGCCTATGATGTAGACCAGGAGACTATAATTGGTGCTTTGTCATCATTTAAGAATCAGCCTAACAGGCTTGAATTTATTACAAGTATTAATGGGGTTGAATTTATTAATGACTCCAAGGCAACCAATGTTGAGGCAGTTTATTACGCTCTGGGAAGTTATGATCAGCCTATCGTTTGGATTGTCGGTGGTCAGGATAAGGGCAATGATTATGCTCAAATTAAAAGTTTAGTTGATGAAAGAGTCAAAGCCATGGTGTGCCTTGGTCTGGATAATACAAAGCTGGTAGAGTTTTTCTCTGATTCAGTAGATAATGTGTCGCAAACTACAACTGTAGAAGAAGCTGCTGAAATGGCATTTAATTATGCCCAGCCCTCAGATATTGTTCTCTTATCACCAGCGTGTGCAAGTTTCGACTTATTCGACAACTACGCCCAGCGCGGTGAAATGTTTAAAGAAGCAGTTTTTAACCTTAAAGATAAAGTAGCATGACTAGCAGTATAAAGCAGTGGGCAGATACGCATATCAAAGGAGATCAACTGATCTGGGCTATCGTTATTGCCCTGGCACTAATGAGTGTGTTCGTTGTGTATAGTGCAACCGGAGCGCTGGCATATCGAAATATGGAGAGCATCGAGCACTATTTATTTAAGCATACCGGGCTTATTCTTCTAAGCCTTGGAGCCATGTGGGTAGCACATAAAATAGATTATCGATATTATTCCAAACTCTTGAAATTAGGGCTTTGGCTGTCAATACCATTATTAATATATGCTTGGAAGGCAGGAGTTAATCTGAATGATGCTTCACGCTGGATTACCATTCCTATCATCAATCAGATATTTCAGCCATCAGATTTAGCTAAGCTATCACTTATTGCCGCGATGGCTAGTATGCTCTCTAAACGACAGCAAAATATTGGTGACTTTAAAGAGGTTGTAATGCCTATGGTATTATGGAGTGGGGTGATATGTGGATTGATAGCTATGGCCGACCTCTCATCGGCGATACTACTATTTGCTACTGCAATGCTGCTGATGTTTATTGGTCGTGTACCGGTAAAATATTTGGCTATGTTGCTAGTAGTAGGTGCTTTAGCAGGGGCACTTGCCATGTCTATTGGTCAGAGGGGAGATACTGCCAAAAGCAGAATTACCAGCTTCTTTAACGAAACAGAATTACCATTTCAGGCTGAGCAAGCACGGATAGCAATTGCATCAGGAGGAGTTATAGGTAAAGGGCCGGGCAAAAGCGACCAACGTAATTTTCTGCCACACCCATATTCAGATTTTGTTTATGCAATTATTATCGAGGAATATGGCATGATTGGCGGAGTTGTGATATTACTCTTATACCTGGCACTACTTTATCGAGGTATGAAGGCTGTGGCGAATAGCGATCGCGCCTTTGGAGGCTTGCTGTCTGCCGGATTATCCTTCGCACTGGTGGTGCAGGCCATGGTGAACATGGGTGTGGTAGTGGGGCTAGGGCCTATCACCGGATTACCATTACCATTCCTGAGCATGGGCGGAACCTCACTGTTGTTTACCGGGATATCTCTGGGGATTATTATTAGTGTGAGTAGAGGTGAAGTTGATACTGAATGGAATACCATCGGTGGTGAAGTTAAAAATGTTATGAAAGCAGCTTAAAAAGAAATTATTAAAGAGCAAAAACCATATCGAGTGATTTTAAGCGGTGGCGGCACCGGAGGACATATCTTCCCTGCTGTAGCCGTGGCTAATTATATAAAAGAATCATATCCTGATGCTGAAATCCTGTTTGTAGGTGCAAAGGGTAAGATGGAAATGAAAAAAATACCTGAAGCAGGGTATAAAATAATAGGCCTGAATATCTCAGGACTACAACGACGCCTTACGCTGGAGAACCTTCTATTCCCCTTGAAAGTTATCTCCAGCTATTTGGCGTCATTGAAAATAATCAAGGAATTTAAACCTGATGTTGTAGTTGGCTTTGGTGGCTATGCCAGTAGCCCGATAACTATGGCCGCCGCAAGAAAGAGAGTGCCTATTCTTTTGCAAGAGCAGAATTCTTATGCCGGGCTGGCAAACAAAACAGTAGCTAAGAGAGCCGCTGTTATCTGTGTTGCCTATGACAATATGGACAAATTCTTTGCTGCCGAGAAGGTTGTGCTTACAGGCAACCCTATTCGGGATAGTATTTTACAAAGCCATATAACTAAAGCCGAGGCAGTAAAAGACCTTGCACTTGACAGCGAGCTAAGTACTATGCTGATTCTTGGTGGTAGTCTGGGTGCGAGAACTGTAAATGAAAGCATCATCCAAAATATAGATAAGCTCATAGAAGCCAACATTAATGTTATCTGGCAAACTGGTAGCCTCTACTATAAGGAGATGATTGAGCGAATGGGTGATAAGATTGACGGTAGCATTAAGCTGGTAGAATTTATTGGTAATATGGAGCAGGCTTATGCAGCGGCCGACCTGGTAATTTCTCGGGCTGGCGCACTTACAATTTCAGAATTATGTATTGCCGGCAAGCCGGTAGTTTTCGTGCCTTCACCAAATGTAGCTGAAGACCATCAGACTAAAAATGCCATGGCCCTGGTAAATCTGAAGGCAGCCGAAATTATTACTGACAAAGACGCAGTTGACCAATTGATTGAGAAGGCGCTGGCAGTACTTAATAATAGCGATCGCTTAGATACGCTAGCCCAAAATATTAAAGATTTAGCTAAACCTGAAGCCACAAAAGATATTGCTACTAAAGCCCTGAGTTTGATAAAATGAAAGGATTTAGCAAACATAACGTCTTTTTTGTGGGTATCGGAGGCATCGGTATGAGTGCGCTGGCCCGATGGTTTAATGCCAAGGGATTTGCAGTGATTGGCTATGACAAGACTACCACCGATCTAACACAAGCGTTATTCGAAGAGGGCATAATGGTTCATTATCAGGATTCACCAGCGCTAATTCCTGAAGGCTTTACCAAAGAGAATACCCTCGTAATCTTCACACCGGCAATTCCGGAAAGCCATAGTCAGCTGAACTATTTTGTTGATAATGGTTATGAGATAAAGAAAAGGGCAGAGGTGTTGGGCTTGATTAGTTCAACGATGTTTACGGTGGCAGTAGCAGGTACACATGGTAAGACTACCACCTCTTCAATGATCGCTCATATACTCAAGGATTCTGGTGTTGATACAACTGCTTTCCTGGGTGGCATTGCTACCAACTATAACTCTAATTTGCTTCTAGGTGATACAGATAAGTCGATTGCCGTAATTGAAGCAGATGAATATGACCGATCGTTCCTGCAATTATCGCCGGACATAGAAATAATTACCTCTGTAGATCCTGACCACTTAGATATCTATGGTGATGAGAGCGGAATGCTCGATTCATACAAGCTGTTCTATGGTCGCCTGCAAACAGATGGCAAATGTTTGATATCAGCAAAAGCTCAGGAAACCTTGAGGCTGAAAAATATTGAGACGTATGGAATTCATGGTCACATTACTGCCAGCAACCTAAGAATTGAGGAGGGCAGATACAAGTTCGATTATGTTAATGGCACCCATAAGATTGAAGATATTCGGTTGAACTTACCGGGAGAACATAATACTGAAAATGCTATAGCAGCGATTGCGGTAGCTACTACATTGGGTGTTGGGGATGCAGAAATAAAACATGCATTCGAAACTTTTAAAGGTATTAAAAGACGATTTGAATATATATTGGAGCTGCCTGAATTCACTTTTATTGATGATTATGCCCATCATCCGGCAGAGGTAGCAGCCTTTTTAAAAACATTGAAGGCGCTGTATCCCGAGCAATTTATTCAGGTGATTTTTCAGCCACATTTATTTACCAGAACAAGAGATTTTGCTGAAGAGTTTGCTGCCAGTTTAAGTATTGCAGACTCAGTGATATTAATGGATATCTACCCTGCCCGTGAATTGCCAATTGAGGGCGTTACGGCAGAGATAATACTCGATAAGGTTGCCCTTGAAAATAAAAACATAATGACCAGGGCAGAAATATTAGCTATGCTGGAAAATCAAAGACCTGATATATTGGCAACCATCGGTGCAGGGAATATTGATGCTCTGGTACCGGAAATAAAGGAATTAATAACTAACACTATAACAGCATGAGAGTCTGGCCTGTATTTTTTACCGTTTTGGGATTGACGAGCACCTTGCTTCTAATTGGCTTCGCAAATAAGGGGAATGATAGAAGTGTGTGCAATAAGGTGGTAATTACCCTCGATAATCAGCTAAACAATCATTTTATAGATGATAATGATATAATGAGTATGCTTACGAATGGCTATACTGAAATAATTGAGGGTGCTCCTTATAGCAATATAAATGTTAGAAAGTTAGAAAACAGGGTAATAGACAATAGCTATGTTCAGGAAGCAGAGGTGTATCGTGATTTAAAAGGCAATCTCCTGGTAAATGTTAAGCTTAGGAGACCTGTTGCCAGAATAGTGCAATATGATGGCCCTGATGCTTATATTTCTGAGGATGGTTCAATACTGCCGGTTTCTGATAAGTTTTCATCACGGGTCTTAATAATAAGTGGCGCTAAAAGTAAAGAAATAGCAGGTCTCGATAATATAAACAATACAGATTATGACCAGCTTTTTGAGTTGATTAAACATGTTAATGTAGACAACTTTTGGAAAGCGCAAATTGCTCAGGTAGTGCTGGAAGACAATGGCGAAGTTAAGCTGTTGCCTCAGATTACCAAGCAGTATATAGAGTTTGGCGATCTCAATCATATAGAAAATAAATTTAGTCGACTTAAGATATTTTATAAGGAAATCCTGCCTCGAAAGGGTTGGAATGTCTATAGCCGGGTAAACGTGAAATATAAAAATCAAATAATTTGTGAATAACCCCCCAACCAATTCATTATGGATAATGACAAGATAGTAGTAGGACTCGACATCGGCACAACAAAAATATGTGCAGTGGCTGGCCGTAAAAACGAATACGGCAAACTAGAAATTTTAGGCATGGGCAAAGCCGATTCGGATGGCGTCATCCGCGGTATTGTTACCAATATTGATAAAACCATTAGCTCCATTTTGAAGGCCATGGAAGAGGCCAGTGAGCAAACGGGTATCGATATCCAGGTAGTAAATGTGGGTATTGCCGGTCAGCATATTCGCAGTAGTGTTCACCATAACGGTATTACCCGTAAGTCACAGGACGATGAGATAACTGTTGAAGATATTGCTCAGCTTACCAATGAGATGTATCGCATTGTTATCCCTCCGGGGTCTGATATTATCCATGTAATGCCTCAGGATTACACGGTAGACTATGAAGCCGGGATTAAAGATCCTGTTGGCATGTCGGGTGTAAGGCTTGAAGCAGATTTTCATGTTATCACTGCGCAGACAAATGCTATTAACAATATAAATAAATGTGTTAAGCGCTCTGAATTGGCTATTGATAACCTGATCCTAGAGCCATTAGCCTCAAGTCTCTCTGTTCTGAGTGACGAGGAGAAAGAAGCAGGCGTTTGTCTGGTAGATATTGGTGGCGGTACAACAGATGTTGCCATCTTCCATGAGAATATTATCAGGCATACAGCCGTAATTCCTTTTGGCGGTAATATTATCACTTCTGATATTAAGCAGGGATGCATGGTAATGAACTACCAGGCAGAATCATTAAAAACTAAATTTGGCAAGGCTATTACAGAAGAGGCTAGCCCAAATGAGATAGTTTCTATACCCGGTCTAAGAAACAGGCCACCGAAAGAAATATCTGTTAAAAATCTTTCGAGCATAATAGAAGCTCGTATGGAGGAAATCATTGAGCTTGTACATGCTGAAATTATAACTAGTGGTTATGAAGGTAAACTTGCCGGGGGGCTTGTTTTAACCGGTGGTGGTGCGCAGCTAAACTCTATTCAGCAGCTGGTTGAATATATGACAGGTATGGATGTGCGGATTGGTTATCCTAACGAGCATCTTGGTAAAAGCTCATCTGAGTTGAAATCACCTATGTATGCCACCGCAATCGGGCTGGTATTATCCGGTTTTATGTCTCTCGATGACAGGGAGAACCGCTATAATGAAGCCAAGCCAGAAGAGCGCACGAGAAAGATGGAATTCGGCAATCTTTTTGGTAAGATCATGGAAAAAACAAAAAGTCTTTTAGTAGACGATATTGAAGGAAAAGATAATTATTAATAAAAATGTATTCACTAAACTCTATATACTATGTCTGACACGTATAGTTTCGAATTACCCAAACACCACAAATCTATCATAAAGGTGATTGGCGTTGGTGGTGGTGGTAGTAATGCCATTAACCACATGTTTAACATGGGAATTAAGGATGTTGAATTTGTTGCCTGTAACACTGATGCACAGGCACTAAAAACTAGTCCTGTTCCTTTTAAACTACAAATAGGTATCAATATCACTGAAGGGCTTGGCGCTGGTGCTAATCCTGATGTAGGTAGAGAGGCTGCTGTAGAGAGCAAAGATGATATTAGGGAGTTACTTGGAGATAACACTAAAATGGTCTTTATAACTGCCGGAATGGGTGGTGGTACCGGCACAGGTGCAGCACCTGTAATTGCCAAGATAGCGAAGGAAATGGATATTCTTACCGTAGGTATTGTAACTGTTCCTTTTGGCTTTGAGGGCAAGAAAAAGATGCAACTGGCGCAAAAAGGTGTTGATGAGCTCAGAGACAGTTGCGATACTGTTTTGGTTATCTTAAATGATAAGCTGCGCGAGATATATGGCAATTTGCCTATCAGTGATGCCTTCGCGAAAGCGGATAATGTTCTCACCACAGCGGCCAAAGGTATAGCCGAGATTATTACGGTGCCTGGTTATGTTAATGTAGACTTCCAGGATGTAAAAACTGTAATGATGGGTGCAGGAGCGGCTGTTATGGGATCAGCCACTATGGAAGGTGAAGGCAGAGCAAGAAGAGCAGCCGAAGCGGCACTCGTTTCTCCTCTGTTGAACAACCGTGAAGTTCATGGAGCACAAAAAATACTGCTCTCGATAATTTCAGGTGAGCAAGCCGAATTACAAATGGATGAGCTTACTGATATCACTGAGTATATCCAGGAAATGGCCGGTGATGAGGCCGATGTAATCTTTGGTCACGGCGTAGATCCTGACCTAGGAAATAATATTAGAGTTACCTTGATTGCTACCGGGTTTGAATCAACAAGAGTAGATACACCAGCCAGGAATAAGCCTTCTAACTCTAAGCAGATATATTCTCTGGATGAGCCATTGGAGCAATATCCTGTGGAAAAACAGGACATCCAAAGTGATAATACATTGGAGCCAACTTTAAAGGAGGTAGATCCTGAGCCATCACCACAGGCGGATGAAGAGTCGCTCTTCGATAGAGGATACATGTTCGAAAATCCTGAAAGGGCTGATGCTTCAACAAATGAAGACGATATTTTCGCCGATGATATGGAGTTGACGCGTGCCGAGCTGCCTGACTTAACAGAATATGGTTTACTGGCACCAGAGATGCAGTCGAAGAAAGATCAGCTGGAGATGAAGCGAAAGGAAAGGCTTAATAGGCTTGGAGAAAAAGATCATCAAAATAATCTTCAACCGGAGGAAATTAAAAACAAACTGGATGAGCCTGCTTATACCAGGAAGAAGGTGAAGTTTGATGATGTTCCTCATTCATCGGAGAGAAATTTTTCAAGATTAAGCCTCAATGATGATAACCAGATTTTAGGAAATAATAAGTATCTGCATGATAATGTAGATTAACCCATTTGTGGTTGGCTTGTGGTAAACAAAGGCCGGCCGGGGTAAAAATATTGTTCGAGAAAAGCACGAACGGTGCTAGCACTCGATCAACTCGGGGGATTGGGTTTCGTATCCAATTACGTATTGCCTGGGCACTGAATCGTCAGACATTCAGCAGCCGGGCAATACTTGTTTATGCTTTTAACGGATTCCAATTTGCGGTTTACACTAGTTGAGACAAAGTAAACAGTCAAAAATTCTTATTAAAATACTTATATTTATAAGTAGCTAGATACTATAACATGGGTCACTATTGGATATTATTCGGTTTTGTATTTCTTTCATTGGTTGCGAGTGCTCAAACTAGTACTGATAAGGTTAAAAAAGCACCTTTGGATGCCGGTGATTCCCGGGATTTTTCCGCATCCTTAGAAACTATTGTTCAATATGCCAAAGGAGCACTTAATGATGTAAATCTGGAATTAGAGTTTATTGAGCAGGTGGATAACAATAGCTATATGCTTATGGGTATCAGGCGCGCATCAGGCTTTTCCTGGGGGGAGATATTAAGGCTTGTGGTGACCAGAAAGAGCGCGACAGAAACTACTGTTTATGTGTATGCTAAGAAGAAGGTAGGCATGAACCTAACCGCCAAGACTACTAAACCAAGTACCATATTTTCCAGTATTCAGTCGCAACTTGCGCTTGCGGGAGATAAGCCTTTAACAATAACATCTGGAAATACCGTTGAAAAAAAGTCTGAACCGGTACAAGCTGCAGTTGTTGTGCCTGTGGCAGTAAATAATAATTCGCAAAAAAGGACAGCGCTGGTAATCGGCAATGCCCAATATAGCAAGGCACCACTAAGGAACCCGGTTAATGATGCTTTGGCTATATCCAAGCAACTTAAGTTAATGGGATTTGAAGTGTTTACTTATACTAATGCCGGTCAGGCTGAGATGAAAAGTGCTATACGAAAATTTGGAGATGCCCTAAATAAGAATTCTGGTGTTGGATTATTCTATTATGCCGGGCATGGGGTTCAGTCAAATGGTAAAAATTACCTAATTCCGGTAGATGCCAATATTGAAAGAGAATATGATATTGAGGATCAAGGTGTGGATTCAGGCCTGGTATTAAGAATGATGGAATTGTATAAAAATCCACTGAATATTATCGTTCTGGATGCCTGTAGAAATAATCCGTATAGCAGAGGTTTTCGATCGGTAGAGGAGGGGCTGGCGCCCGTTTATGTAGCACCAACTGGCTCGATAATTTCTTTTGCCACTGCTCCCGGCAGGACCGCTTCAGATGGAGATGGTGAAAATGGCTTGTACACTCAGGAACTAATCAAGGCTATGCAACAGCCAAATAAGAATCTTGAAGAAGTCTTTAAAGCAGTACGTATTAATGTGGCCAAGCTATCTAATAGTGAGCAGATCCCCTGGACAAATTCTTCTTTAATGGGCGAGTTTTATTTTATTAAAAAGTAATATAAAAGTCTTATTGATTTTACTCCTTTACTGTTGATTTGATAATTATTGAACCCATAGTGGCTCTTCACGCCACTCCAAATTCTGCCACCCTGAACTTGGTTCTCCTAAGTAGTTCCTTGAATAGGATCTATTTAGGATAAAGTCTATAGGGGCCCTGAACCAAGTTCAGGGTGATGATTTTAGATTTGATACAATCATTATTATCTAAGCCTTCTTATTCGGATTTGTAATCAGAAATTGCTATTTATCTCTTCTGCTACCCTTGCCAGCTCCTCAGGGGTAGGACTCAACTTTGGTCGGCTGAAATTCATGTCATCCATAGTATTTATTGGAATCAAGTGAATATGAGCATGGGGTACTTCCAGACCGATAACGGCAATGCCAACACGATCGCAACTAACAGTTTTTTCGATGGCTTGCGCCACTTTCTTGGCAAAAAGATTGATCTTACTCAACGCTTCATCAGATAAATCATAGATGTAATCTGTTTCCTGCTTAGGAATAACCAAGCAATGTCCCATAACCAATGGGTTAATATCCAAAAATGCCAGATGGTCTTCGTCCTCGGCAACAATGTGTGCCGGGATTTCTCTATTAACAATTTTGGTAAATATAGATGCCATCTTTTCTAGATGCTTATGTTAAGAATTTCGAATGTCAGCTTACCTCCCGGGGTATCAATAACTACTTTGTCACCCTTGGCTTTACCAAGCAAACCACTGCCAATAGGAGATTTTACAGAAATCTTACCTGCACTTAAATCTGCTTCGGCTTCCGGTACAAGTGTGTATGTCATGGTGGCTCCCATTTTCAGGTTCTTTATTTTAACCTTCGATAGGGCAGAGACCTTACTTGTATCGATATTAGCTTCATCCATAATCCTGGCCTCCCCAACGGCCGTCGCAAGCTTATTAATTCTTGCTTCCATATGGCCCTGGGCATCTTTTGCCGCGTCGTATTCTGCATTCTCACTTAAGTCACCTTTATCTCTGGCTTCGGCTATTTGCTTGGCCATGTTAGCTCTTCCCTTAGTCTTTAGCTCGTTAAGCTCATCTTTTAGCTTTTTTAGCCCCTCTACTGTATAGTACGATATTTCACTCATATTCCTTAGAAAAATAAAATAACGGCCCTGTATACCAGAACCGTTATTAAATTAATTAACAATAAATTACTTTATTTGATTATTCGATATGTCTTTTCTGATGTTGTTCATTGTCTAGCAGGACAAAAATAGTAGTTTTTATAAAATCAACCAATAGTTTTTTACTAAGAGCCGATTAAATCCGGTACTTCCTTCTCTAAGATCGCCTGGATCTCAGGGTCAAACTTTGCCAGGTATAATGATTTAGCTTTGGATAATTGCTCCAGATTAATGCCATCAGCACCTCTTAAGTCTGCTTTGTAAAGGTTGGCATCTTTAAAGTTGGCTTCCGTTAGCGAGCTGTCCCTAAGGTTCGCCTCCATTAAATACGCATTACTAAAATTAGTTTTGATAAGGAATGCGCCTTCAAAATTGGCTTTTATCAAAAACGCATCTTTAAAGTTTGCACCGCTGGCGAAGGTCTTACTTAAATTAGCCTGATTGATGTTAGCATTCTCAAAATTCGTCTGATTTAGCCTGGCTTCCTGTAAATTGGCCTCTAAAAGGATGGTGTTTGAGATATTGGCAGTGTTCAGATTGGCTTCCGCCAGTTTAACATTGGAAAGATTCGTTTTTGTTAAATATGTACCAACTAAATCAATCTTAGTTACTCCTTCTCTATTTAAACGCTTGATATTACCTGCATTTCTAAAGGCAGCCTCCTCAGATTCCCACATCCTGAAATCATCGATTTCATCTTTATATTGACTAATTCTTTGTTTTTTATCACCTTGCTCGCGTAACCAAAACAATAAAATACCGATCACAAGAATGTCAAAAATCATACCGTGGGCCTCGGCTAGTACATTTAAGTACATCTCGTCAAATTGCTTTATGTAAAGAGGTAAGCTCAGCCCGAGCACAATAATGGTTACTAAGATTAGTACCGTAAAAGCACTCCTGAGAGGGTGCTGAATTATTTTGTTATATATCTTTTGAACTTTATTCATAAATGAAGGGTGGCTAAATTAAGTAACTTCTTTTAATTTCTAGCCACGATCTAGAAATGCGCCAATTTTCTCTACTAATACTACATTTATTCTTCGATAACTTTCAAAAGTCCAGCCGGCAACATGAGGAGTGAATAATGCCTTCCCTGATTCCTTAAGACGATTGAATGTATTCGATTGGTCGTCAGTCATTTTAGCAAATTTTTCGCATTCCAGCACGTCTAATCCCACCTGTAATATTTTTTTATCTTCAATAGCTTTTAATATATCATTAAGTGGCGCAATTTCTCCACGGGCAGTATTGAGAAATATTATCGAATGAGTGAACTTATTAAAGAATTCTGTACTTGCTAGCTGGTCAGTTTCGTTGGTTAGCGGAAGATGCATGCTAAGAATCTCTGTTTCTCGGTAGAAAGTCTTAAGGTCCACTAACTCAGCATCAGAGTCATCTGTTTTATCGAGATATTTATCATAAGCTATTACCCGGCAGCCAAACCCCTTTAACTTCTTGGCAAGCGTAGAGCCTGCGTTCCCATAGCCGAAGATGCCAACAGTTAAGCTCCCCAGCTCACGGCCTCTATTTCCTTCCCTGTCCCATTTACCTGCAATAATCTGATTGTGGCTCTGAGTTAAGTTATGCAGAAGATTTAATATCATACCAACAGTGTGCTCTCCTACTGCGTCCCGGTTGCCCTCCGGAGCATTGAAGATTTCTATTCCTTTTTCCTCTAGCAATTCCTGGTCAAGATTGTCAATGCCCGCACCTGCTCTGGCAACGAACTTAAGGTTTGCACCTTTAATCAGATCGGCATCAACCCTTGTTTTACTGCGTATAAATAGGCCCTCATAGTTTGCTAAAATTTCTTTTATTTCATCTCGGCTAATGTCAGGCATGTAATCATAATCTAGATTAATAGCACTTAACAAAGGGCCAATACTGTCATGAAGTTTATCTACAATTAAACAATGGAAAGACATAATTATTCTCTTTTAGAGCATGAAATAAGCTACCATAAAATACACTGCTAAGCCCATCAGGTCATTGGCAGTTGTAATAAAAGGTCCTGAGGCCGCCGCCGGATTAATGCCAAACTTATCCAAGATAATAGGCGTTATTGTACCCGACAAGGAGGCTAGTAAAACTACACTCGTTAATGAAACAGCCACCACAATTGAAATTTGCAGATCATGCCGCAGAAGATAGCTAAAAGAAAACGCTAGAAGTGCCAGCAGCAACCCATTGAGTATCGCTACAGCAACTACCTTAACCAAACGTTTTAAGTTCGAATCACGGAATACAGAATTCGTTGCCAGTGATTGTACTATCATCGATGAAGACTGTATAGCTACATTGCCACCCGTAGCAGTGATAAGCGGAATAAATGATGCCAGCACAGGTATAAGAACTATCTGATCTTCAAAAAGGCCAATTACCTCAGCACCAAAAAAGCTACCGATGAGGCCAATCACCAGCCAGGGCATTCGCGCTCGCGTTAATATCCAGATGCTGTCATCTTCCTCAACATCTTCAGAGATACCAGACATTAATTGTCTTTCTTCCTCTGCCTGTTCGGTCATTACATCAACAACATCATCAATAGTGATCCTGCCCATGAGCTTGCCCCGCATATTAATCACCGGGATGGCTTCCAAATCATATTTCTTCATAATGGCCACTACCTCTTCTTCCTCAATATTGGTCTCCACAGAGATAACTTCATCATTATAGATGTCCTTAATCTTTGTTCCATCTTTGGCAATCAACATTTTTCGTAGAGAAACTTTCCCTAGCAGCGTATTATAATTATCGACCACATAAACGGAGAAAATCTGCGTAACATTTTCACCCTGGTGTCTTATTTCTTCAATTGTTTGTTCTATTGTCCAGTTAAGATTAGCCTTTATCAATTCCTTAGCCATAAGACCGCCTGCCACATCTTCATCGTAGCGCATTAGATCCAGAATGTGATCTATTTTTTCCTGGTTACTAAGGGCAGCAATAATTTCTTCTCTTACCTCAACAGATTGCTCATTCAGAATATCTACTGCATCATCGGAGTCCATTACCTCAATAAACTTGGCAATTTCGTTTGGCGAGTAGATCTTTAGAAACCTTTTGAGCGTGTCATCATCAAGATCACTAATAATCTCAGCACCTATCTCAACATCGAGGAGGCTAAGCACATACCGTGAGTCTTCAGATGAGAATTCCTCCAGAGTTTCAGTAATATCAGCCGGATTTACTCCCTCCAGAGAAGTTTTTATCAATAAATCTTCCCTTTCATTTACCGCAACTTGTAGCTGCTCAGCAAACTCCTTAGATAATTCAAATGCTAATTGCTTTTCCACAGCTCATCAATTTTTGAAGTTAAGGCTACAAAATCAGCTACACTGAGTTGTTCGGCTCTTAGACTAAGAAAAGGGTGATCATTAATTTCTTCGGGCAAATTTAGAGGTTTTAAGGCGTTGCGCAAGGTCTTTCGTCGGTTTTGAAAGCCTTGTTTCACCACTCTGAAAAACAGCTTTTCATCACAAGCCAGCTCTTTTGTGCTATTTCGGGTAAGCTTGATTACGGCAGAATCTACTTTTGGTGGTGGATTAAACGCCTCCGGCTCTACAGTAAACAGGTACTCAATATCATAATAAGCTCCTAATAGAACACTTAAAATACCATATGTCTTGTTGCCGTGAGGGCTGGCGATTCTTTGCGCTACTTCTTTCTGAATCATACAGACCATCTCAGGAACAACATTTTTAAGGCCAAGTAATCGGAAGAAAATTTGCGACGAAATATTATAGGGCAGGTTTCCGATGAGGGCTAAATTCTTATCCATAAGACCAGCAAGATCACTTTTTAAAAAATCACCATGGATGATTCTGTCCTTTAGCTGCGGATAGCTTGCTTGCAGATAGGCTATTGACTCTCTGTCAATATCAATTACCCAGATTTCAGGATCTTCAAGCTCAAGAAGATATGAGGTTAAAATACCCATACCCGGGCCTATCTCAAGTACGTTGGGGCAGTTAGTGGCATTAAGACTGGCCACTATTTTTCTGGCAATTTCCTGGTCTCGAAGAAAATGCTGTCCTAAATGTTTTTTTGGTCTAACCTTAGCCATGAATAGTTAATTTTGACAAAAGTTATAAAATATATTCAATTGATTAGTTTTGAAGCCTGAAATAATCAAAAAAATAATAGATGGCCACGAAGAGAAAGCATGTGATAGGTATTACCCTGGGTGATATTAATGGCGTAGGCCCTGAAATTGTCATAAAAGCACTGTCTGACCAACGAATTCTTAACCATATTGTCCCGGTAATTTTTGGCTCTTCGAAAACCATAGCCTATTACCGAAAGCAATTAAAGGTAGATGATTTTTCAGTTTTTCATCTACAGAAAGGGAAGGAGCCAAACCCTAAGAGAATAAATTTAGTAGAATGTTGGGAAGAAGAGGCGGAAATAAAAGTTGGTGAGGCCACTAAAGAGTCAGGTGAAAAGGCATTCCTTGCTCTTGAACAAGCAAGCAGCTTCCTGGCCAAAGGAGTTATTGATGCATTGGTTACAGCGCCGATAAATAAGGCAACTATTCAATCAGAGAACTTCGAATTCCCTGGTCATACTGAATATTTTGGTGATAGGTTCGATGGTGACCCTCTGATGTTTATGATCTCAGATAGCCTAAGAATTGCCGTAGCCACAGGTCATGTGCCGATTAAAGAAGCTAATACTTTAATTACAACAGAGAGAATAGAAAAGTCTATTAAGAGTATTAAAAAATCACTGATTAATGATTTTGCAATAAGTAAGCCTAAAATTGCGGTGCTGGGGTTTAATCCACATGCTGGTGAGGATGGCCTTCTGGGAAAAGAGGAAGGTGAGATCATTAGCCCGGTAATAAATAGCTTTAAAGAAAAAGGCGACTTGGTTTATGGCCCTTTTCCTGCCGATGGATTTTTTGGTAGCGGCAATTATAAAAAATATGATGCCATCCTGGCCATGTATCATGATCAGGGGTTAATACCATTTAAAAGCTTGTCATTTGGTAGTGGTATTAACTTTACGGCAAACCTCTCAGTAGTAAGAACATCACCTGATCATGGTACAGGGTATGATATTGCCGGAAAGAATATGGCTTCTGAAACATCGCTGCGCAGTGCGATTTTCTTAGCGCAAGATATTCTTAATAACCGAAATGAGGCCTTTACAGGCTAAATTTTCACTATTAAGGTAGTAGGAGCTTATTTATAGCTTAAATATCAGCTATTTGTGAAGTAATTTTTAGAAAATCCTTTTACCTTTGCGGACTTGATTAAAATGGGTAGTGGGAAAAGGAGTATTTGATATCGACATTTTCAAGCTTGCAAACGGCAAGCATTCATTGGAATTTGATTTCGATTCAGCGTTCTTTAGCTTATTTGAAGATAGTGTTATTGAAAACGGCAAAGGCACTGTTAAGGTAGATCTTGATAGAACCCCTTCGTTAATCACGCTTAATTTTCACCTCGAAGGTGAGATAGAGTTAGTGTGCGATAGAAGCCTGGATACTTATATGTATCCTGTGAGGGAGAATAAAGAGCTAAGGATCAAGTATGGTGACCATTGGGAAGAATTAAGTGAAGAACTTCTTTTAATTCCGACTAATACCCAAAAAATTGATGTTGGGCAGTTTGTCTATGAGTATATTTCGTTGGCTATACCAATGAAAAAACTACATCCTCGTTTTCAGGATGATGATGAGGATTTTATATTCTCATCGTCGGAAACAGAAGAGGAATCTTCAGAGAGCCCAATTGATCCAATATGGAATGAATTAAAAAAGATTAAAAAATAATTAATAATGGCACATCCAAAAAGAAAAATATCTAAACAACGCAGAGACAAGCGCAGGACTCATTACAAAGCTGTTGCTGCCACTTTTATGGAATGTTCTAACTGTGGAGCACCTGTTCTTATGCACAGAGTATGCTCTGAGTGTGGATATTATAAAGGAAAACAAGCAATAGAGAAGGAATTAGCAGTCTAACCGGATGCGCATTGCTATTGATGCTATGGGCGGGGATTTTGCCCCAATGCCTAATGTTGAAGGTGTAAAACTTGCTCTTGATGAACTCCCTTCTGACTCAACCATAGTAATGGTAGGGGATAAGGCTACGCTCGAGAAAGCGAGTGAGTCGGCTGGGTTGAACGATCCGCGGGTTGAGATTTACCATGCTCCTGATAGTATTCCTATGGGTGTTCATCCAACCAAGGCCCTAACAAGGCATCCTGAAGCTTCCATACCTGTTGGTTTTAAATTACTTAAAAACAAAGAAATAGACGCTTTTAGCAGCTGTGGTAATACAGGTGCTATGCTTGTAGGTGCTTTGTTTTCTATAAAAGCTATTGAAGGCGTAATTCGACCGGGACTGGCAGGAGTAATTCCCAAAGACAGGGGAGGACATGGCATAATGATGGATGTTGGCGCCAATGCAGATTGTCGCCCTGA
>Ga0164313_10000448_pt1 | contig 32884 bp, 25 predicted proteins | sample GuaBasSedimGuay4_FD_113735 | JGI IMG/M metagenome (GOLD analysis project Ga0164313, IMG submission 113735) | Subseafloor sediment microbial communities from Guaymas Basin, Gulf of California, Mexico - Guay4, Core 4569-4, 0-3 cm | ecosystem: Environmental > Aquatic > Marine > Hydrothermal vents...
CCGTTCGAACCGTTCGAACCGTTCGAACCGTTCGAACCGTTTGAAGTGCCATCTGTTCTCTGTCATCTGCCATCTGCCATCTGCCATCTGCCATCTGCCATCTGCCATCTGCCATCTGCCATCTGCCATCTGTCATCTGTCATCTGCCCTCCGTCCCCTGATTCATGAACAACCTGATTCTCAATGCCGATATCGAGCGAGGCATCATTGATCGCCATGTTTACGGCCATTTTGCCGAACATCTGGGACGCTGCATCTACGGTGGTTTCTGGGTCGGCGAGGACTCACCCATCCCCAATGTGCGGGGTATCCGCATAGACGTGGTCGAGGCGCTCAAATCAATGGGCATACCGAACCTGCGGTGGCCTGGCGGTTGCTTCGCCGATGAATATCATTGGATGGATGGTATTGGTCCCCGGGAGAAGCGTCCCACCATGATCAATACGCATTGGGGAGGGGTGACCGAGAATAATCATTTCGGGACTCATGAGTTCATGGATCTTTGCGATCAGCTCGACTGCGAACCCTATATATGCGGAAACGTCGGCAGTGGCTCGGTCCAGGAAATGCAGCAATGGGTCGAGTATATCACCTCCGATGCGATCAGCCCGATGACCGATTTGCGCCGGGCCAATGGTCGGGAGGCCCCTTGGCCGCTAAAGTTCTGGGGAGTGGGCAACGAGAACTGGGCCTGCGGGGGGAATATGCGCCCGGAATATTACGCCGACGAGTTCAGGCGTTATCAGACCTACGTTCGAAACTTCGGAAGCAACGAGATCTCCAAGATCGCGTGCGGTCCCTGTCGGGATGACTACGAATGGACGAGAGTCATGATGGAGCGGACGCACGGCTTCATGACCGACCTTCACCTGATGAAGGGATTGGCGCTGCACTACTACACCGACTACCGGAAATCGGCGACCGAGTTTGCCGAATCCGACTGGTTTGCGGTGATGAAGGGAGCGCTTTACATGGACGAGTTGATCACCCGCCATTCAGCCATCATGGACCAGCATGATCCGGGTGGAGAGGTTGGACTGGTGGTCGACGAGTGGGGCACCTGGTACAACGCGGAACCCGGCACCAACCCACGATTCCTCTTTCAGCAGAATTCGTTGCGCGACGCTCTGGTGGCGGCCCTTCACCTCCACATCTTCAATGCCCACAATGATCGGGTGCGGATGGCAAATATCGCACAGACCATCAATGTTCTGCAGTCTGTCATCCTGACTGACGAGGAGAAGATGATCCTGACCCCGACCTACCATGTCTTCGAGATGTTCAGAGTGCACCAGGATGCGAAACGACTTTCGGTTGAACTGAAGGTGGCTGACTATTCTCTGGAAGATCAGGTCATTCCGGGAGTCAGTGCTTCAGCTTCCAGAGACCCTGAAGGGCAGATCCATCTGACCCTGTGCCATACGAATCCGAACAACCCGGTCGATCTGGTCTGCGAACTGCGGGGGTTGAAGGCGTCTTCGGTTTCGGGTCGTATCCTCACTGCGGACACGATGACGGCTCACAACACCTTCGACGAACCAGACCGGGTGAATCCGGTGAACTTTACGGGCACCGAGCTTGAAGGCGGTGCCTTGACGGTCACACTGCCGGCCATGTCAGTTGTTGTCCTGGAATTGGCATGAGTTGCCTTTGCAATCCAGCTTCCCACTTATCCCATGCGCGCCCTTCTCTATCCTGATTTTGAATCCCTCGAGGTGACCGAGCAGCCCAAGCCGATGCCGGCGGTTGGCGAGGTCCTGGTCAAGGTCGCCGCCTGTGGTCTCTGCGGCAGTGAACTCGAATCGTACAAGTCACGAAGTCCGCGCCGTAAGCCGCCGCTCGTGTTCGGGCACGAATTCTGCGGCACGATTGAGTCCGTGGGTCCGGACGGTGACGCTTCGACGATCGGAAGGCCCGTCGTTGTCAATGCCTTGATTCCCTGCGGACAATGCGTCCGCTGTGCCCGGGGAGAGGAGCATCTTTGTGCCGATCGCCAGGTTTTCGGCATGCACCGGCCCGGTGCCTTTGCCGAATACGTGGTCGCGCCTTCCCATGTGCTCCTCGATTGGCCCGACGGAATGGCGGCGGAAGCGGCCTGTCTGGCGGAACCGCTTGGGAATGGGGTTCACATGACCGGGCTGACTGCGGGTCGGGCCCGTGAAACTGTCCTGGTCATTGGCGCGGGTCCGATCGGGTTGATGGCGCAGCAGGCATTCGCCGCTCTGGTCGGATCCCGGGTATGGGTCGCCGACCTCGATGCGAACCGCCTGGAGGTGGCCACTCGGCTCGGTGCCCATGGAGTCGTCTGCAGTCGGACCGATGATCTGGTCGAGACGATCCGGCGGGAGACCGGAGGTGAGGGGGTCGATCTGGTCATCGATGCGGTCGGGGCCGGTATCACCAAGCGGCAGTCGCTCGAGGCCTGTCGACCCGGAGGTGCGGTGGTCTGGATCGGTCTGCATGAGGACGGCATGGATCTGGATTCATTTCAGGTCACCCTGCCGGAGCGAACGGTCCACGGGACCTACGCCGCCCGTCTTGACGACCTGCGGGTCGCCCTTGAATTGATGCAGTCGGGCCGGGTCGACGTGACGTCATGGCCCACGCGATACAGCCTGGGCGATGGGGTCGAGGCGTTCAATCGCATGCTCCATCCCGGCCCGGAGGACTTCAAGGCCATCATCATGCCGTGAAGAATTCCGATTTGAACCACAGAGGACACAGAGAGCACAGAGGTACAAGAATTCTGAAAGCAGCAGTTCAGGGAACAGGAGTATCTGGGCTAGAGCTAGAAGGCATATTGATTTTTTCAGTAATGATTCAGGTTTCGATACAGATCGAAAAAAGAGACCAGTCGACCAAGAAACTGTCTTAAGGGTCGCGAGGTATGTCCCTCCAAACTTCTGAGACGGTCCCTAACACACTTCAAATTTTACTCTGTGCTCTCTGTGTCCTCTGTGGTTAAGAAAAGAGAATCCATCACCTCAAAATCCCATGAAAATCATCGATCTGTCCCATCCGCTTGAGCACGACCAGCTCAACTTCCCATTTGACCCCAAGATCAGCGTCCTGGTTCACAACACGGTCAGCTCGATCGGTTACAATATGACGCAGATCAGCATGGCGACCCACCAGGGAACCCATCTCGATGCTCCGTTTCATTTTTATGACGACGGGAAGACGATCGAGCAGATGGACATCAATCATTTCATTGGCGAAGCCCACCTGGTCGATCTCGCTCCGGGCGGCCACCTGGAGGCGTCCACTTCGCTGACGATCGAGATGTTCAAGGCCCATGCCGATGTTTTCAAACCGGGAGCCCGGATCATCTACCGGACGGGATGGGACCGCATGTTCGGCACCCCCGAGTTCTTTTCCGAGTTTCCAACCCTGGATCTGGATGCGGCCCAATGGATTGCCGATCGCGGTATTCGTATGCTGGGAATGGATACGCCGACACCTTCGGTTGCCTGGAAGGAGTGCCACCTCATTCTGTTAAAGGAGGGGGTGGAGATCGTGATCGTCGAGGGCCTGACCTCCCTGGAAAAGGTGCCGTCCGTCTTCACCTTCGTCGGCCTTCCGCTCAAGATCGCGGGCAGGGACGGTTCGCCGATCCGCGCCGTCGCCCTGGTCGACGAATAGGGGCTCAAGCGGCTTGGACCTGATCCCGGACGGAGCGAACGATTTCGGTGGGCGGGTCCGTCGCGGCGATTGCCGCGCGAGGTCTTTGGTCGCAGGATGCTTCGGTCAACCTGGATATCATATGAACCTACAACTCGTGCACGAAATGGGGGAGTCGGTGAGTGCCCGGTTCCGCGACCGGACGCTCTTCCGCTATGTCTATCAGCCGGACCTGCCGGTTGAACAGTCACCCAAGCCCTATTTCCATCCCATCTGTTCCCTTTCGGGCAACCGTTTGTCCAATCTCAGCCCGAACGATCATCCGTGGCACCATGCGCTCTGCCATACCATCACGAGGGTGGGGGACGTGAATTTCTGGGGAGGACCGTCCTATCGGGAGGAGGGAGGTTACCTGTTTCGGAATGACAACGGCCGGCAGGTCCATCGGAGTTGGACGAGACTTGAGCCGGGTGACCGTTCGGTATCACTCGAGCACCAGCTCGAGTGGATCGGACCGGATGAATCCGTGTTGCTGGAGGAGGCTCGCGGCATAGAGGTGACGGTTCTCGATGACGAGTCGGCCTGGGTGCTCGCTTTCTCATCGAACCTGAGGAATGTCGCCGGTCGGCTTCTCGACCTGGGCAATTATCATTCCTCGTTCGGGTTGGCGGGTTCTCACTACACGGGCCTGCTCATGCGGATGACCCGCGAGTACGTTTTTCCATGTGGCGATCCGCAGATGAAAATCCTGGCCGCCGGCGGGCTGATCGGGGTTGATGCCGTCCACGGAGCTAATGTTCGCTGGGCCGCCCTGACCGGCCGACATGACGAGTCACTTGATCGGACAACCTCCATCTTCATCGACGACAGTCCGGGGCAGCCGGTTCATTGGTTCGTAAGGGATCAGCTCCCGGCGGTTGGCTTTTCGTTCCAGTTCGACCGCGATCAACGTCTGGAAGTCGACGAAGAGTTGGTGCTTCGGCATCGATTGATCTTCGCTGAAGGCGTATTGGATGCCGACCAGATCGAGGCGCTGGTCGAGGGTTGAGGGGCGATCCGATGGGGTCATTGCTTGACTCTTGAAAAGGGCCAGCTCGAAGGAGGCGGTCGGGTTTGGCTTCCTATGCGGTGATTCCGAGTACGAGGTTCTGTGATTTCAGATTTCGCTACTCGGAACGAAAAATCGCTCAGATCTTCTGTTTCTCACCTGCTTCAAGCGGTAACCATCCTGGTCAATTGCTTTGCGACGACCATCGGGGGCCGATCAAAAGGCTATCGGACCGCTATTCGAAATTACCCCTTTCAGGGCCTCTATTTGGGTGTCTCCTTAATCAAGAGTATTGAGGTAGGATAAATCAGATAGTGATAGGTGCCGCCATTTGTGTGCTTATACCGCAGAATCAAGAAACTGCCATCTGACTTCGCTTCAGTGATGTTTTCCAATTCTATGATGTTATCATAGATGGCGATCACCACAGTGATATTTTGCCTCTTGTCGAGTTTGTTGAATGCTTCGACCCATCTTTGAGCATTGAGGGTCTGCTCGACATCAGCGTCTCTTTCTCGTTGAGTCACGTCCGCATATTGCTGCGCGTGGAGCGATACAGGCGCGATTACCAGCAATCCTATTAGAATCAGTTTTTTCATCAGGTATTGTGTTTGCCTTACTGTTCGTATCTGTCGGTCAGCCCGACCACTACGAGAACGATGTGGGCAATTCTGTGTGGTTGGATCCCATCTTTTGGCCCAGAAGCTATGAGACAGTTTCCGTGGGTTGATGTTGGTTTTCTGGAAGGCTTGGGCGGAGGGAGTCCGTAGGACGACCGGAGCCCAAGCCTTGAGTTGAGTGGTTTCTGGCAAACTGCGACGGGCTCTGCAAGCCCAGGGGACGATGGGGTCGGATATTGTTGTAGTAATCGCGCCAGCCGGCAAAGACGACCCGGGGCGATCCGATGGGGTCATTGCTTGACTCTTGACAAGGGCCAGTTCGAAGGAGGCGGTCGGGTTTGGCTTCCTTTGCGGTGACCCCGTCCTCTGTCCGTTGAAAGGGGTCAAAGCACAAATCACGCATTGGCATGCATGATATTGAGCAATGACCCCCCGTTCGAACCGTTTGAAGCGCCGATCCGAAGGGCCGATCCGAAGGGGTCAGGCCGTATAGTTTGTAGTTCTCGCTCGCCTGAGAGGCAGAAGGAAGGGGGCAACCGCAGGATTGAAGTTTGGATGTCACGAGTAGAATCGACGCCAGGAGATATGAAGGGTGATTATTGGGACCTCCGCGTCAGCAGTACAGGGCGACTCGACTGACATCATCCGATCCCACGAGCAGGCCATGTTCGGGCCAATGTGCGGTTGATCGCGTGGATTCGATGATTGGTCCGATGCCAGATGAGGTGAGCTGACCGTTTACCCAGATGTGGCCGTCATCCTGCAGAGCGATGATTCGGTCCGGCGATACGGGCGAAAGTCCACGGATCGGACGGTGCAGGGCATGGGTCATTTGCCGGCGACCATCCGGATCAAATTCATGGATCCAGCCGCCTTCGGTGCCTGTATACAGCCTGCCGTGAGCGTGCTCAATGCAGGCGACGGAACTGCCGACGTCAGCCTCCCAAAGCGTCTCGCCATCGGCGCGGTAAACGACGATCTGTCGATGGTTGGTATTCATACCCACGATGATTTCCTGCCGCCCGTCGTCATCCAGATCGATCACCACCAGGGCCGTCGTCCAGGAAGGGATCGACCAGGAGACGATATCCGGCCGCTGGAGGGCACGCAGATAGTTGCCATCCGTATCATAGACACGAGACCAGGCGTGGATAGCCGGTCGGGCCATACCCACAAGAATCCGGTTTTCCTGATGCGGACCGATGGCGGCGATTGCGATATGAGCGGCGGGACCCCACTTGCACGGTGACCGCCACAACTGTCTGCCATCCGTGCTGAAACCGTAGATGTGACGATCGGCGCAACCGACTATGATACGCCTTTCTCCATCACAGTCGACGAATGCAATCTCCAGGATGGCACAATTACCCCGCGTCCAATTGTCCCAGTTCATCGGCTGCCATTCGATCTTGTGGCTCCACATATGTGCGCCTTGCGGATCGAAGCGACACAAGGTGCCGTCAACGGATCCGGTCAACAGGCCGCCTCCTTCTTCTGTGAAAATGGCGCTGACATCCTGACCGACTGTTATCCGGTTCTCGATCGATCCCTGGCTGTTGATCCGGAACAGGCTGCCTGCTTTTGTTCCGACGAGACAGAATTGATCGCAGGTTTTGACAGTACTGACGGCCGAATCGAGACGGCACATCCATGCCGGGTCAAAACGCTGGGGTTTGCCAAGGTGAATTCGGCGATCCGTTTCAGGAGATCTTCCGGCGGCCATAAGCACGACAGAACTCCTGGCGACCCGTGCCTGATCGACACCACGGTCGAGCTGGATCGATACAGCTGAGTGTTTCAGTCCCTTGACGAGGAATCTTCGGCCAGACTGGCCCAGCGTCGGCGCTTCTTCGCCCGTCGCCGGAGAGACGTGAAGCAATGTTGCAATCACGATTGACTCTCCGGCCTTCAATGACTGAGAGCTGCGTTGATGCCACCTTGAGCAGACCTTCTGATCTCCGATGCGAATCGGTGCGAGCCATCCGTTGTCGCAACCTGCCTGTCGCAGGATCAACCTGGCGTCGCCCTGAACCGATACGACACCTTGGTCTTCAGGCCGGTCTCCGATCTTGGTGACCTCACCGAGCAGATTCCATTGGGCCTGCAATGAGAACTCTCCTGTTTTCAACGCGACGCCCTCATCGACGACAAGAATCCATCCCTGTGGATGTATCACGATCTGACGATACCAGCGGGCGATTCCGGGGAAATCCAAGCTGGTGCACACGATACCAACACCCGACACGGTCTCGGCCTGGAGAAGACGGGCATAACGTGACTCGCAGCCGGCGCCTTCGCCGTTGCGGCAGATACTGATCCCGTTCTGTTCGCGTAGGGTGCCGGTCGTCCATTGACCAAATAGCGGGCCGCCCAGCCACGACTGGCCATGACTGGTCAACCTTACGAGGCAGTTGGCGTCCTGATACGAATGGGAACCGCCCGAGATGCCATCCAGCAACAGGTAAGTGTCCTGTTCTCTCCATCCAAGTCGGTAGGAGATCTTGTCAAACGTGGACTTGAAGGGTACGTTCCGGCGATAGATGCCGGGAGGCGCGTAAGGAGCATACGATTCGATCGAGTCGAAAAACAAACGCGCCACAGGCGCGGTACAGACGCCCGTCAATCGCGTGGGGCCTCGGCCCGTTGAACGGCTGATCCAAGGACGACCGAACTCATCCCCTCCGAGCTGGGCCAAAGCCTTGTGCACGGTTCGATCCTCGATTGAGGTTCCGCCATCGGGTCCGGCCTCCAACTCGGGAGAGATTCCAGGGAGGCTCATGGCCTTTCCGTGGCAAAGGGCGAGGTACTCATCATTGCCGGTGACAAACGCAGCCAGCAAGAGGTAGAGCATGGGTCCGCTTTCGAGATTCGTATGGGCGATCAAGGCTCGATCCGCAGCCTCACGGAAGTGTCTCGACTCGAAGTAGTCGGACCTGCCTGCCATCAGCGCGTAGTCGGCCGTATTGTACAGAGAACCGGCCCACTGATGAACCCAGGAGTCACACACCGGCTTTGACGATTCCAACTGAGGCTCAAAGAATCGATCTGCCAGTCGCATCCATTCTCGCCCCTCATCAAGTCCGTGTTGCCGTGAGAAATAGAGCCCGCCATCATAGATGTCCAGGGCGGTTCGCGTCCCGTGATTCTGTCGTACCCTCGAGTGCAGGCTGTCCTCAATCAGGCCCGGGTTTGCGGCGCCTTCTGTTGATCGATAAACCTCCAACAGTCCCCGCAGGACCTTCTGGCGAAGAGAGTCGCTCAGCGCCGGATGATGTTCGAGCAGGGCAAAGGGCCGAAGCAGGTTGCGAAGGAATCCGTGAATCTGGATCGGGTCTTCCAACTCGCGTTCGCAGAACCTGACCCGCAGAAAGCGCAGCACCTCGTTCACGAATCGCAGGATCAGGCTCTCGTTGTCGGTCTTCATCGCCAGCATGCCGACTTTGCCAATCGCGATCATATAGTCCCAATCGCCACTCCCTCCACCGATCTGATCGATGGACGTTTCGGGATCGGGAAGCAGGTCTTTGATTCGGTCGAGGTAATCGCCCTGCCATCGACCTGGTTTGACCTGATGCATCCAGGACAGGCGCCGGCCGTGACTCTCGAGAACCTGTCCGAAAGCCGTGGCCACCGATCCGGCATCGGTCCCGTCGCTGACACTTAGCAGCAAAGCATCGGCCCCGGCCGTCGTGGCTTTGGCGACGCTTCGGATCGCCCATCCTCCGGGTCCGGGCCAGGCTCGATCGGTGACATCCCGGGCAGTGAAATAGAGGTCACGGATCAGGTCGTTATTGATGGCGTTGCCGAGTGCGATCGGTGTGGTGCTTCCGGGCTCCAGCTCGTGGTCGCATCTGGTGATGGTGCGAACCTGCCGGCATCCCGCCCGTTCAAGAGCCGCCGCGATCCTTGCTGCGGCCGGAGCGTATACCCGGTCGGTCGGTATGATCAGGTCCACCTTGTCGTGGATGTCGAATCCGTGCTTCTTCCGGGAAAAATGACTCATTCTTGAGACAGTATGGATCGAGGGGTTGATTTAGGAATGTGAGATGGAAGATGTGTGTGTCGGAGATTAAGGGTTGTACACTGTCCTGAATCAATTATTTGTTCCTCTGACCTCTGACCTCTGACCTCTGACCTCTGACCTCTGACCTCTGACCTCTGACCTCTGACCGTTCTAAGGGGTCAAAGCTCACATCACGCATTGGCATGCATGATATTGAGCAATGACCCCCCGTTCGAACCGTTTGAAGTGCCCTCACTTCGCCCTGATCACATCTTTTGGTTTCCAGTCGGTTTCGCGCTTGATCCGGCTGATATCGACCAGGCCCTCCGCGTCGGTAATGGTTCGCCGGCAGGGAATGCCGGAATAAAATTCCTTGAGCAGCCTGGAGGTCAACACGCCGTTCCGGTTGCCGATCGAGCTTGGGAAGTAGATGCGGAATCCCGGAAGGTGGGCACGAATCACGGCGACGACCAAGCGGGAGGCATCCTCGTAGGAGAGGTAGGCGAATCCCTGGCGAATCGGTATGGCGTGAGGGATCCAGTCCGGCAGGAAATTGAGACGCGCCAATACATTCATGCCGGGGAAGCGGATGGCGATGCCCTGGATGTCGTAACAGGTGGCGAAATACTCGGTCAGAATCTCTCCGGCGCGTTTTGAAACGGCGTAGGTATTGGTGGGGAACGGTGGCGTGTCGCCGTCGAGAGGAAATGATGGGAAGCGGGGGTAACGATCGACGGGCACGTCTCCGCCATCGCTGCCGATTACCTGGACCGAACTGGCGAAGATTATTTTGCGAACGCCGTGGTCGGCCGCGGCCTGGAACACGTTCATGTTCATGGCTGCGTTTTCGTTGAAGGTGACTTCGTTTTCTTTCTGGTTGGCGTGATTGCCCAGATGAATCACTGTATCCACCCCCGGCATAAGCTTGCGGACAGCCGGAAGATCGAGGAGATTGGTCAGGTGAATTGGAAACGGCGATTCGGGCTCCTCGACCCCATCGGTGGCCAGAACCTCAAACGCATGGTGTTTGAGTTCGTTCAGAACGAACTTTCCGAATATCCCGGATGCACCGGTGACAAGAAGCTTGTGGTCGGGGTCTGCCATCAGGCTGGAAATCTGGTTCTTCCGGAACCCCGGTGTCAAACCTCTGTGACGCCGGGATGAAAGTTCTATTTGCGATCTTGCTCCTTGCGTTGGTGGGCGCCGGGATCGCCACTTACAAAGCCCTGCCCGATCAAGGCGACCGGCCGGTGCTGTATTGGGTGGTCGATGGCGGAGAATTCCGGGAAAGACAGGAGCGTGTCTTCGAGGAGTGGATGGTCGAGAACGGTTACCCCCCGGTGGACCTGCGCATCGACATTTCCAATGCCGACCCAACAAAGAAGGTCGTCCAGGCCGTTTCGGGGGTCGGTGGTGACCTGATCGATTGTGCGACTGGCGAAGTCCACCTCTTCCAATCGATCGGAGTTGCGGAGGACCTTACTGAGCTGGCGCTCGAATCGGGCTTTGACCCGGGGATGACCTACCCGGCTATCGTACCGGAATTGGTGATTGACGGGCGTCAGTATGCTTTCCCCAGGAATGTGGGTGCGACCATGCTCTGGTCGAATCTTGAGACCTTTGAACGGGCCGGCATGGATCCGCCGCCCAGGGAGTGGACTCTGGATGAATTCGAGGCAATCGGCCGACGGTTCGTTGAGGCGCTCAATCCGCCCAACGTGTCCCGACGGGCGTTCTTTCTGTATCCGTTTGGGGTCGGTGAGCGCCTGACCCTGATCAGGAGCATGGGCTGCGATCTCTTCAATGAAACCCTGACCGCTTCGGCCTATGACAACCCGGCGACGGTGCGGGTCTTTGAACGGTTGAGAAAATGGACCTATGAGGACCGCATGATACCCTCAAAAGAGGAGGCGGAGTCCCTGACCGGAGATTCGGGTGGGAGCGCGAAACGGATGCACCTGTTCCAGGAAGGGCGTTACGGGTTGATGGCGGCCGGGCGGTGGGGACTGATCTATTTCCGTCCTCTCGGGATTAGACGGCTGGGCGTGAGCGCGATGCCATATGAGACCTTCCCGAATATCCGGATCGGAATCGGGGCTACGATCATGTACAAGGGTTCGAAGAAGAAAGATCTGGCCGCCTATTTTTTCAAATTTCTGGCCAGCGATCGATACAATGAACTGATGGTGGAGGGGGCGGACGCACTCCCGCCCGTTCCGGCCTACGCCTTTGGCGAAAGGTTCACCCACCCACCTGATTTCCCGAATGAATGGGGCCTCCATGAGCTGTTCCGGCAGAGCGTTATGGATAACGGTATCACCATCGGGATGAGTCCCTTCATCCTGACCCGCGTGCTCTTCAGGATTGAACTCGACGCCTACGAGCGGTTCATGAACAACCGGCTAAGTGCTGAGGATGCGGTTCGCCGGGCGGCCGAACGCATCAACCGGGAGATCAAGCGGACGGCTGCAAACTCGCCCTCAAAGGCAGCATCGTATGCCACCCTGATCGAGGATCAAGAGCGCATCGATGAACTACGGACTGCCGGAGAAAAAATCCCGAAGCATCTCATCCGCAACCCGTTTCACCTCGTTTACTATGAATCACTGGGATGGCTGGAGACCGAAGCGGAACACAGCGATGGTCCGGCCCCGAAATAGGCCGTCTGGCCGATGACCGCGCCGACCGCGGAAATGGTATCCTCAGCGTAACTTTGTACAAGTTCGACCTCGACCCCACCCGTTTTCAGGCGGAAGACTGCCCGGTGGGTCATGCCCCAGATTCCTCCCCTCTGATCTCTGAACAGGCAGTTCGGCAAGTCACGACCACAGGCGTCCGGTAGTGGCTGATGGGCGATCACCGTACCTTTACTCGGATCGATGAGAGCCAAGGTGGGCGGTCTGGCGGTTTCCTCTGCTTGCCCGTCGAACTGGCGACGGGACAGTAGCGCGTAAACCAGGCCGTCGTCCGTTGCGAGAAGCGAACAGACATCGAACAGACCGGGCAGACCGAAATCGGTGATCCCCGTTGATTCGAGCGCGATGGGATCGAAGAAGGAGAAGGCACCGTTCAGCGCGACCGGGCTGGCCCCGGTGCCGGGCTCAATCGACCAGCCGACCAGGAGCTTCTCTTGTCGCTCAAGCCAGCACAGTGATACCGGGCAGCATCCAGTCACAATATTGCCGTGGCTTTGGAATCGGCCAGCCCCGGGATCATAACTGACCAGGGTGCCTCCCGTCTTTCCGTAGTCGGGGGCTGACCCCATCCAGATGCGATCGCCGGGTCCGGCCAGAAGGGCATAGGGTCGCAGGGAAAGATCGTCGGGACGTCCGAGATCGCGGGGATTTGAACCCGGTTCGGTGCCGTAATTGACCGGTTGTTCGGGGTCATAGACCGAGAGCCGGGCCGCTGGATAGGAGGCGAGGTATATCTTCTGGCCATGGTTCGCGAACGAGTAGGCTTCGCCCAGGGAGACACTGCATTGCCCCAGATTCTTCAGATCGTCGGAGCGCGGGTCGTAGCGGAAAAGGTGTTCCGGAAGGAGGCTTGAGCCGTAGAGGCGGTCGTCGGGTCCGGCGTGAATCCGGAAGACGTCGGTCCCGCCACCCACCCAGTCGAGTTCGAGTTCGCGCGGCGGACCTTTCCCATCCGGCGGACGAATGATCAGGCGACGGTTTGTTGCCGTCGGTCGGTGGTGAAGTTCGACCACGGTTCCATCGTCGAACCTGACGACCGTGCCGCCGCCCCGAACGGCGACATGATGGCGAGGAGGTGGGGATTCAACCGGCACCATCTGCGTCCCCTGGATCCGGAAGGAGGACTTTCCATCTTCGAAATAGACCAGGCCGTCCATTCCCCGGTAGAGGGGAGAGAGAGGTGCCGGCGGGCCGGTTGGCTTGACGATTTCCTTTGGACCGATTTCGACCGGTTTGCCGGTTCGCAGATCGAAGGCGACCAGATGGGGCCGGCAGACCATGACCATGGCGACGGCCGTTCCGTCGTCGCCGATACATGGGTACAGATAGTGATCGACCGGATCAACACTGCCGAACCGGGTAAAGCGGCCGCTCTCGGGTTCGAATCGGGTCAGGCAGGCGCCCTGCCAGGTTCCGATATAGAGCGATCCGTCCGGGGCCTCGGCGATTCCGGTGGGAAACCGGGCCGTTTCGGGATCGATGGGGCCCAGGTCTTCAAGGACGGCGGCGCCCTGCCGGTCGTAGCGGTGCAGGTGACCGGGATAGGCTGAACCGACGTAGAGAACCCCGGTTTTGGGGCTCCGCCAGGCCGCGGTCGGGTAGTCGGCGGAGGGAAGACCGGTGCCGAACTGGCGGCAGTGACCGGTTTCCAGGTCGATATCAATGACGAAGAGCCCGCCTGTGTTTTGTCCCAGGGTGCCGAGCAGGGACTTTGTCCCATCCGGAGCGGTCCAGGAGTGAAGGCGGGGCCAGTTGGTCTCCCGTACAGGAATGCCGATCTTGTGGGGAAGGAGTGGGTGGGTCATGGATATGGGTTGGGTGAAAATTCTGACCCGACCGGGTCGAGGTTTTCCTTTGCAGAAGTAACCAATCAGTTATGTTGGTCAAGTGGCTGTCACTCCAACCCGTTCAGACGCGTTCGTTACCTCCCTGACCGATTCGCTTCCGCCCATCCTGGAATCCGGGTCCCATCCGGTTTTGGGATCACGGTGGGAGTTGATGGTCGATCGCCGGTTTGTTGCCCGCATGCGTGGGGCTGCCTTGAAGCTGGCGCAGCCCGAACGACGTGAGGTCGCTCTGACCTTCGATGCTCCGTGGGAAAGCAACGGAGCTTTTCCCAAGTCGGTGGTCCAGGACGGCGCGACCGTTCGTCTTTATTATCGGGCCTGTTCTCCGGATCCGGAGGACAGCAGTCTCCAGGGTTCGGCCATGGCGGTAAGCCATGATGGTGGCTTGAGTTTTGAGAAACAGGTGCTCAATCGGGTGAAATGGGACGGTTCCGCCGATAACAACCTGCTCTCGATGGCAAGGCCTCCCCACATGCCGCCTGTTTTCCGTGATTCCAATCCGGATTGTGTTCCAGAAGAACGCTTCAAGGGCATCTCGGCGCATTGGCGGAAAGCCTACGCGATGGGGTCACCGGACGGAATTGAGTGGCGGATGCTGGGCGCCGGGCCGCTCGAGATGCCGGGAACCTTCGACACGGTGAACACCGCATTCTGGGACAGTTCCATCGACCGTTACCGATCCTATACCCGATTCTTCTATCATCTCGATGAGAACACGGTGGAGGCGAATGTCCTCGGACAGGATGCCACCGTCGTAAGGGCCGTTCAGTCGTCCACCTCCAGGGACTTTCTCCGCTGGACTCGTCCGGTTCCGAACCGCTACCGCGACAGACTGGGTGAGACCCAGCTCTACACCAACGCGACCATGCTCTGTCCGGACGCTTCTCGGCTCTATCTGGCCTTTCCGAACCGCTATGTGCAGCACCGCATGATCAAGCCGGAGCACGGTCATCCCGGAGTCAATGATGCGCTCTTCATGTGCAGCCGCGATGGGGTCACCTGGTCACGGTTTTCGGAGGCCTGGGTGCGTCCCGGCCTGGACCCCCACAATTGGACTGATCGGAACAACTATCCGGTCTGGGGCATCGTGCGGACATCTCCGACCGAATGGTCGATGTACATCACCGAGCATTATCGAAATAAGTCCCTGCCCGGGCGGATACGCCGGCTGTCCCTCCGGCCCCATGGTTTTGTCTCCGTGCATACCGATGCGAATGGCGGTGGATTTCTCAGCCGGCCGATGATCTTTGGTCGGGGCGACATGAGGATCAACTTTTCGACCTCCGCCGCGGGATGGATTCGGGTGGGTGTGATCGGGGCCGATGGAACGGAGGTTCCCGGCTACGGTCTGAACGACATGGACGAGATCTACGGCGATGACCTGGATCGGATCATCCGGTGGCGGCATGGGAAATCCCTCGGATCCCTGGCCACCGGATCGGCCCACCGTCTCCTTTTCGCCCTGCGCGAAGCCGACCTCTTTGCCCTACGAATGGCCTGACCCTGATCAGGGTCAGGAGCGATGAATTCAAAACAATTCCAAATACTATGAAACGCAGAAAATTCTTGGGAATGCTGGCCACGACCGGCGCGGGACTCGCGATCACGTCCAAAGCTCGGCCGGACGGCTCAATTGCTCATTCAGAGCTGCCCGCGGGGGCTGATCTCTCCTGGTCGGAGATCAGAACCTTGTTTCCCTTGCGCCGAGATCGTGTCTACCTCAACACCGGTGGTTTGGGTCCTGCGCCCCAAGTCGTGCTCGACGCCCTGTACGACCAGGCCCACAAGCAGGCCTATGAAGGCGAACACGGGCATGGTGTTTTCCATCCGCTCCGGGAGTCAACGGCCCGCTTCTTGGGGGCGGATCCGGAGGAGATCAGCTTCACCCGGAATGCGACTGAAAGCAACTCGATCATCGCTTCCGGTCTCAGGCTTGAGCCGGGAGATGAGGTCATCTTTGAGTCCCATGCCCATCCAGGCGGCTCCTTTCCCTGGATGAACCGGCAGATGCTCGACGGCATCAAGGTGCGAATTTTTGACCCGGATCCGGAAAGTCCGGAGGGAAACATCGAGCGGATCTTCAACCTGGTCAATGAACGCACCCGGGTCATTCAGGTCAGCCACATCACGGCGCCGACCGGTCTACTTTTCGACTCGGTCGCGATTGCCCGACGGGCCAGGGGAATGGGGATCTGGTTCCATGTCGACGGCGCCCAGTCGGCGGGTATGATCCCGGTCGATCTGCACGCCTTGGAGTGCGATTCCTATGCCACGAGCGGGCACAAATGGTTGAACGGTCCTCAGGGAACCGGGCTGCTTTACATCGCCCGGGACGGCATCGACCGGATCGATTGCAGTCACATCGGTGCGTATTCTAATTTTAAGTACGAATTGCCCGACGTGTTTTCCTACTTTCCGAATGTAAGTCGCCATGAATACGGCACCCGCGATGCGGCCGCCATCGTCGGCCTGGGAGCGGCCCTGGAACTCCAGGAGCGGATTGGCCGCGAACGGATCGCCGAGCACGGCCGCGTCCTGGCGGACCTGGCCAGGAGACAACTGGTTTCGATTGACGGAGTCGAGATACTCACTCCCGAGCGAGCGGACATGCGTGCCTCCATCCTGACCTTCAGGGTCCCGGATCTGGATTGCCAGCGCATCGCGAGCCTGCTGGTAAACACCCACCGTTTCCGTTGCCGGGTCGTCAACGAACGCGACCTCAATGCGGTCCGGGTTTCCTGGCACCTCTACAACAACGAAGACCAGACAACGGCCCTGGCAGCGGCCGTCGAGGCGACGGTGGCCAAATTAAGAGTTAAGAGTTAAGAATGAAGAAGTGTAGACAGGATTCACAGAATGAGAATCTGAATTGGACCACAGAGGACACAGAGAGCACAGAGGTTGGGAACTGAAAATGACGTGAGCTTGAGTTGTAGCCCCTGCCGTTCGCATTGTTGAAGCAAAGATCTGTGTTTTTGTGGATGTTCTGAAATGGATCCCAAGAAGCTTTTTACAGCCCTCCTCTGTGCTCTCTGTGTCCTCTGTGGTTCTATTTAATAACAACCATTTCAAAACTAGATCCGGAGCCTTATTTCTGGCGCGAGGAAATTCCTGTCGGCGCCGGTCGAATTAAGAATCGAGTTCTGAGAAGGTAGAAGTTAAGTCCGCGGTGCCACGCAGATGTTCTGAAACAAGAGTATCCGTTTCATCAGTTCTTCATTCATCACTCTTGATTCTTAATTTCTTCCACCTCCACGATCATTTCGATTTCGACGCAGGCACCGACCGGCAGGGAAATGAATCCGCTGGCTGCCCGGGCGTGACGGCCCTTTTCCCCGAAGACCTCCACCAACAGGTCGGAGCAACCGTTGATGACCTGGGAATGGGAGGTGAACTGCGGCGTCGCACTGACCATGCCGAAGACCTTGACCACGCGTTTCACCCGGTCGAGTTCGCCCAGATGTTCCTTCAGGGTGGCAAGCAGGGCGATGCCGGCGAGTCGAGCCGCATCGTATCCCTCTGCGACGTCCATGTCCCCACCGAGTCGGCCGGTGATGAATGCGCCTTTGGCATCCCTTGCGATATGCCCGGATAGAAAAACCAGATTGCCGGTTTGAACCACGCCGACGTAATTGGCGATGGACGGACTGACCCCGGGCAGGGTGATGCCGAGAGCCGCCAGGCGGTCCTCCGGAGTTTCTTCGGCCCGGAGGATGGGGATCGAAAAGATGGCAAGGACGGAGAGGAGTGCGATGAGATGACGTTTCATGGCTGGGAGGGGATGGACGGCGGACAGTGTTTTGAATTCAATGTAGCCACGTCGCTGTGTCGGCGTGTTCCCCCGATCGACACGTCGACACAGCGACGTGGCTACACCTGGACAACCGGGAACGGGGGCAAGAAGACATCCTCCGAATCGAGGGGTCAATCTTCTCCTACAGCTTCGGTTTCCCCAAACGGCCATTTGCCCGCCTTCCTCATTTTCTTTTCCAAACCGGCTTTTCGAAACAATTCGGCGGTCTCCTTTTCACTGTAGTGGCGGAGTTCGGATGTTGTATCGTTGGCCAGATCGCGGATCAGGAGGGCGGTGAGGGCGGTGGCGCGGGCCAGCATCTCCCGATCGATCTTTTCGAAGGAATCGCCGAAATCATGATAATAGCGGACGTCCTCCGGAGCAAATGGCGCGTTGAAGGTGATCGAGGGCACCCCCTTCAGAATGAAGGGATGGTGGTCACTCCCAAGCCAGGTCTTGTTTGCCGTTTTCTTTTCAAATTCCCAGCTGCCAAGCTTCGCCGAGTAAGTGTCCAGCAGGGGAATCAGTTCATCAAACCCCATGGCGTTGATCTGGATCGGGCGTCCCGCCATGTCGAGGTTGATCATGACGCGAACCGACCCGAGGTCGTGACGTTCGACATAGTCACGGGAACCGAAAAGCCCCCACTCCTCGGCGTTGAACCAGACGAACTCGACCGTGTGTTCATTGATGGCACTGTGGGCTTGGAGCAGGCGGGCCGTATCGAAAAGCTGGGCGATGCCGACTCCGTTGTCGATCGCGCCCTGACCGAAATCCCAGGAGTCGAAATGCGCACCCAGAATGATCTTCTGGTCGGAGACGCCGGGGAGGGTGGCGACCAGGTTGTCGATCGTCATCTCGACCGGTTGGGAGCGGGTTTCGATCCGGACCCGGACATCGAGTCCGTCCTCCAGCTGCCGCTGGATCCAGCGGCCTTCCTCGACCGTGACGGAGTAGATCGGCAGCGGCGGGGTGATCCCGTCGTGGTTGGCCACTCTGCCCAGGATCTGGCCTCCGTTGACCCGGTTGATCAGGAGCGCCCCGCGAAGGCCGAAATCATGGACGAGTCGCTCAAACTCCTGTTGGGAGAAACGTATGCCGGGAGCGATCAGGCCGACTCTCCCTTGAAGCTCGTCGGGTTCGAGTTCGTCGATTTCGCGGTTTTCGATGAAAACCACGCCTGCTTCAAAAGGGTCATGGCGATCGACATACCCGAACGCCACGGCGCGCAGGTCTCGTTGGTGCGGGTGGATCAGGGACACGCGATCATCCGACCGGGTCCAGCCCGGAATGGAGGTGGTCTCGCGCCGTGTCTCGATATTCAGGGCGTTGAGTTCGGCCTCGAGGAAGTCCATCGAACGGGTGTTCCCATCCGTTCCTGTCAACCGAGCTCCGAAGCGGGTGGTAAGCGTATCAAGCAGGCGGTAGGCCTCGTTGTTGAGAACGGCGTCGCCGACAATGGCCTCATCGACGGGATCGGCCGGCGCATGGGAAGAGAGAGATGCGAGCACGGACAGGGCCGTGGCAGTGATCAAGGTGAAACGGGTATTCATTAATAGCGGCCCTTTTCGAGGGCGGTTTCGTAGACGGCGAGGACGTTTTCCGTCGGGGAATTGTCCTGCAGCATATGGGTGGGTGAAAGGGCGTAGCCGCCGCCGGGCATCATGATTTCGAGCACCTCTTCAACCGAAGCGATGGTCTCTTCCCGGCTGCCGGACGCGACAGGTCCGGCGGTCGAGACGCAGCCGTGAAATGAAAGGTCTTTCCCGTAGGTTGCCTTGAGGAAGGCGGGATCCATATTAACCGCCTCGGGCTGGAGCGTATCCACGACCCGGACACCCATTTCAATGAAGTCAGGGTAGGCCCAACTACTCGAGCCGCACGAATGCACCATGACCGGGAGGTCGTTCTCGTCGGCCAGGCGGACGAACTTTTCGAGTTGCGGGCGGATATGGTCACGAAACAGCTGTTTGCTGACCAGGGGGCTCTGCTGGGTCCCGAGGTCTTCGCCGATCCAGACCTGGTTGATCAGGCCGCGGGCCGCTTCGATCGAACGGCGCATGGTCTCGAGTTGAATGTCGATCCGTCTCTCGATCAGGCGGAGTGTTTCCGGTTCTCCGGCTGCGAGGTCCATCAGGACGGTCTCCATGCCACGAAGCATGCTCGTGGTGTTGATGATGTCCGCAAAGCCAGGGTGCCCGATCATGGTGAATCGGTTCGCCTCGGCTGCACATTTCCTGGCCAGGGCCTCGTAGTCGAAATCATCGGGCGAGGGGAACGGCCAGGCGTCAATCTCCTCAAGCGAGGCCGATTCGAGCGGAAAATCGCAATAGTCCCAATAGCCGCCACTGTCGTGTTCGATCCAGATGCGGTGGATGCCCCACATGTCGATGGATCGACCGGGTTTTTTATCATGCAACCTGGGCCCGGTGTAGTCAGGCGCGACCCCGAGAAAATCGACCTTCAGGAGGTCCCGCAGTCCCAAATCGTCATTGGCCTGCAGCCCGAAGTGGTCCTTCAGGCGCCGGTCAATGCCGGGATTGGCCAGATAGTCGATCGGAACCCGGTCCGGTTCCTGGTGGGAATAGGCTCGTTTGGCCCGTTCTTCAGAGTTCATGGCGATGGGAGTGGCGATGGGCCGGTTGGATTGGCCCTGGCTCGAACCTTTCAGCAAAGTAACCTTTCAGTTACCTGCAAGGGGTAAACGGCCCGCGGGGTCATTCCTTGCCACCGAGGCAGCTAATGCGTGACTTAAGGTTTGACCCGAATGGCACTTGGTTAAGCATTATTTCGAGGGGAATACGTTTACTTTGGGTCCTCAGCTTCAAGACAGGACACTAGAGCCAAGTCGTTTACGCTGCATTTTCTCCTAACCCCGCCTTAACATTGCCATTCAGATTTGACCCGTTTCGGAGACGATCATGACGAATAACGATTTGCGTAAACTGACGCCGGGCGCTCTGTCCGGATTTCGATGGACGGACGGGTTCTGGAAGGACCGGGTCGGCATCAATCGAAAGGTGACCGTGCCGGTGTCCCGTCTGAAGCTGCTGGAGACCGGGCGGATCGACAATTGGCGTCTCGACTGGCAACCGGGACAGGAGAAGCCCCATTTTTTCTGGGACTCGGACTGTGCCAAATGGATCGAGGCGGCCGCTTATTGCCTGCAGGAGCGGCGCGATCGGAAACTGGAACAACAGGTCGATGACCTTATCGACCTGATCGCCGCCGCCCAGCAGCCGGACGGCTATCTCAATCCTTATTTCACGGTGGTCGAGCCGGACCGGCGCTGGACCAATCTGATGTACATGCACGAGCTTTATTGTGCGGGTCATCTCATGGAGGCGGCGGTTGCCTATGCCGAGGCGACGGGGAAAAGGAGATTTCTCGGGGTCATGTGCGCTTATGCGGACCATATCGACCGCGTTTTCGGTCCGAAGTGTGGGCAATTGCAGGGGTATGACGGCCACCCGGAAATTGAATTGGCTCTGGTCCGCCTGGCGGACGCGACCGGTGAGAAACGCTACCTGGATCTGGCGAAGTTCTTTATTGATGAGCGCGGGACGCAGCCGCATTTCTTCGACCTCGAGGGGAAAAAGAAGAATCGCACCACCGCATGGGACAATCGTCCCTCCACCATGACGGTCTATCGCACGCTCCAGGCCCATAAACCCGTTCGCGATCAGAAGAATGCCGTCGGTCACTCGGTCCGGGCCTGTTACCTCTATGCAGGGATGGCTGATGTGGCGGCCGGAACGGGCGACCGGGAACTGCTCGCAGCCTGCAGACGCCTCTGGCGAAGCATGACCGAGCGCCGGATGTATGTGACCGGGGGCATCGGGTCCTCACGCTTCGCCGAAGAGTTTACCTTTGACTACGATCTGCCCAACGAGGAGGCCTACGCTGAGACCTGTGCGGCCATTTCCCTCGTCTTCTTTGCCCATCGCATGTTGCAGATCGAGGTGGACGGAACCTACGCGGATGTGATGGAACGCGCCCTCTACAACGGGGTGACCAGCGGAGTTTCCCTCGACGGCAAGCGGTTCTTTTACGACAACCTCCTGGCCGTTCATCCCGAACGCCACCACTATTCCCGCCAGAAACCGCCGTTTCGGCAGGAATGGTTCGGCTGCGCCTGCTGCCCGCCCAACCTGGCGCGGTTGCTCGCGTCCCTGGGGCGGTATGTCTATTCGACCGGTCCGGGCGCCCTGTACGTTCATCTCTACGGCGCAAATGACTCGAAGCTCGAGGTCGATGGGACATCCGTTGGTATCAGACAGACAACTGATTATCCCTGGAAGGGGACGATCTCGCTCACGGTCAGTCCCACCGAGCCGAAGCCATTTGCGGTGCACTTGCGGATTCCCGGATGGTGTCGGAAATTTCGGCTTTCGGTCAACGGCCGGGTTGTCAGAAAACCAGCCATCAGGAGAGGTTATGCCAGCCTCCAACGAACTTGGAAGGCGGGTGATCTGATCGAGTTGTCCCTGAAGATGCCGGTGGAACGGGTCGAAGCTCATCCCTCGGTTCGGGAGAATTGCGGAATGGTGGCCCTGCAGCGAGGGCCCATCGTCTATTGCCTTGAATCAATCGACAACGGAAAGGACCTGGCCGACCTCAGTTTGCCGGATCAGGCGAAGCTCCGGGTATCAAATCGAAAGGTCGCCGACGTTCGTATTGCAGCGATTGAAGCGGTTGGGAGACGACGGGACCGAGGCGGGTGGTCGGGAACGCTCTATCGTTCAGATCCCTCGGATTCCAGGAAAGCCAGGCTCCGCGCCATTCCCTATTTCATGTGGGACAACCGTGGCGATGGTGGCGAAATGCGAGTCTGGATACGGCGGGAGTGAAGAAATGTAAGATGTAAGATGTAAGATGTAAGATGTTTGAAATGAAGCGGATCGGAGATTCGACCTGATTACGGGTTGTACACTGTCCTGAATCAATTATTCACCCATCTGCCATCTGCCATCTGCCATCTGCCATCTGCCATCTGCCATCTGCCATCTGCCATCTGCCATCTGCCATCTGCCAAAAGGGGTCAAAGCTCACATCCCGCATTGACATGCAGGATGTTGAGCAATGACCCCGTCCCGCAATCCGCAATCCGCAATCCGCAATCCGCAATCCGCAATCCGCAATCCGCAATCCGCAATCTACTCACTTCCCGAACCTCGTTCGGTTCAGGTTACCCCAGAGGAATTCACCTTCCTGCCAGGTCTGGCCTTCCATCAGGTCGCTGAGCTCGTCTCTCGTCCGGGGATCTTCCCAATCGGGATCGAGATGCAGCCGGGTGAGCATCATTGTGCTCTGCATGATCAGGGACTCGCGGCTGCGTTTCTGGATTTTTTCAAATTCGGTCTCGACTGCCTCCGTGTAGTCGGCCGTAGCGGCTTTGATGAAAGCATTCACTGAGCCATCGGTACGGAAAAGGTGGTGGAAGTTGCGGTCCATCACTTGTCGAAGGTCCCCGCCCATTTGGAAGAGGTGGATTCCGTTGGGATATCCTTTGGTAACCGGAAGGAAATCACGGACTGTTTCGCCGGGATCAACTCCAATAATGGCAGGGAGCCAGCCGCTGACCCGGCAGAAGAGGGTATTGCCGGGCACCGACGTGACGTAGCGCATGAAATCAATGGCGATTTCAGGATTCTCTGATGCTTTGGTCAGACCAAGGGATGATCCGGGAACCGTGTGGATTTCGGTCAGCGGGCCTTTCAGGAACGGGCCGTAGTACGGGTGTTCTGTATCCGGATATGGAATCGGAAAGGCATCCACATCGAACGAACATTGTTCCACCACGCCCTTGTAGTCCCAACTTCCCGTCAGGAGGAAAAGGCTGCGTTGCTGAATGAATTCGAAAGTGGCGTCTGATCGATCGAGTCTCAGGAATCCGGGTTTGGCGAATTTCCCAATCTCGCCAAACGCCTGGAGTCCTGAGTGGATGGCGGGATCGTTGAGGGTCCACTTCCCGGTGAGGTAGCTGATGGCAAAATCCTGATGTGAGATCTGGAAGTCTTCAACCGGATTGATTTCATCGGTCAGCTTCTGGGTCTGAGCGTAGGAAAGGCGACTATAGAGAAACAGTGCGCTATTGTCGGCCATCATGATGGGGTAGATTCTTCGAGCGACGGTGGCGTTGTAGGTCTCGACCTGTCTGCACATCTCGATCCATTCATCGAAGGTCGCGGGTTTTCGAATCTCGCCGAAGATCTCGAGCATGAGCTGGCGATTGAAAAAGATCCGGAAGGTATGGGAACTGGTCGGTATACCGAAGACGTCGAGTAATTCGGGATAATAGTTTGGTTTCTTTTGCAGACCACCAAGGAAGGTCTGCCGCCATGGGACGCCCTCGATCACCGTTCCTTCGTTGTACGGATTCGGTTCGGTCAGGAACTCGCCCAGTGGCGTGTAAAAACGAGCGAGATCTCTCACGTCGAGGCCTTTCGACCCGAGTTGGAGCAGGTCGGGCGGCGTTCCTCCAACCAGTTGTGTCTTTCTCCATGCAACAAAGATCCGGCCGGGAATAGGCACCTGGATGATATTCACGTCCGGGTGCATTCTCTCGTATTCGTGCTCGAGAGCCTCGAATGCTTCCCTCACGCCGGGTTCGATCTGCCAGTGAGTGAATCGTACGATGGTGCGTCCATCTGATGCCAGTTGCGACTGACCGATCACGTGGACGAGCGCAAAGACGAAGCACGCGGCGACCAGGCTGAAGCCGATGAAGTTCATGATCTTTTCCGCGCGGAAGGTCATGAGTCTGTTCCGTCCAGTTCCGTTATAAGATCCTCGATCATCGTTGTCCTGATGTCCCGGGGAAATTCGGTCAGAAACACCTCGGCACAGGCACGGGTGGTTTCGATATCCCCGAGCCGTTGGGACAGAACGATGATGCGTGTCAGCACATTTGCCTTCAGGTCCGGCTTGGTGAGACCGGCATCATATGCCTCAAGATAATGTTTGAGGCTGTAGGCATAGCCGTAATCGAACCGATGACTGGCTTCGGCCATCATCAGGTGATAGCTGCGGCGCACGTCGGGGTCCGTCAGCAGGGACGCCTCTCTGGAGATGGACTCAAATGGCCTGTCCTCGTCTGCGGTTTCCGGATCGTAGAGCTGCAGACCGGATGCCTTCACGAAGGCGAATTGTCCCAAGACCGTCTCGGGGTAATATCGGGTGACGTCCTGGTAAAGCGGGATAGCGGCCGCTGGATCCGGTTCAAAGGGATGAAGCTGGATGAGCCGGGCCTTAAGGTAAGCTGCCTGGAGGGAGGTTTCGGTCCCGGGTGCTTCCCGAATGAGTTGGTCAAAGATCGCCAGCGAGTCGTCGATATTGTCCCGGGTGGTCGGTTGCCGATGGAGAATGGCAACACCTTCGCCCAGGCGGGCGGACAGTTCAGATTGCCGGTTGCCGGAGGGACTGTTTCGGAAGAGGGTGAGTGCCTCCCGAAACCGAAGGTTCTGCACGGCATCCCAACCCTGATCGACCTTCGTTTCAGGGGCTGCCGCCGCGATCAGGACGATCGAGCACGAAGCCAGAAACACGGCCGGAATTCTCTTTGTGACGATCATGCCGGCGTGATCAACTCGCGTGGCATCAGTTCCCGTCTCTCTCCTGATGACCGCCATAGATGCGGGCTTCCGGTTTTGGATGTCCACCGGGTCCCCGGGCATCCGTGCGCCGGGACACTTTTTCCAAGGGCACAAACTCGGGAGTGACGGTATCTTCAGCCACAGTGAACACGAGGAACCCGAGAGTGTCGTCACCATCCGGGAAGTGGTCTCCGAATTGGGGGAACGCCGTGGACGGGCCTTTGCAATAGACGATGCCATCGACTTCGATCGGTGGACGGCGGCAGTGGATGTGGCCGCTCAGAACATGGGTGACGTTCGCTTTCCGGTAGGCGTCCATCAGGAACCTCCTGGGTTCCGGATCCAGCCCGAAGTACCAATCGTGGTAGTGGTCCTTGTCAGTCAGATCGTAGGCGACCTCGTCCGGTTCGTGCACAAAGAGCGGGTAGTGGTTGAGCATGATGTGCCGGCGGGCGGGCGGCAGAGTTGCCAGTTCTTCCAACCACCGCCGGGCCTCGAGGTCGGTGGGCAGCTCGGTGCCGGTCACAATCTCGTAGAACCCGCTGAACCGAATGCCGCGATGCAGAAAAGTCCAGGGGAAGGGTCGCACCCGTTGTCTGAAATTTTCGAGCAGTTCCTCGGTGACATTGAGAGAAGGGTCGTCCCGCTCGGTCCAGGGGCCGTCCAGCTCGGTCACCTTGTTGCCGGTGTCCATATTTCCCGGAATGACGTGCCAGGGAATACCGGCTTCGTCGATCGATGCGCAACTGTTGGCGAATTCGAAGTCGTGGATACTACCGTCGCGGGCGATATCCCCACCCACGAGCAGGAGATCGGGATTCAGGTCCATGATCTGGCGCCGGGCGGTCTCCCAGTTATCATTGAAGGCCGGGTTGAACCGAAAGGAGCGCTCCGAACCGATATGGATGTCGGTGACATGGGCGAATTTCCAGGGTGCGTCCTGACCTGAAGGAGTGGGGTTATCAGCCGAAGGCATGGTCAAGAGGTAACTGAATGGTTACGCAGGGCAACCATATGATATGTGAGATGTAGGATGTAGGATGTAAGATGTAAGATGTAAGATGGGAGATGTAAGATGTAGGAAGGGAGATGTGAGATGGGTTGTCGCGGGGGTCGAAATGCCCGTATGGTGAATAATGACTCCTGAAGAGATGTGTGAGCGGACCATGCAGTTTGCGCTGCGATCCATGCGTCTTGCCGAAAAACTCCCGAAAAGCTTTGCCGGTAACAATGCGGGTGGACAATTGGTGAGATGCGCCTCTTCAGTTGCGGCCAACTACCGAGCAACTCAAAGAGCGCGTTCTCGAGCTGACTTCACAAACAAGATCGGAATCGTGCTTGAGGAGGCGGATGAGGCATTGTTCTGGTTGGAGCTCATTATTCGTGGAGAGCTTCTACCTGTGGAGCGAGTCGCAGATCTTCGAACCGAGGCCGAGGAACTCACCTCCGTTTTCGCCACGATGAAGACGACATTGCGCTCTCGACCGCGCTGATTTCACTTCTAACATCAGACATCTAACATCAGACATCTGCCATCTCCTCATGGATAGAAGAACATTTATCAACCGCGCCGCCGCCCTGGGGGTTTCGGCGATGGCGGCCAGGCCCGTAATGGCGATGGCCACCGGGAGCGAACCGCCGAACAGTCGATTGCATGGTCTTCTGATCAGTGCGACCACCAATCCCGGTCAGGGCTTTCTGGAACATGCCGTGAAGGCGCTTCGCGAGGTCTATGCCGGATGTGGAACGGTGCTTCTCCTTCCCTATGCGTCTGCGCCCCAGAGCAGGGATTTCTACGAGAAGCGGATGGGAGACACTTTCGCCCGATTGGAGATCGGTCCCAAGGTCGAATCTCTGCACCACCATACCGGAGCTGAAGCGTCCCGGGTTCTTCGTGAAGCGGAGGCGGTCTTTGTCAGCGGCGGACAGACTTTTCTCCTTCTGAGGGAGCTCTACGATCTCGATCTGGTGGAACTCCTGCGCGAGCGCTCCCTTGCCGGGATGCCCTATGTCGGGTCCAGCGCCGGATCGAATATCGGTGGTCCGCTGATCGGTACGACCAATGATTTTCCGGTAACGGACATCCCGACTCGGCGGTCGCTGGGGTTGATACCTCTCCTGATCAATCCCCACCATCCGGATGAGGGAGATCCGGAATTCAAGGGCCGTCGTGGTAAAATTCTCTGGTATCAGGAGACGAATCCGACCGAAGAGGTCATCGGCCTGACCAATTCGTCCATGTTACACCTCAAGGGGTCCGCCATGACCCTGATGGGCGGGGCCGCATTTCTGTATCGCAGACCAGATGTTGTCAGCCTTGAAGCCGGCGCCGATGTGGCTGCGGCCCTCGGAAGCCTTCAGCAAGGCGCAGGCGATTGAAGAGAACGCACATTGAATGATTCTAAGGGGTCAATGGTTCTTAAGGGGTCAAAGCTCAATCCTCACACTGGCGTGCAAGGATTTGAGCAATGACCCCCCGTTCGGACCGGGTTGCCTTTTGATCTGTTATGAGCGCACATTGAATGATTCTAAGGGGTCAAAACTCACTCCTCACACTGGCGTGCAAGGATTTGAGCAATGACCCCCCGTTCGAACCGAACTGTTATGAACGCACATTGAAAGTAGAATGAAAGCAAAAGCCGTTGTATTTACCGAACCGGGGAAGGTCGTCTTTCAGGAGGTTGATTGTCCGGAGGCCGGACCGGGGGACGTTGTGATCGAAGTCACCCATTCCTGGATCAGCAATGGGACCGAGGGTTCCTTTCTCCGGGGGGAGCGAATCGAGGGTGACGTCGCCTATCGACCCGGCGATCCGTGGCCTTTCCCGATGGTGGCGGGCTACCAGAAGGTCGGCCGGATCACATGGATTGGTTCCGAGGTCGAGGGATTTTCGTTGGGCGAGACCGTGTTTGCCGTGGTGAGCAAGATCAATGGGATGTTCGATCGTCATGGCGGGCACATTTCACCGTCTGTCTGCGCGGCCGGACAGGTCTACAAACTTCCCGCAGGCATCGATCCGGTGGCCTTTTCCGGGTTGGTCCTGACCCAGGTCGGCTATAATTGTGGCGTGCGGCCGCGCTTGGAACCGGGACAGACCGCGGTGGTGGTCGGCGACGGTATGGTCGGGCTATGGGCGGCCCAGGCGCTGGTTCAGCGCGGTGCCTACGTCGTCCTGGTCGGGCGTCACGATGACCGCCTGGCCCGCTTCAAAACGACCGAGCGGCATCTGAAGATCAAGTCTCGCTCAGAAACCGGCGCCATGCAGGTCAGGGAGGCACTCGAGGGCCCGGTGGAGGTGTTGGTCGACACGGTCGGTTCGACCGCCATCCTGAACGAATATCTGCCGATGATGCGGCGTGGCGGAACAATCGTATCAGCTGGATTCTACGGGACGGAGGATCAGATCCCCCTCCAGCATTTCCGCAACCAGGAGATCGGCTTCGACCTCGTATCGGGCATGACCCGCGAGCGGCTTGAGGCGACCCGGGATTGGCTGGCGGCCGGGAAAATGGAAACCCTGTCCCTGATCACCCATCGCTTCCCGGTCGAAAAAGCCGCGGAGGCCTGGGATCTCATCCGCAGTCGGAAGGAGAATGTCCTGGGAGTGATTCTTGAGTGGTGACCTTGGGACGGTTCACCGAAATTATCTGGTACACGGCGCGCCCGGCGGTCACGCCCTACCTGATCTGTACCTCGGACCGACTGATGGTAGGGCGGGGCCGCTGGACCCGCCGCGATAAGCTATGAATGCACCGAAGTTTATGAAGACCCTGCAGATCGAAGCCCCCGGCCAGGCCGTTTGGAAAGACGCACCCGTACCCGAACCCGGTCCGGGTGAAGTTCTGATCAAGGTGCTGGGTGTGACCACCTGTCCTCATTGGGACATGCATATCATGGACGGTGAGCCCATGTTTCCGGGGCACAGACTGGAGTATCCCTACCTTCCGGGCCAACCGGGTCACGAGGCGACCGGCGAGGTCGTCGCTCTCGGTCCGGATACCCGTGAACTCAAGGTGGGGGATCGAGTGGTGGCCTGGCAGGACACGGGACAGCCCCGCCCGGGGTTTTACGCCCAGTTCAACGCATTCCCCGAGGTTTCCCTGCTCGCGATACCGCAGAGTTTGCGAGTCGAGCAGATCGCTTCGCTCGAACTCGCCATGTGCGTGCAGGTCACCTTCGATCAGATCGCCGCGCACGGGGGGTTGGAGGGCAAACGGGTGGCATTGAGTGGCCTGGGTCCGGCCGGCCTGGTCGCGGTCCAGATGGCGCGGGCCTACGGCGCCACCGAGATTGTCTGCCTGGACCCGGTGGATGCACGCCACGACCTGGCTCGGGCGCTCGGTGCAACCCGGGTGGAGGCGCCCAAGGTCAGCCTCTTCCCGGCCGGCCGTGCCGGCGCCGGCGCTTTCGATGTCGGTATCGACCTGACCGGGCTTCCGGTTTCCATCGAGTTTCTGATGGATCGTTCAAAGGAGTTGGTGGCCCTGTTCGGGGTTCTGCGGCAGGAGGTCCGATTCGGTTTCCGGCATCTCTTTGGGCCCGGTCTGACCTTGATGGGCTATGGGGATCACAATCGAGGTGCGGGCCAACGTGCCCTCCAACTGGTCCTGGACGGAAAACTGAAGCTCGACGCCCTGGTCACCGAGTCCATGGGATTCGACCGCTACGCCGAGGGCGTGGAGATGCTCCGACGTAAGGAAGCGATCAAGATCCTTTACCTGCCCTGGTAGTCCCGATCGGTCACCATGCGGGTTGCGGGCCGCAACGCAGCTATCCGCCCTTGTGGGGTTTGAGGTGTAGCCCAAACCCGCTCACCGACAGACTGTATCTGCGCCTGACAATCCAAGCTATTCTGCTTCACCCTCCATTTCCCCTCAGCGTGGAGGGCTGTCCTTCCGTCTTCACCATGTTACGCCGGGACATGCCCGGGCAGCCGCTCAACCCAGGGCTCTGCTCGGTCGCGCGGAAGCACGACCCTCCATTCCTTCTTGGATCTGTTTGGGGCACACCGGTGAGGCTTTCGGGCTAAGCGAGGCCCAAGGAAGGGTCAGTGCTTTTAGACAGGGTTGATCGTCGACCAGTCTCATCCCAAGCCGAAGCACCATCTCCCATCTCCTATCTTCGTCGCGAAGCGACTTTCTTACGGAATCTCCCGCCGGAACTCGTAGGTCAGGGACCAGTCGGTTTCCTCGCCGGGTTCGAGCGAGCGCTGGACATAGGGTTCGATTGAGAATGTATTTCCGTTGGCCCAGATGGGAAGACGGGCCGGGGCGAAATCGCCGGTGATGCGAATTGCTTCGAGAGCCGGGTGGGAAAGGGTGGTGTCGAACAGGCGGTCGGGTTCGATCTCCAGCATGACGAACTCGTTTTCCTCGAAGGTTCGGAAGGGCTTGCGAAAGCGGATGAACCCGTCTTCGAGCGTGTATCCGGGATTCTCCGGCATGGTTGCGGGAAAATGCAGCTGGCAGACCAGGGTGCCGTCGGTCAGGGGGAAGAAAGGGTGGGCAAACCAGTGGATCGGGAGGGTGCGCCTGCCTGTGTTCCTGATGGAGGTCCGGGAAACCAGGCGGCGACCGTCAAGTTCGAGGCGGCGGGTCAGGTCATAGCCCCAGCCATGGGCCGCATCGCCGGTGGCAAAAGTGATTGATGATGCTGACTGCTTGAATTTCCAGGTGCAGGGCCTGGTTACTTCCATTCCCTTGTCGACCTGGCCCACTCCGACGATCAGACCTCCTTTGCCCTTCTCGATGGTCAGGAGCTCACCACTCAGCAGGACGGAATGGCGCAGAACTTCGGGAATACCCTGACCGTTGAAGACGTCCTCCGGTTCGCTCGGATACTCCGGGCCGGAGAGCAGCGGTCCATGAAGCGAGTCATGGATTTGCCAGACATAACCGCCCCAGCAGTAGCGTGTCCCGAGCCGAACCCGGTCATTGACCGGATCGAGGATCTCGAGACGGAGGGAGTCGTTCTTCAGTTCGAGCATGAGGAGAAGAGATCTTTGACAGGGTCAACTGGATGAGAGGCTGTATCAGATGGGATTACGGTCAATTCGGCTTCGAGGGGGTCAAAGCAGAATGGCACTAAGTTAAGGCGGCCTCAGGATGAATAACGGTCATCTTGGCTTCGAGGGGGTCAAAGCACATATCTCGCATTGGCATGCAAGATAATGAGCAATGACCCCTGGGCTGTCTCCAGATCCAATCTTCACATCAGGCCAAGGTTCAGGCGTCGTATGGTGGAGGTTTCGGAACCTTGATTGGTGAAGCTCAGGGTATTCAATCCTGACCTCAGGGTCGATGGATCCACCCGGTAAACCCGGCAATCGTCGGTTTCGAAGGAGAACTCCTTCAGCCAGGAGTCGCTGGTCGAAATCCAGGGGAATATTTCAGGCTGGCGGCGGGTGGGCAGTTCGAGGGCCTGCCGGTCGTTGACTTCGAGTGCAAAGTCGCCCGGACCGACGATATGAGCCATGGCCCGCCCGGCCGGAAGGGACCGATCGGGAAGTGAGAGATCGAGGCTCACGGTTGCTCCTCGAGCGACCTCAACCGGCAGGACGCCGGGCTCGTCAATGACCGGCTTGCGGATATGGTGGGTGATGGGAAGTGAAAAGAGCAGGGGCTTCCGACAGGCGGTCTCGGGGTGGCCGAGTCCGGCGGCCGTGGCTTCACTTCGAGCCGAGGTGAATTGAATCCAGCAGGGGTAATTAAAGAGATAGATGCCGTCGGCTCCACAGGCGTAGAGCGAGGTCGCGGCGGCCCGCATCGACTCGGGCGAATGAATCTGCCAGCCGTGGGCGAAATCGAACCCGGCGTAGATGGGAATTGAGGCGGGCTGTATCTCCTTCCTGATGGCATCCAGCGGCATGGTGAAGTCGGTGGTGAGAAACGGGCAGGCGGTGACCATGTCGACCCAGCCCCTCCGGGCCCATTCCCCGATGTCGAGCCCGAGATGCCGGCATCCGGCCATGCTGGTCGGGACCCGAACAGCCAATCTGACGCCGCGGGCGGAGAAGATGCGGTGGGCTTCCCTGACCACGGCTGTGAGGTGTTCGCGCAGGCTCCAGACCGTTTCTGGATCTCCGGGCAGGTGGCGTGGGAAACGCAGCCAGTCGAGTTGAAATCCGTCAACCGGGTAGCGGGCGGCCAGTTCCTCGAAAAGGGCGATGATGTGGTCGCGGATCTCCTGGCGAGAGTAATCCAGGCACCAGCACATCCAGTCGGCGTCGTCCTCGTGTGTTCCTTCCGGGTCGACAATCATTTCCGGATGTTCGCGACGGATGACGGGCGTGTTCCACATATCCTTGTCGGTCGGGTTGTGGACATCGTTCATCCGGAAGGTCAGGAAGGTTTCCTTGCCGGCGGCTCGCAGGGCCTGGAGAGCCTGTCCCATGGGATCAGTGCCTTGGGCGAGGTGGGCGTTCAGTCTCTCCTTCCGCAGGTCGGTGGCGCCGATGCGGGTTGGGTAATAATAGGTGCCGGCGCCCGGACAGAACAGGACGGTCGTGACCTCGGATGGGCACTCGTCGACCAGTTCCTTAATATCTCCCGCCAGATCGTCGGTCAGATGGGCGAAAAAATTGTTTCCGTCGTTGTCGAGCAGGAAGCGATGTTTGGAGGAGAAAGGCATTGGAGAAAGGTCGGACTACTTGCGGTTTCGAG
>Ga0164313_10000449_pt1 | contig 32814 bp, 25 predicted proteins | sample GuaBasSedimGuay4_FD_113735 | JGI IMG/M metagenome (GOLD analysis project Ga0164313, IMG submission 113735) | Subseafloor sediment microbial communities from Guaymas Basin, Gulf of California, Mexico - Guay4, Core 4569-4, 0-3 cm | ecosystem: Environmental > Aquatic > Marine > Hydrothermal vents...
TGGCTCGTTCGCTAAAAATGTTTGCTAAACATTTTTTAACGCTCCGCCCTCTTGTATCTCATTCACTCTACTTGTTTCTTGAAAAGAAATAATAATTAGAAGTCCCCTTAAGTAAAGGTAGAAACCTCTTTTCCCGGTTTTTGGGTTAAGGGGTTTTTGCGTACATGGGTGTGAACTTGTTTTACCCTGTAGAGGACAAATAAGTACTAAGCTTATTTTTGAATAAAGAATGTCGAACAAGGAATAATGAATTTCGATAGTACCGTATTAAATCAAAAATCCCTACCTGACCTTAGAAGTTGGGTTAATCGTATATGATTTTCAAAATTTAATCATAATTTCAACTTTATTTTTGATCTGTATGCACTTTATAAAAATAAGTCAGGGTTAGTTTTCCAGGTTCCTTTTTTATTTCATACCAAATATTAGCGGAAAACCAAATACAACAATTAATGTCCATATTGTGTAAACAACCAGATATTTTGAGATTGTAAATCCAACCTTTTCAATATTTGATTTTGAAAAATTCACTTTGAATAGATCGATCAATATTAGTACAAGGTTTCCAAAAATCAATAGGTTAGATCCAAGAACTGCTAATCTGTTTGGGGTAATTCCATATTCTCCCAATCGATAGAATATTGCGGATAATGCTACCAGGTCAATAAGGATTGTAATAAGGACAAGGATAAACAAAATCATTTCATTGAATTTCTGTTTTCGATTTATCGATGTTTCGGTGACTGAAAATACAATAATCCCCATTACCCCAAGAAGCATTAAGTTAAATATTAACAGGAAATCTCTGTCATTATAAGGATCTTTCCCGGCAACAGGAATTGTAATCAGGTAAATTATCAGAGTTAATAATACTATTGGACTAAATATGTTTGCTATAACGGGAGCAATTTTATTTGTCAATGTTGGGTAGTTCCAAATAATAAAGCTGGTAACGATCGGAGCAGAGACCAATCCCCAGATTACAATGTATTCCGTATAGAAGTTCTCAATATTGACATCAATTGCTGAAAACAAGCCAATGGTTATTCCGGTTAAAGCCCCACCTGCAATTAAAATAATTGCGCCCAGGATGGCTAAATCGCCATTGTATTTAATAAAAACAATTCGTTTTGATTTGTCTTTGATGTCATAGTTAATATAAATCAGTCCATAAATACACCACATTAACAAAGGCAAATGGATGTAAGCCAAATTTATCGAATCACTATTACGATCAGATGGCAGGAGATTTATATAAATTACCGGAATTAAAAATGCTATTATGCTGTAAAGAATATTCTTTTTGTTTAATGGATTTGATTTCCAGGTTAAATAAATGGATAGTCCAAAAAAGACAATTATTCCGGCATTTTTCTCATAAAAGAAGAACATATTTAAATCTATATTAATAATCTCAGGTAATTTTATTAGAAAACCTGATATAATGCTTGCAAGTATCAGTACAATAACATCTGTTTTGATGAATACGCTTGTTTTTTGTTTAGACTTATCGTAATCTATGCGTATTTTCCAGAATGTGGCAAAATCTGTTTTTTTAATTTCTGAATATATTTCCTCAAAATCTGCTTCAAATGATTTCTTGTCTGTTCTATAGTAATTCTCTAATTCTTCTGGTTGGCTAATGTTTTCTTTTATTCTGTTTGTCATTGCTATTGAGTTATTTAAGTTTTTATAGATGAATTATTTTTTAATTTGCCTGTGATCCATCCCGTTAAAGCACCAATGCAAAACCAAAATATTATGGCAAATATTAAATTAGCAATTTGACTATTTGAAAATTCGAAGAAGATAGTTTCAAAGAGCTCTTCAAAAAACACTGCGGGAATGATCATCCAAAATAAAAGATTTATCTTTCCCAGGCTTATAGCATTTAATATTATTCCTGAAATTGCCAGTACCGGAAAAATAATTATTGCAGAAATGAACCAGCCTGGTAGTTTACTCAGGATTGGGAAATAATTCTTCTGAGCTTTAGTTGTATTTTCTTCCATATCCAATTTAGTTTGATGATTAGATAAAGTATTTCGTAACTAAACGAATATCTGTAAAATAACTTATCCACTTTTGATCAGGTTTTCAAGTGCATCAAGATGCTGAATAAAAGCTGTTTTCCCCAGCTTAGTGCTTGAATAGGATGTGTTGGGTTTTCGTCCGATAAATTTCTTTTTTAGAGCAACATATTCATTCTTTTCAAGTGCTTTCAGGTGACTTGCAAGGTTCCCGTCTGTTATTTCCAGTAAATTTTTTAGTGAGTTAAAATCCATTCTGTCATTTACAACAAGGGCTGACATGATGCCAAGCCTTACCCTGCTATCGAAAATTTTGTTTAAACCTGAAATTGGATTTTTCATATTAATATTCACTACTGACTTATTATTCCTCTTTTTTGTCGTATTTTAAATGCATGATAACACCATAGATGATATGTAAAATGCCAAAACCGAAAACCCATAAATACAATCCATATTTGAGAAAGATTAAAGCAAATATACCGGTCACAATTTCAGCAATGCCGAGATAACGGACTTCACTCAAGGTGTAATTTCCTGCATTTAATAGGGCCAGGCCGTAAAAGAGAAGCGAAACCGGGATTAAAAAGTAAAGCAAATTGTATTGCATCAGCACAAAAATGAATACACCACCTGTAAAAAGAGGGATACTTAAATTTATAAGTACCCTTTTCGTTGTTTGATCCCACAAGGGTATTCCAAGTTTTCTGGCTTTAATCCAGGAGAAGAATACTGCCGAAATCAATGCGAGTAATAAAACAATGGCCCCATCAGTAATAAGGAACCATTTTACCTTATCGGCCAGTTGCCCGGAGATATAGGATACCTTTCCGCCTGTGAGAAACTCCGAATTATGTAAGTACCAGTGAGCTACTATTCCTCCAATAATTGCAAATATCCCTGCAAAAATTCCGGAATATCCGCTTAATGAAAGAAACCGGGAGCTACGTTCCATAATAGATCTGATCTCTATCAGGTCATTAAGGTGATTTTTGTTGTTCTCCATGGATGATAAATATTAGTATGTAATAAAAAGTACTTTGCGATACAAAGTTAAATAAATATTTTTAACTTCCAAATTATTGTATTTTTGTATTTATCACAAATCAGAGTTATAAATTGATTTATCCGGAAAATTTTGAAAACAAAATTGGTTTTGACCGTATCAGAGAGATGCTTAAAGCAGCCTGTCTGAGTGAACTGGGACAGAAAAAAACCGATGAGATTGCTTTTGTTTCTGATCATGGTCTTATTCATAAGCTACTTGAAAGAGTTGCTGAGTTTGTGAAGATACTGGGTTCTGACAGGGAATTTCCTGTGGATCATTATCATAACCTGCTTCCGGTGCTCAAAAAAGTCCGACTGGAAGGTACTTTTATCGAATTGAATGAGTTGATAGAACTTAAGCTTTCCCTGGATTCAATAAAAGCAGTTGTAAATTATTTTAAGGGAGAAGAAGGTGAAATTTACCCACACTTAAAAGAAATTGCCTCAGAAGTTAAAATCTATCCATTTGTAACGGAATCCATTAATAGAATTGTAACCGGAAAGGGTAAGGTAAAGGATAATGCCTCCCATGACTTAAGTAAGTTAAGAAAAAGCTTAAGGGAAAAAACTGCCAGGGTAGGATCGCGGATGCAATCAATACTTAAAAGGGCCAGGGAGAATGGTTTAGTTGATGAAGGTGTGGAACTGTCTATGCGGGATGGGAGAATGGTTATTCCCTTACGATCAGCGGATAAACGAAAAATCAGTGGTCTAGTGCACGATGAATCGGCTACCGGAAAAACAACTTTTGTGGAACCGGCTGAGATTGTAGAATTAAACAATGAGATAAGGGAGCTTGAATATGCTGAAAGAAGAGAGATTATTAGAATCCTTATTGAATTTACAAATACTATTCGTCCTTACCTGGAAGATTTGGCCGATTCTTATTATTTTTTGGGGGAAATGGATTTTATCCGGGCAAAAGCGGTTTTTGCAAAAAGAATTAATGCATTAAAACCCGGGTTGTCAGAGGGTCCGGGGATATTATGGGACGGAGCAAAGCATCCCTTATTATTTTTAAACTTCAAAGATCAGGATAAGGAAGTTGTACCTCTGGATATAATGCTTGATAAGGAAAAATATATTTTGCTTATTTCCGGGCCTAATGCTGGAGGAAAATCTGTTTGTCTCCAGACAGTGGGACTTTTGCAATATATGTTGCAATGTGGCCTTCTCGTTCCAGTAAAGGAAAGTTCCCGTTTTGGGATATTTAAAAAATTATTTCTTGACTTTGGCGATGAACAATCCATCGAAAATGATTTGAGCACTTATAGTTCGCATCTTTTGAATATGAAGTTTTTTCTGAAAAATGCTGATCCGGATACTTTGGTACTTATAGATGAGTTTGGTACCGGGACTGAGCCACTTCTTGGAGGAGCCATTGCCCAGGCTATTTTAGGCCGTTTGAATGAGCAGGGTGTTTTTGGAGTGATCACAACACATTATACCAACCTGAAACATTTTGCCTCATCGGCTGATGGAATTGAGAATGGGGCAATGTTGTTTGATCATCAAAGAATTCAACCGCTTTTTAGGCTCCAGATGGGAAAACCCGGGAGCTCATTTGCCTTTGAAATTGCCAGAAGCATCGGGCTTCCTGATCCAATACTTAAAACTGCAACCGATAATATTGGAGAAGATCACATTTATTTTGATAAACACCTTAGGGAAATAGCCCGTGATAAACGATACTGGGAGAATAAAAGGTCGAAGATCCGTAAGTCTGAGAAACGCCTTGACGAGGTGCTGTCCGGTTATTCTGAGGAACTGGAGCATGTAAAAAATGAGAAAAAAGAGATCCTTAATCAAGCCAGGAAGGAAGCAGAAGAGCTTTTAAATGGTGTTAACAAGAAGATTGAGCATACAATACGAGTGATCCGGGAAACACAAGCTGATAAGGAAAAGACAAAGGAAGCCAGGAAGGAATTATTGGAGCTCAATAAGCAATTGCAGGCTAAACAGGAGGATGAAGACAGAAAACTTGAGAGGAAAATAGAGTATCTGAAAAGAAAAGAAACCAACAGAAAAAACAGGAGAAACGAAAGGATCTCTCCAAATATCCAACCGGAAATCAAAGAAAAAGAAATATCCATAGAAGTGGGTGATAAAGTAAAGATGAAAGAGCAGGAGTTGGCAGGTGAGGTGTTGGAAGTGCAGGGGGGTGGTAAGTATCTTATAGCATTTGGGAATATGATTACATTACTGCCTGCGAAAAAGATACGGCTTTTGAGCCGTTCAGAATTTCGTGATCAGAAAGCTGAGGCCAAAAGGCCTGTTGATTCATATATGGCAGAAGTGCAAAAACGGAAATTGCGGTTTAATTCTTACCTTGATGTACGTGGTAAAAGGGCAGAAGAAGCCATGGGGATTGTGCAGGATTTTATCGATGAGGCCATTGTTACCGATACAAAGGACCTGAGTATTTTGCATGGAAAAGGAAATGGCATATTGCGGCAGTTGATCAGGGAGTTTCTTGGGTCGGTGGATGTAGTTAGTTCCTATCATGATGAGCATCCTGACCGTGGTGGCTATGGTATTACTCTTGTGAAACTGGACTTCTGATTTGCATTAGCTATTTAAAAATCAAATTTAAAGAAGCATAGATAAAAATGATTTTATATTTTTGAGAAACTGGATTTTCCAAAATGACTAAGCTCCTTTTATATACTCCTGAGATTAACCCAAGAATTAAATACATCTTTAATTTTGTATTTGGTGATTTACTTGAACTGAATTTTAAAGTCACTGATGAAAAAGATGCTTTTCTCAGGTTTGAGGGGCCGGTAATAAATTACTCTCCCTTTCCTTTAAGTAAGGGCGTATGGATCCAACAGCGCTCATTTTTAACGGAATCTGGAGTAAGGCCTGTGGAATTATTGCCAGGTAAGTGGAAAGACTTTCCTGTACTTTTCTATACAGGATCCGCCCCTGATCTGCCATTTGACCTTTTCTCAGCCAGCTTTTATTTGATTTCCCGTTTTGAGGAATATCTTCATTTTGAGCCTGACATAATGGGGCGTTTCCCGGCCAAAGAAAGTGTGGCTTACAAACAAGGTTTTTTGGAAATACCGGTGGTAGATATTTGGGTGAGTAAATTGGGGCAAATTCTAAAAATAAGATATCCGGATTTAGTCATTGGCAAACCGGAATTCACTTTTATGTCAAGCCTTGATGTTGATCAGGCCTGGGCATATCTGAATAAGGGAATGCTAAGGAACCTTGGCGGAGGGCTTAAGTTTATGCTTCGTACTGACCTCAAAGACCTTCAGAAAAGGTTGGGAACATTACTGAAAACCAGAAAGGACCCTTTTGATACTTTTACATATTTAAAGGAGATTCATAGTGAATATGACTTTCGTCCGGTCCTGTTTTTTCAGGTTGGAAAGTATGGGAGATTTGATAAGAATCTGCCGGGGAAACATCCTGCTATGCGGAAGTTGATCAATAAAGTTGATGCTTTTGCCGAGATTGGTATCCATCCTTCTTTCCGCTCGGACCAGTTTAACGAGCTGGAATGGGAACTTGATGTTTATAAAAGCATAAAAGGGGGGTTGCCTGAAAAAAGCAGACAGCATTATATCCGGATGCGCTTTCCGAAAACATATAGAAATTTATTGAAACTTGGGGTAAGGGAGGATTACTCAATGGGATACCCGGAAATGCCCGGATTCAGGGCTGGTACTGCAACGCCACATAATTTCTATGACCTTGGTGAAGAAATAGAAACAAAGCTGAAAATCTTCCCTTTTATATTAATGGATACCTGTTTAAATGAGAAAATGCAGCTTCAACCTGATCAGGCATTAAGTTTGATAAAAGAATTTATAAATAAGGTGAAAAAAGTTGGGGGTACTTTTATTCCTTTATGGCATAACTCTTCATTAGGTGAGGAGGGGGAATGGAAAGGATGGAGGTATGTTTTTGAGGGAATGCTGGCTGAATGTACAGAGATAGTGTAGATGAATTGAAAAATTTGGATAGGGGAACTAGTAATATTTTAATCTAGATTGAGGATAATCCATGATAAAGTATCTAAAACATAGTAAAATTGACAAATTAAAGTGGGATAAAAATATTGAGAATAGCCAGTTCCCCATCGTTTATGCCATGTCCTGGTATCTTGACCGTGTTTGTCCTGGGTGGGAAGCCCTGGTGGAAGATAATTATAAGGCAGTTTTCCCCCTGACCGGTAAACGTAAAATTGGATTTCATTATTTGTACCAACCCTTTTTTACCCAGCAACTTGGATTGTTTACAACAAAGAAGGATACTAACCTGAGAAAATTTATTGATTCACTTCCTCTGAAGTACAAGTATGTTCAGATATCTCTGAATGAAAATAACCAGTTGCCGGAGGGTGATTGGGAAGTGATTCGGAATCAGACTCATCATCTTGATTTAGATCATGATGTAGATGCTATCCGGAAATCTTATTCTGAAAATACAAAAAGGAACCTGAAAAAAGCCCAAAAGCATGAATTGAAGATTGTCAGAAATGACCGGTTTTCGGACCTGATCCGTTTGTTCAGGGAAAACAGGGGCGGAGAACTAAAAAAGCTGAAAGATCATCATTTTATTACCTTATTGGATATTATGGAAGAAAGTCTGCACAGGGATTTGGGTTGTGCATATTCTGTTTATACAGAAGAAGGAGATTACTGTGCAGGTGCATTTTTTCTGAAGTCATTTGATCGATCTATTTTCCTGTTTTCTGCAACGGATAAGGCAGCCAGGAAAAACGGGGCCATGGCAGCTTTGATTGATCATTTTGTTGGGCAGCATTGCAATCGTAAGGTGACACTGGATTTTGAAGGTTCGAATCTGAGAAATCTGGCCAGGTTCTATGCTGGGTTTGGGGCTAAACCTGTTGTTTATAATGGTCTTGTCAGAAATAAACTTCCAGGGATCATAAGGTGGATGAAATAAATGATAGCTTTTTAGAATTTCTTCACCTGACAATTTGTATTTTATAAGTCTTTTGATAAACATCCCAGGAAAGCAGGTTGTGAATTTGCATCTGATATAAATAGATGCCAGGTGCTAAATTTTCGAAGTCCATCTTAATAACATGTTCTCCGGGAGCTTGTTTTGTAATTTGTTTCTGAAAAACGATACGTCCTGATGCTTCAAAAACCCTGAGCATTATTCTGCTTTTTTGTTTGAGATAGTAGGGTATGCAGGATGAAAATCTACATGGATTAGGATAATTCTGACCAATTCTGACTTTTAGAGGAAGATGATCAGGAGTTTGAATATTTGTAGGGTTTCCATACCTGTCGTACAATAAATCCCATAGTTCGTCCCGGTCTCCGTCATAACCCAGCGCCCACATGCCAATGCCTTTTAATGAACGCTCATCTGCCAGGTCATATTTTAATTCAATACTTTTTTTGTCATCATACCAAACCTGATAGTTTTTGCTGTTTTCTGTGTATCTGTACCAGGGGCTTTGACTGGTATTATCCCAGAATTTATCATGATTTATTGATTCTTCCTGTGCTGTTCTGAAACGGGGAGAATTGATGAAATCAATCGTATTGGAATGAGCATGAATGGTTTCTGTTTGCCAGCGGTTACCGTAATAGGGAACTACAAGTATTAGTTTTTCCGGGTGAGAGTTTAATACATCTTTATATTGAATATCAACTGTGTTGGTTATGTTTATGCTTCCACCTTCCAGGGGGGAATTAGCCCCGGTTTTACTGCTCCAGCTTCCGGCAAAGCTATAAGCCATAATAAAAATGTAGTCGCAGGCTTCTGATAAGCCTTTCAGGTCCCAGCCACCCCAATTTACAGCCGGACCGGCAAATGAGACCTCTGAACCACTAATTTCGGAATGGATAAAAGTGGTTAGCTCATTCATAAAGCTGTTTAATACACTTCCCCGGTCTGCTTCATGAAGACTTTCAAAATCTATATTCACCCCTTGTAGATCCCAGGTTTGGATTGTAGTCTTTACCTGGTTAAAAAAGTTGTTTTTTATACTGGTGTTAGTAAGAATAGCATGGATTTCATCAGCTGTAAAATTGACAGCAGTCATTATTACTTTTACACCATTTTCATGTGCTTTATTTATAACATCTGTCCATGGCCAGTAGGAGGGCGTAGAAATATTTCCATTGGGGGCGACGGTAAAATCAAATGCTGCAATATGGCTTAACAAACTGTATTGCAAGTGTTCCTTTGCATTTGTATATTCCCAGTCGGGCAGATAACCAAACACTGTTTTGGTTGGGCCGGCCGGTTTCATAATATTAAGCGGAATAATTCTTTGTGATGATTTAAAGAGGGATGCCTGTTTGGGAATGTCTTTATGTAGATTATATTCAATTTGATGTATTGAAGGATGAATTTGGGCACAAACCGATTGTACCAAAAATAATAATAAAAAGATAATTTTCATTTGATTGGCCAGTTAATCAGTATGCCAAAGATAGTGCTTTTGACGGTATGGCTGATTTAACAATTCGCAAAATTGATAAATTTGTAGTTGTCAGGGAAAAAAGAAGAGAAGTGGAACTATTCTCCAATAGGTTCAAAATCAAATGCCTGGTTTTGATTTATCTCAATTAGTTTTCCGTTCTCACATTTCAGTGTCCTGGCACTGTATTTTTTTCTTATCGCATAATCATGCGTCCCCATGATCACGGCCCTACCGTTGTTGCTGATCTCCAGCAGTGTTTTTACAATGTCTTCGGAAGTTTCCGGGTCCAGGTTACCAGTAGGCTCATCAGCAAGAATAATCTCCGGATCATTCAACAGGGCACGGGCAATAACTATCCTTTGTTGTTCGCCCCCTGACAGTTGATGAAGCATTTTATATCCTTTGTACGTGAGGTTAACTTTCTCAAGTACCTCCATAATCCTTTTTTCAATATCTTTTTTCTGTTTCCATCCGGTTGCTCTAAGAACAAACTCAAGATTTTTAAATACATTTCTGTCCGTTAGCAATTGAAAATCCTGAAAAACAATACCTAGTTTTCTTCGGAGATAAGGAATCTCTTTTCGTTTCAATTTTAATAAATCATATCCTGCAACTTTGGCTTCTCCTTCTTTCAGAGGTACCTGGGCATAAATTGTCTTTATCAGACTGGTTTTGCCACTTCCTACCTTTCCAATCAGGTATAAGAATTCCCCTTTTTCCAGAGTGAATGAAACATTGGAAAGGACCAGGTTGTCTTTCTGAAAAATGGGGCAGTTTTTAAATTCTATGATCGTGTCAAGTGCCATATATTATAAATAAACCTTGAAATTTTGAGCTTTCAAAAGTACACTTTTTTATTTGTTTTTCGGTTTTTAAAACAAGAATAACAAAGAAATCGGACATTTTGGAAAATCTTTATTTATACATTTTTTTATACTTTAAGGCTGTTGTGCCCATAATACTTTTAAACTGTTTGTTGAAACTGGAAAAATGATTGTATCCTACATCGTAGCAAATGTCTTTAACTGATTTTCTGTTTTCTACAAGTAATTTACAGGCTTGTCCAACCCTGACTTCTGCAAGGAATTGCGAAAAAGTTTTTTTGGATCTCTGTTTGAAATATCTGCAAAAACTATGAGGGGCTAAGTTGGAAATGTCTGCTATTGTCTCTAGTGAGATATTATTAAAATAGTTAGCAAACACATATTCATATACCTTATTTATACGTTCCATATCCTTCTTATTGGTTTCATACAATAAATTAGGGGTATTAAGATATTCTTTATGTTCTGAACTATCCATATAATACAGAATTTGCAGTAATAAATCTAACCTTTTAAATCCTTTCTTTGTAGATAGTCCGGTAATCAAACCGGAAAGTTCAGAAGATCCTTTGCCAGAGATTTTAATACATCGTCCGGCATCTGAAAAAATATTGTTTAAAAATTGATTTTCAGGCATAGATAAGAACGTGTCTCCAAACATTTCTTTGTCGAATAGGATATTAATAGCTCTTGAAATCCTTGGCTTTTCTATGTCATAATGATCCCTGTTGCTTATAAAGGCATGCGGAATATTATCACCAATAATAACAATTTCACCAGGCTGGTATGCTTGAACAGATTCCCCGGCAAAACACATTCCGGTCCCTTTAATAATATATGTTATTTCAATTTGAGGATGAAAATGTATAGGGGATTCGAAATGCTTAACATTTAGTTCGTTTACGAAAAATGAATGTTCAGGGTTCGTTTCAAATTTTTCAAATACTACATGCATAAAATGGTAATAAAGTGCATTTATCTGTTAATTATCGCAAACAAAATTACAAATAATCTATGTAAACTGACAATATTTATCAGAAAGAAAATAAATATTCAAGTAATATTATACAGTAAATATTTTACAAAATTAATGTAAGATTTACTTGTCCACATCATTTTCCTTTAGGGATTAGGTTTGGATTATTAATTAGTTTCACTCCATGAACACTTCAATACCATTTAACAATGGTGGTTTTCCCGGACTTAAGGATTTGCATTGGAAGATCAGCTTATCTTTTACCTTTATTCCCTTAAAAGTTTTTACTATTAATCGCTTTGTACCAGTGGCCTCTTTTACAATATCGAAGTTTTGAAGCACCGGATTTCCCTGGATAGTAATATCAAATAGACGGTCACCGGATTTCAGGTTTGCCACTTCTGCAAAAAATAGTTTTACAGTGTAGGTGGTATTCTCCATAGGTTCTTTTGATAGAGTGATCTCTATCATGGAGAAATCTAAAACGCCTGAAGCCCCAACCCACGAGAACCCTTTTGATTCTATCTCATATGAATTAGCACGGAAATATCCTGTCTGATCTGTACTCTCCTGAAATAATGAGGAGCCGTAAGTAATTGCGGCGCTTGTATCTGATGTCGTAAAACTCACTTTAACCGGTATATCGGGACTGTTACCTCCTTCGCTGGGATAGTCAAGCCAAAGTGTGTTATTCTCAGCCATCCTGTCGCCGGGAGCTCCAAAATTAATCCCTATTTGTTTAACAGGTTTCCCCGACCATAAAGAGCTATTATGAGTCCAATACTCCAGCTCAGGCATGTAAATCAATGAAAGTGATGTCTGATTCTGGTAGGAACAATTACAGGTACGGGTATAATCCGGGGCATTCAAGACACCGTTTGCTGCTATTAGATTTGAGGTACAACCCGATTTAAAACCACCGAAATTTCCTGTTCCACCACCTGTTTTTAAATCATAAAAGCCCGCAGCACCTGACCGGAAAGAGAGTAAATTTTCACTGCCGATATTATAGTTGCATCCATAATAGCGTGAATACTCCCAGGGGACTTTTTCATGGGTTATTGGGTCTTTTCGCTCGATACGGTTACCTGTAAGCAGACTATAAGCTGCATTTTCGACAATGATACTATTCCCATGCAGGATTGGCGGATTATGGTATCGGATCTTTTTATCCCATATCACTCTCCCATCATCAGCATGGTAGGCAATCATTCTTTTTCCAGGCTCTCCTGCAAGCATATCACGGGAAGGGCGCGTGGCCTGGAGGAGGATGTTATGTTCGGCTGAGTACCCGAGCCAGCTTCCAAATACATCGGCTGTTTTTTGCCATAGGGTATCACGTGTTTCTATATTTAAAGCCGCAAGTGTATAATCTTCTTCAAGGATAATCCCGCGTCTTTCGAGCAAACTTGTGATTGCTGCAGACATTTTATCAAGAAAAAACAATCTCTTTCCGTCAGAGACGATTGCATTATGAATGAACCCATTTGTCGATCGGGTTTTCCATTTTTCATCAAATGTATATCTGTCCAGAACAAAAAGACGATCGCTGGCACTTTGATCAAAATTGTACATGCCGCCAGTGCGATAATCATTTGAATCAATATATGCCAGATAGTTCCTAAGCTCTTCATTGTTATTATGTTTATTCCTTAAAAGTTCAGAGTATTTTACAAAATGGGCACCGGCAACTAAATTATCTCCCGAAACACCAATATATCCCCACCGGAGCCTGTCTGGTCTCCGGATGCTTTTAATAATCTTTCCGGTTTCAATATCAAGTACCTGAAGTGTAATTCCCTGTATAACATATACCAGGTCGGGAGTGACTATATAATTCGTACCACGCGAGTTTGCTCCCGGAATATGTTCTTGATTGTAGAACGGATCCAGGGGATCATCTGCATATGATTCGTTATAATAAGTGCCGAATGTACTCAGACTGGTAAATTCGGTTTTCCAGAGAACCCGGCCTGTATATACATCTCTTGCACTAATAGAGTTTAGTCCTTCAATAATCAGTTTCCCGTTCATAATTTGTTCCGGTGGGCCATGTCCGTGACGGGGTAAAACATCCATATTGGAATTGCCTCCAAACCAAAGGATTCCAAGTGGAAGTTTCACTAATTCATCATCCGATTTGAGGGTGTTGGCCATGCTTCCATACTGGTGAGTCCAGTTCGAAGACCCTTTGGGCGGCCCGGCCCGGGTAAGAAGTAAGCTGCTTTTGGTAGCTTCTTTAATTTCCAATCCTTCATACACTCCTTTGTTTATTGAGGCTGAATATTTTGTCAGCTGTTCAGTTGGGCCTTCTATCCATATTTTTCCGCCAAAAGGTTGGGTCACAGTATAAATTTTTTCGAGCAAAAGATGCCCCGGTTTAATTGGATAACTACTCAGGTTTTTAATAATGGTAAGTGACGAGAAGTAAGGGGCAAGATCTATTGTTTCAGGAGTTCCATGTATAAAAGCAACTTTGCTGGCTTTTATTCCCATTTTATCAAATTGTCTTCGAAGTTTCAGAAGGTTCGATTTGTCAGGTTCAACAGCAATAAGATGTAAATCGGACGCAAGTGCAATAGCTGCCAGTAGATCTCCCTTACCCGGGTTAAAGAATAATGAGTATCCTTCTTTTGTTCCGGTTTTAGCAAGGATATTATTAGCTTTCTGTTTTGTTTTGTTTGAAATTCTGATTTTCCCGGGAGAGGGAAACAGATCAATTGGCCCCACATCTTGTTCGCCAAAGGCAAAAATCTTACCTTCAAGAGTGACTGCAAATAATTTCCCGTTGGCAGCAACCAGTCTGCCAACTGTCCCGGCAATTGTTTTTTCCCATAAAATTTCAGGCTTTCCTTCTGTGGCTAATCCAATTGCAGTGATCAGGTTTTCTCCACCTGCATAGAGTGTTGTTCCTGCTTTAATTAAATCTCCACTTGCATCAACAGGGATTGTCCACTCTATAGTTTCAGGATTATTCGCCTTTCTGGCTGTAATTGAATTTCCTGAAAAATAGTAGTAATCTTCTCCTAAAGCCGGGTATTTCTCAAAAGTTATATTTGATAATTTTGCGCCATCATTTAATCTGTACAGATGGGTATTTCTGTCACGAAAATGATTGATGATGGTTCCATTGCTTGCACATACAAATGCCCCCCCAGTTTTAGTAAACCGGTTAAAATGATAGTAAAGCAGTTCCCCACTGTTTTTATCAAAACATGCCGGCACCGAGCGGCCACCCGGGATAAGAAGTTTATCTTTGCTAATCACCATTGCACCCTGTGGGGCAACACCGGCAAAAGCAAATGCACCACCATGAGGTTGCTGCCTGAATTGAGACCCTGTCCCAGCGTTTTTCCAAATAATGGTGCCAGAATCAGCTTCAATTGCATAAATAAAAATCCCCATAAAGGGCCATATACTTGCTGCAAAATATACAACCCCTTCATCAATAACCACTCCACCTCTTGCCGGCCAGGTGGATATCAAACGTTTGTTTCCTATTAATTTTCGTTCTGATGGTCCTCCGCGAAACCTCCAGATTAGTTCGCCTTTTTGCGCCGAGAGACAATAGAGATATCCATCATCACTGGTAAAATATATCTTATCATTGTAGGAAGCTATAGGCAACCGGACCGGACCATCTGCATAATATGTCCAGGTTTCTTTACCTGTATCTGTATTGAGAGCAACCACCTTATCCTGATCGTTGAATCCGATATACATAGTATTTCCGATAACAATAGGTTCAAACACTTTGTCATATTGCATAAGGTCGTGGTTTAATGGGTCGTCCCAAACCATTTCCCTTGGTGTGTAATGCCTTGTCCATTGCAAATGCAATTCGACAGGTAGTTGCTCCGGGGTTGAAGCGGTTCTTTCGGCATCGTAGCGCCACATGGGCCAGTCGTCAGCAAAAATCTGAGTCGATATAATCAAATAGAATAAAACTAATAACAGCTTTCTTACAAATACATTCATAATTTCTCTAAATAAATTGTTCGATGGGCCAACCTGTTTTCTTCCTTTTCGTGTGTAACCAGCATTACCGTTCCTCCCCGTGCAGAATAATCGGACAAGCAGTTCATTACAATTTTTGCATTTCCCTGGTCAAGATTTCCCGTAATTTCGTCAGCCAGAAGTATTCTTGGATTATATAAAAGTGCCCGTGCCAAGGCTGTACGTTGTTTTTCACCAGCGCTAAGCTCTGCCGGGATATGTTGAAGGCGTTCTTTTAGTCCGAGTGATTCAATAAGTTCAATTATTTCGTTTTCAGGAATACTGTTTTCTTGTGCCAACTGAGGGAGTTGCACATTTTCAAGAACGGTCAGGTAGGGAATGAGGTGGTATTGTTGAAAAACAAAACCAATATTTTGAGCCCTGAAAATGGCCCTTTTTTCAGGAGTTAGATTATATATATTCTCACTATTAATAATTACCCTGCCCTGGTCAGGATGCAGCAATCCCCCGGTAATAAGCAGTAATGTTGTTTTTCCGCAACCACTGGGCCCCTGTATTGCAATAAACTCACCCTTTTCAATGGTCAGGGAAAATTCACTTAATGCATGGATCGTTTTCTTATCCATGCTGTAAATTTTTGAGATATTCTCTATATGTATCATTGCCTGTTAAGTGCTAAATTATGTATTCCATGAGTAATTTACATCCCTATTCCTCTCTTAAAACATCGGCCGGATCCTGCCTTGCTGCCAGTAGGGCCGGAATATAAGCGGCAAGCAAAGAAAGGAGTGGCGCACATACCATTATCCATAGAAAAATATGTAAATTGAAGAGTGTGAAAGAGAACAGCTTGCCCCAAACACTTCCTATTCCGAATCCCAGGAGATATCCGATAACTGCTCCAAAAATCCCAATCAGTAATGCTTTTAATAAAAAAAGAAGTATGATTGACCTCTCTTTCACACCAACCGCCCTTAATATGCCGATTTCACTTTTTCTCTCGTTTACATTGCCAATAAAGAGAAAGATGATCCACAGGGTACTTGAAAGAAGTACCAGAGGTACAAGTATGGCAGCAAATCTTTCCAGTTGGTTTCGGAGTTTATTCCGCTGTGTTTTTTCTGCCAGAATAGCTTCTTCAGCCTCCCTTGCAGCCCTAGCCCGTGCTTCAGCACGAACAAGTACCTTACCTCCTTTTTCAATAACCTGTATGCCGGGAAGTACACTTCGAACTTCTGCTCTCACCTCTTCCTGACCACCCCCCGAACAGAAACACTTTAGTGCTAATATTGCATTTATCTGATTCTCTTTATTGAGAAGCTCCTGGGCTTCCTGTAGATTAATCCAGACCGTAATGTCATCTTTATTCCCGCGTGGTTCATTGCATTTCTCAACTTTGAAATCTCTTCCCAGAAGCCTTACCTCATCTCCTTCATTCAAACCCATTTTATCATGTAGCTCAGACCCCATGATCATACTGCCTTTTGGAACAGCAATCATCATAGGCTCCTTTGGGTCTTTATGCAGAAAAGGTACTTCTCCTCTTATGCCTATCAGTATGATTGTACGGTGTTGCTCCGGCCACTCAATTTTCTGCTGCAAACTGGGTAAAAGATGACGAATTAATACGCGATGGGAAGCAGCAAGACTGTCAACATAGCTTTCAGGCATAAGTTTTGAAGCATAATTATTGGCAAATAAATCACTGATGTTCTGACCTTCCGGAAGTATCAAAAGGTTATATCCCATCTTTTTCATAATCTTTCGATAATCATCTTCCAGCTGGGCCATTCGTTCGGTTGTTTCCGCCTCTTTTGCTGCTATTATCTCATTGGTTTTCATGTCATGCAGCTGTAGCATGGTCAATGCACCTGTAACAGTTGTAACTGCAAGTACAACGGATAGAAACCCTAAAAAGAAATTGAGTTTACGGCGCTTAATCTCCTTAAATACCAGTGTGCTTATATTCATACAATTACCTTCTCTTTAATAAATAGGAGACCGTTAATATGGCAATAATAAGCAAGACAATAACAATGATAAGATTTCGCCACAATGGTCCGAGTGAGCCTTTATCGGGTCCGTTGCTGGTAATAGCCATTTCCTGTTCTGGACGAGGCTCTTCTTCTTCAGCAACATTTTGCACAACAATTTGTTGGATTACTGTATCGGTATTGTTCTTTCTGCTTATCTCTTTTGCTTTTACTACTTTTCTATCCTCTTTCTCAATTGTATCAGCAAGCTCTTTTATATTTTCGATTGGGATAAATTCGGATAATCCGGTTATTTCAGGTATATCTTCCTGTATCCAGGTGGTATCGCCAATAGCTTTATCCCAGTCGGCCATGAAAAGCAGGTCAGTACCGGGATTATCTTCCTTAATAGTACATGAACACCAGCCAATAACAGCGTTACAAGCTTTTTTAATAAGATCTGGTCTGATTCCCTTACCTGCAAGGGCATATAGGACACGTCCCCTTCCGAAGACAGGAAAGGCTAATGGAGCATGAAAAGAGGCCAGGCCAGGTTCACTGCCAAGCAGCATTTTTACGAGAATTTCCTCTTCAGGCTTAGTGGTTGAAACCTTTATCATCGAGAAACTCACGCTGTTATTGGTAACATTAATATCTAATGGTTTACCGGAAACATCCGTTGCAAAAGATGAAAGTTTTAATTCATCTGATAACTTAATAAGTTGTTCCTTTAGTAACTCAGCAAATTTATTATCCTCGCTTTTTTTTCCGCTGTTGAGGAAAAACCAAACTACGGCATCACCTTTTTGGATTTGCTGAATTGCTTTCCTTCGGGCTGGCGAGTCTACTAGTTTCCTGGCATTTTCAATGGAAAGTGCCCCTTCCCAAATCAATTTGTCTTTGTAGTGCTCTTTCGGATAAAACACCCGGATCAAAGGGGTTTCCACATTCTGGTTTTCTTCATTTTTCTTATCCGAAATCTCTATAACGCTCAAATTTGCTTTTACACCTGTAACAGACGATGCTTTCAAATAATCAAGAGCTTCTTTCTGCTCCTCATTAAGACTGTTGTTATAAATAATTTCTATCCTGTATGAGTATGCAGGCCAGCGTTCCAGTGCATAACGAAATACCGGTGTAGTGCAGCCCGATGCCGGGGTGAAACAGATGTACTGTAAAAACAGGATCAAAAAAATAATCCGGGATTTATCTAAATAATTACCTTTTGTAGTAATAAGCATGTGATTACTTCTCAACAGAATCCATTTTTTTTAAAAATCCACATAGCGTGATATGGCAATTTCATTTTTTTGCTGTTTTATAAGGATCGGTAAAGTTACAGAAAAATATCTTATACAAAGGGAAATAATTTTGACATGAATCCAATCAAATTCCTCAAATACTACATGCATAATATGGTAATCAAGTGCACTTTTTTGTTAAATATCACAAATAAAAATACAAATATTCCATGTAAATTTGTAATAGTTATCGCTAAGGAAATTGAATTTTCAAATATTAGTAGTGAAAATAATGAAATTTAAAAACAAATAATTATGCCACTTATTACTGAATTAAAACAAGTAAAAGAATTGTATGCAGAAGCTTCAGGGAATGAATGGGTACTGCCTGCATTTAATGCCGAGGATTTAACCTCGACTGAAGCTATTTTAGCAGCGACAAAAGATTATGGTGATAGTATTGGACGTGAGGATATACCTATTATCATTGGTATTACAGTTAATTATGACCATCGTTCACAGGCAGTATTATATTCCCATGCCAGGCAATGGGAGCTTGGATTGAAGCTTTTTATGAGCGACCTGGAGTTACTAACATCAGAAGGTTCTCCTTATAGCAAAATACGGGTTATGGTTCACCTGGATCATGTTCAGCTGGATATTAACAAAGATTTTCTCAACAATTGGGATATGAGCAGGTTTTCGTCGATCATGTATGATGCATCAGAATTATCCCTGAAAGAAAACATTGAAAAAACTGCATCATATGTGGAGAAAAATAATGGCATCATACTAATTGAGGGGGCCTGTGATGAAATAAATGCCAGTGCAGATAATTTTACGACCCCTGATGTGGCTGAGAATTATTTTAGGGAAACAGGTGTGGATATAATAGTTGCCAATCTGGGTACTGAACACCGGGCAGATGCTGCAACCCTTCAGTACAAGGATGAGTTGGCACGGAAAATCACAAAGAGGATAGGTGGAAGGATATGTTTGCATGGCACCTCTTCAGTTTCAAAAAGTAACCTGACAGAGCTTTTTCATGATGGTATCCGGAAAGTAAATATCTGGACTGCACTGGAACGTGATACAGTGCCGGTGTTGTTTAAGGATATGTTGGAAAACGCAGCAAAAGTAATCGGTCCTAAAAAGGCAGAGGAATGGGTTGCTTCAGGATTGCTCGGTAGTAAGGCTGACCAGTCTTCATCTCTTTCACTGAAGTATTTCACCACGAACTACAGGCAGAATATAATATTTAATGAGATGAAAAAAGTTGTTAATTCTTATCTGGAAATGTGGTACAGATAATATTTGAATGATTTATGAATTACCTGGGGATAGATATTGGGACCAGTCGTTGCAAGGCAGCTATATTTGATGAGAAAGGCATACAACTGGCTCAGGCCTACAGGTTATATGATGTTATCTTCACCCCTGACGGAGGGGCAGAACTCGACTCTGATATAGTGATCTTAAAGTGTTTTGAAGCTATCAGGGAATGTACTTCCCGGGTGTCTTTAAAATCTGTAACCGGACTTGGGATCTCGTGTCAGGGTGAGGCATTTACTCCCGTGGACCGTAACGGGAATAGCCTGTCCAATGCTATGGTAACCTCGGATATGCGTGCTGAGTCATACTCGAAAACATGGCCAGGGAAATTCGGGGCAGACAGGTTGTATAGAATTACCGGACAGACGGCACATCCCTTGTACACGCTATTTAAGTTACTGTGGATGAAAGATCATATGCCGGAGGTTTGGAACAAAGCTGATAAATTTCTTTGTTTCGAAGATCTTCTTCAATATCGTCTTGGACTTAATCCTGCTATTGGATGGTCCCTGGCCGGAAGGACTATGTTGTTTGATGTGAGTGAACATAGATGGAGTAGTGAGATACTGGATGCTATTGAACTATCACGTGAAAAACTGGCTACTCCCCTGCCATCTGGTAGTTTGGCCGGTAAAGTGAACTCAGATATAGCTGCTGACCTTGGCTTGGCAAAAGATACTTTTGTCGTTACGGCCGGGCATGACCAGCCATGTGCGGCCTTGGGGGCCGGGGTTACCAGCCCTGGATCAGCTATCTATGCTTCTGGAACAGTTGAATGCATTACTGCGGCTTTTTCTAAACCGATTTTTTCTGATCAACTGCGTAAAAATAATCTCTGCATCTATGACCATACAGTCGAAGGTATGTATGCTACGATAGCTTACAGCCTGACAGGTGGCAATATCTTAAAATGGTTCCGCAATGAATTTGGCTCCCGGGAAATGGAAGAGGCCGGGAGAACAGGTGCAGATCCATATGACTTGATCGTTTCGCAGATGGATCTGAACCCATCCAGCCTGATGGTTTTACCTTATTTTACCCCTTCAGGGACCCCCTATTTTGATACCGAAACAAAAGGTGCGATTTTAGGGTTGCGCCTTTCCACAAAAAGAGGTGAGTTTATTCGTGCCCTGCTTGAGGGTGTGGCTTTTGAGATGCGGTTGAACCTTGAAATCCTTGAAAACTCAGGTTATCAGATCGATATTTTACGTATAGTTGGGGGTGGTGCAAAATCCAATGTTTTATCCCGGCTGAAGGCTGATGTTACAGGGAGAAAAGTAATTGTCCCTAATGTTAATGAGGCGGGTTGCATAGGTGCAGCAATGCTGGCTTATTCTGCACATTCAACGATACCAGTAACCGAACTTGCCGGAGAGTGGGTGAAATTAACTGCAGAAATTGAACCAAATCCCGATTTCAGTGATATTTATACAGATAAATTCAAGAAATATAAGGAACTGTATAAAAAAATTCGGGAAATTCATCTATAAATAGATAAGAACCTTAACAATAATCTAAAATTCAGTAAATTATGTACATCACAGACATTAATGAAAAAAATATGTGTCAATCAAAAACCGGTAATAAGATCTACTGGTTATTAACAACTGAGCAAGGCGCACCCAATTTTGAAATGAGGTATATTGAAATAGCAGCCGGGGGACAGACACATTACGGACATCACCCTCATGAACATGAAGTTTTTGTGGTTAGTGGAAAAGGTTGGGTGATAGGGAAGGACTTTGAACATGAACTTTCTCCACGAATGGCCGTGTTTATTCCGGGGGATGAAGAACATCAGTTTATAAATGCCAATAAAACAGAGCCATTAAGTGTGATTTGTGTTGTGCCTAAGGGTGCAGAAGCAGAATATAAGCCACCTTGTGGGGATAAATAATCTTTGATGATGAATACAGCAATACAATTTGGTGCTGGAAATATTGGCAGGGGTTTTATGGGTCAACTTTTCTGGGAGGCGGGATATAAAATATATTTCGTTGAATACAGAAAAGAATTGGTGACGATGTTAAATGAGGCTGGCGAATATCCGTTGCGGCTTCTGGATGCATATTCGAAAAAAGAGATTGACCTGACTATCGGTAACTATGAAGCTATCACAACGGAAGATCTGGATAAGGTGGCGGAAATATTTGCGCATGCAGATGTTGCCGGAACTGCCGTTGGTGTGAGGAGCCTTGAAGCAATTACGCCTCTTATTGTGGCAGGGATAAAAAAACGAAAATCAGTGAACAATACGCCCATTGACATTTATCTCTGTGAAAATATGTACGGTGCCGGTGAAAAACTTAAAGAATATGTATTTAAGATTCTTTCGCCTGATGAGCAGGAATGGGCAGAAGAAAACATAGGTTTTGTTGGCACGAGTGTGGCAAGGATGGTGCCAGCTGCGGATAAACGATTTGCAAGTAATGGCCCCCTTTTTGTGGTTGCTGATTCTTATCACAAATTGCCATATGATAAATTGGCCCAGCGCGCCAATACGCCTCTCATTGAAGGGATGTATGGGGTCTATAATATGAAAGCTGAATTTGCAAGAAAATTGCACACGCATAATTTGGGACATGCAGCTATGGGATACCTTGGATATCTAAAAGGATATACCTATGTGGATGAGCCATTTAATGATAATTATCTTTTGGAGATATTTAATGGTGCACTTGAAGAAACAGCAAAAGCCCTTGTACAAATGTATCCGAATGATATAAAAGAAGATGAACACAAAGGAATTAGAAAAGATGTTGTTGTTAGGTTCGGAAATCCTATGTTGATGGATGCCCTGACCCGTGTTGCTGCTGATCCTATACGAAAGCTTGGTAACAATGAAAGAATTTTAGGGAGCGCAAAATTGTGTAAAGAATTTGGAATCCCTACAAAGAATATTGAGTATATCTGTGGGGCGGCTTTTTGTTATGATTATCCTGAGGACCCTGCAGCAATGAAACTTCAGGATATTATCAGGAACAAAGGTATTGAGGCTGCGGTAGAAGAAGTTTCCGGGGTGGATTCTTTAACAGAGTTGGGCAAAGGGATTATAGAGAGTTATCATGATTTAAAGAAAAAACGAAAAACCTGGAAATAGCTTAATTAATACAGAAATGGAAACAAAAGCAGTTCGCTTATATGGGAAAAAAGATTTGCGTTTGGAAGAATTTGATCTACCGGCAATCAAAGATGATGAAATATTGGCTCATGTGATTTCTGATAGCATTTGCATGTCCACCTATAAAGAAGTAATGTTGGGAGCAGACCATAAACGTGTTCCCGGGGATATTGACAAAAATCCGATAATTATTGGTCATGAATTCTGTGGAGAAATTATAGAGGTAGGAAGCAAGTGGAGCACTAAGTTTAGGGCTGGTGACAAATTTGCTATTCAACCTAATATTAAATGGCCGGGTACAATGGGTGGACTTGGCGCTCCCGGATATTCCTATCCAAATATTGGTGGAGATGCTACAAATATTATTATTCCAAATGAAGTGATGGAGCAAAACTGCTTGTTGGAATATAATAACAATGCATTTTTTTATGGTTCAATTGCTGAGCCTATGTCCTGTATTGTTGCAGCATTTAAAGCTTCTTTCCATATCGAGGATAACTATATACACCATATTGGAATAAAAGAGGGTGGAAATGTGGCAATATTGGCAGGTGCAGGCGCTATGGGCCAAGGGGCTATTGATTATGCTTTGCATAATGACGACAAGCGCCCGGGTCGTTTGGTGATTACCGATATTGATGACACCAGGTTAAACAGGGCAAAATCGATATACAGTGTTGAGATGGCCAAAGAAGAGGGTATAGAGCTTATTTATGTAAATACAAAAAACCATAATAATCCTGAAGAATATCTGATATCCCTTACAGGTGGCAAAGGATATGACGATGTATTTCTTTATGCCCCTGTTAAATCAGTAGTTGAACAGGGGAGCAAAATCCTTGGGTTCGATGGCTGTTTAAACTTTTTTGCAGGACCTACTGACAATGAGTTTTCAGCAACAGTAAATTTTTATAATGTCCACTATATGTCTCATCATATTGTAGGTACCAGTGGTGGAAACACTGATGATATGCTTGATTCTATGAGGCTAATGGATAACGGAATGATAAATCCTGTTGCAATGATTACCCATATTGGAGGATTAAATGCTGCGATAGGTGCAACCATTAATCTTCAGGATATCCCGGGTGGAAAAAAACTAATCTACACAAATATTAACATGGAGCTTACGTCTATTGATGATTTTGTGGAAAAAGCTAAAAGTGATCCCTTATTTGCCGGATTGGCAAAGATAACAGCAAAAAAACAGGGTCTCTGGTCTGCCGAAGCTGAGAAATTTCTTTTAGCAAACGCAACTCCAATATAATGTTTAACAGCCGGAAGATTACAAAATATATAAATTTAAAAAAATGATTAAATCAAAAGTAGCTTTTATTGTTTATGGGGTACATAAAGATGGTCTAAAGGATCCTCAGGGTGATGTATTTATCGATGATAAGTTGATAGAAAACGCCAAAAATACACTAGTTGAAGCCGGTTTAGAACTGGTTGAACATGAAATCATTATTGCATCGAAGGAGGAGGCAAAAGATTGTTTTGCAAAGTTTAAGAAAATGGATGATATAGATGCAGTTATCTTGTTCTCTGGTACATGGGTGTGGGCAGCTAATCTTGTTGCTGCCATACGTGACTTTAGTTTTACAGGGAAAGGTATTTTATTGTGGACCCACCCGGGTTCACGAGGGTGGCGTCCTGTTGGGGGCCTTGTTTTACAAGGGGCACTTAAGGAAGTCGGGATAAAACATCGTTTTGTTTACGGTAATTATGACAATCCGGGTGAGATTGACCGGATCGTATCATATTGTAAGGCAAGCCATGAGAAAAACCTGCTAAATATGAGCACAATTGGTGTTTTTGGTGGTCGTGGCATGGGACAGACCTGTGGCGTAGCGGACCCTTCGCAGTGGATGAGGGTATTTGGTATTGATATTGATTCCAGGGACACTACGGAATTATTGAGTACAGCAAAAAACATATCAGAAGATGAGCTAAATACCATCAAAGAAAAAATCCAACCATTATTTTCAGACCCAATCCCAACTGATGATGTTTCTGAACATTCAATTCGTCTGTACCTTGCAATAAAAAAACTTGTCAAAAAGGAAAAATGGGACTTCTATACTATTCAATCTTTTCCTGGTCTGAGTGATGATTACAGTGCCACTTGCTTTGCCCAGAGCATGATGCTTAATGATGGTGTCGGAACCTCTACCCTGAGTGATTTTAATACGGCCATGACGGTGAAGCTTATAACAGATTTGAGTTTGGAGCCTGTTTATTATGGCGACCTTCAACATATTGATAAATCAAACAACGAAATAAAAATTATTGGTGATGGTGCCTGTCCTCCTTCTCTTGCATGTAAGGATGATCTTGCAGGTTTTGCAGAACATGGAATCCCCACCGAGGGTGAAGCAGGTGGCCTGTCTGTAAAATTAACCTGCAAACCTGGTGAAGGGGTCCTGGCCCGGCTTGGACGGAACAATGGCGAATTTGAAATGGTTATTGTCCGCTGTACCATTAAAGTACCTGCAGAAAATGTCCTTGAGACAAGGCAGAAGGAGTGCGGGCTTCCGTTTTGGCCTCATGCCTTTGTAACGGCGCATTGCATTATAGATGAATTGCTTGAGGCATGGAATAATGAATATGCTGTGCTTGGTTATGGGTCGCATCTGTATAATGAATTGATTGCCTTTTGTGAGTTGATGGAGATTAAGGCAATTGCTCTTTAATCGGAGTTATGAATCCTGATGGGAATAATTATTCAGTATGCATGCCTTACTCATAATGGATCGCATATATGACAGTTAGTTCTAAAGAATAAAACAGTAATATGATAGCACCAATAGCAAAGGTTATAACTGAAAAGAATATCATCATACTTTCTCCCCACTATGATGACGTTCCTTTAATATTTGGAGGATACCTGGATTCGTTGGTGACAAACCAATTAATTCATACGAAGAATATCCGCATCATACAGATTTTTAGTTTTTCCAATTTTATGACCAGGGATGATGAGGGTAATAAGGATATTTCAATGAAAAGAGTTGAATATGTTACCGGAATCCGTTTAATAGAAGACACGAAATGTCTGAATGATCTGATTGGACATGGTAATTATTCTTATGAAATCAAAGGTGAAAACGAATGCTTATTGCGGCAGAAAGAGGCAATATTTGAAGGGCCCATTGAATTTCTGTCTGGAGATAAAGATAGCTTTGATGAAGAAGACTGGCGTGTTTATGAAAGGCTTAAAAACAATGCTCATGAATGGCTTATTTCTGAAGATACTGCTATTTTGCTTCCTTTGGGTGTAAAAGAACATATTGACCATATTGTACTTCGTGAAGCTGTAATGGATGCAAAAAAAGAACTGGGTCACAAAACGAATGCAATAATTTATTTTGGGGAAGATCAGCCTTATACCGGATTGGCAGATTCTAGTGACTGGGATAAAGCAAAGGCTTTTTTAAATGAGCTGCCTGTTACGCCCTTAAATTATTGTATTGATGAAAAGCGTAAAGCGGATCTGTCAATGAAATACTATGCTTCACAGGCAGAGGAAAGTTATAGAGATGGTGTATTAAGCCGCGCTGATCAGTTAAAACAAAAATATGGTTCAGATACAGGGGTGGAAAGAATGTATCGCTTAGTGTAATTATCACGAAATTTTATAGTATCTATTATATTTAATATCAATTATATAGATAACTGTCTGGTATTTTGAGTTGCCGGAAAACCAGAAATGGGTCATGAAAAATTGTTGTGCGAAAAATAATTAACAATTTATTGTTGATTACTTGAATACTAAAATAAGAACGGATAACGTTTTTTAAGTTAAATTAGCAGCAATTTTAGTAACGATTTAAATTAGCGTGGGTAAACATTTCTATTTACTATATATCTTCATTCTGTTCAGTCAGGTTTCCTTTTCCCAGAAGAATTACTCATATGGCACCCTTGATTATGAGTATAACAGGGCTTTGGAGCTTTTCCAAAAAGAAAAATACGGGGCTGCCCAGCCACATTTTTTGAAAATTATTGAGAAGCTGGATGGCTTTGAAACTGAAATCGGAACAAATTCTTCTTATTATGCTGCCATGTGCTCGGTTTATTTGTTCAACGAAGATGCAGAGTTTCTGTTGAATAAATTTATTTCTGACCATCCGGAGAGTATGAAAACCAGAAAGGCAATCTGGGAACTGGCCTTATTCCTTTATAAAACAAAAAAATATTCAAGGGCTATCGTCTATTTTGAACAGGTGGATAAACAGATTCTCAATGAAGAAGAACACTTTGAATATTTTTTCAAGAAAGGTTATAGCTATTTTTCAAGAAAGAAATATGAAAAGGCCAGTAGTGCATTTTATGAGATAAAAGATAAGCCTTCAGAATATTATGGCCCTGCGAATTATTATTATGCCTATATAGCCTATAAAAATGAGAATTATGAAACGGCACTTACCGGGTTTAAAAGATTGGAAGATGATGAGAATTTTAAAGGTATAGTGCCTTATTATATTTTGCAGATTTTATATGGTCAGAAAAAATACTCAGAAATTGCAGAATATGGCCCTCAGCTCATAGAAAATGCGATTCCAGGAAGAATTGCAGAGGTTGCTAAATTTGTAGGTGATGCTTATTATCAACTGGGGAATTATGAAGACGCCAGAAAGTATCTTGAATTATATGTTGAAAAATCTAAATCCATAAGCCGGGAGGATAAGTACGAACTGGGCTATATAAATTATAAGCTGGAAGATTATGAGAAAGCAATCCCTTATTTCTCAGGGATGGGTGGGGCAAAGGACATGATTGGACAAAATGGGTATTATTTGCTGGCTGACTGTTACCTGAAAACTGGAAATAAAGGAAAAGCAGGACAGGCCTTTTTTACGGCTTCAAATATGGATTTCGATCCTGAGATTAAAGAGGATGCCATGTTTAATTATGCTAAAATTACCTATGAATTATCATTTTCCCCATTTAATGAAGCAATAAAAGTTTTTCAGCAATACATTGAACTTTATCCGGGTTCAGAAAAAATTGATGAGGCTTATAATTACCTGGTTATGTCTTACCTGAATACCAAAAATTATAAGCTGGCACTGGAATCCATAAATAAGATACAATCAAAAAATTCTAAAATTAAGGAAGCCTATCAGAGAATTGCTTTTTACAGGGGGCTGGAATTATTTGGTGATTTGAAATTTGAAGAGGCCCTTGATCTTTTTACAACCTCTATTGAACAGGGGGATTTTGATCAGGAAATCCTGGCTAAAAGTTATTATTGGAAGGGTGAGGCACTTTATCGCTTGAAGCAGTATAAGAGTGCTGTTGAAAGCTATAATGAGTATCTGGTTACGCCAGGGGCATATTCGTTAAATTTATTTAAGCTGGCACATTATAACATTGCTTATTGTTACTTCGATTTGAAACAATATACTGAGGCTTCCCGTTGGTTTAGAAAGTTTCTTGACCAGGCAAGTGGTTATAAAGGCAAGATAGCTGCTGATACTTATAATCGTCTGGGTGATTGTGCTTTTGTGAAATTAGATTATCCTTTAGCTATAAATTATTACCAGAAATCAATAGATCTGAAAGCTTCAGATCCTGATTATGCATTATTTCAGAAATCCTTTGCGTCTGGGTTGACAAAGAAATATCAGCAGGAAATTGGAGGTTATACAAAATTGCAGGAAGATTACCCTTCTTCGAATTATGTGGATGATGCAATTTTTGAAAGGGGACGGGCCTATATTAAGATTAACAGAAACAATAAGGCCCTCACCGATTTCTATAAACTCCTGGAACAGTTTCCGAATAGTAGTTATTATCCAAAAGCCTTGCTACAAATAGGATTGGTTTATTATAATACCAATAATAACAAAAAGGCAGTAGAGGCTTATAAACAGGTTGTTGAAAAATTTCCTGGTTCCCCGGAATCCAGAAGTGCACTTACCGGTCTGAAAACTGTTTACGTGGACATGAATGATGTTGAATCCTATTTTTCATATGTACGGTCTTTAGGAGGTTCAGTTGCTAGTGTAAGTGTCTCTGAACAGGATTCACTTACATATCTTTCCGGGGAAAATCTTTATATGGCCGGAAATTGTGAAAGGGCATTGGCTGTTCTGGGTAGTTATCTGAATAAGTTTCCTGAGGGTAGCTTTGTCCTGAATGCACATTTTTACAAGGCTGAATGCCTGGCTTCGTCGGGAAAATTGCAAGAAGCTCTCGAGGATTACAATTTTGTGATTAATCATTCAAAAAATGTATTTACCGAACCATCCTTATTAGCCGCAGGAAGTATTAATTTTGATACTGATAATTTTGCCGGGGCGCTGGAAAATTATGTTATGCTTGAGAATATTGCAGATATGGCAGCCAATAAATTAACAGCCCTGGTGGGACAGGTACGTTGTCTTTTTGAATTAGGAAGTTACGAAAGTGTTGTTTCTGCAGGAAAAAAAGTCCTTGCTGCTGATAAAGTTTCGGAAGAAATAAAACGGGAGGTTAACTTCAAAATGGCGACATCTCTGTATAACTCTGGTAGTTTTGGAGATGCTTTAGTCTATTTTAAAAAGGTATCGAATGAAATTAAAAGTAAGGAAGGGGCTGAATCAAAATACAGAATTGCTGAGATCTATTTCAAGCAGGGTGAAATTGATGCCGCTGAAAAGCTGACTCAGGAATTTATTCAGGAAAATACGCCACATCAACAATGGATGGCAAGAATCTTTATCTTAGCTTCTGATATAAGCCTTAAAAAGAATGACCTGCTACAGGCAAGATATACACTGCAAAGCCTGATTGATTTTTATGAAGTAAATGATGATGGGATCAAGGAAGAGGCCAGAAAAAAACTGAATATTATTCTTAAAATGGAACAGGATGAGGAGGAACAAGATGCCGCAGCGCCGGATACTATCTTTAATAATCAGGAAAGAAATGAGCCTATAACAATTGCAAATGCTATAGATTATCATTTGCAAAAAATGCATTTTTATAATTAGTGTGCTGAGAATGAAGAACAGGATTTATTATATTATTTTATTGCTAACCGGATTATTTATCCTCCAGGGAGCATATGCCCAGGAGGAAACAATCAAAAAGGAAGTCCGGGTAGTGAAGGCATATGAGCCAAGGCTTTCGGATGCCTATAAAATAAATATGCTTCCTGTAATGGATGATACATTGAAGTTGAGTACAGAAACTACCTATACTATTTACCCAAAGGATTTTCAGCCGGAATATGAGTTTACCCCTTTGAAGCCTGCAAGGATGGAAAGTGAATATATATCTAAATTATATCATAGCTACCTTAAGCTGGCTTTTGGTTCTAACCTTACACCTTATGGAGAGCTTAGTATTAGTAATCTTCGTTCTAAAACGCTTTCTATTGGTGCATGGGTCAGGCATATTTCATCTTATGGTAATGTAAAACTCCAAAATGATCAAAAAGTTTTTTCAGGTTATGGTGATACGGATTTTTTGCTTCATGGTAAAAAGGTGTTTAAAAAGGCAGTGCTCTCAGCTGAGGCCGGGGTGAATCAGGATTGGGTACACGCTTATGGATATAATCCGGAAGTTGATACATCCCTGCTCCGGGATGATATACGACGGGATTATCTGGATCTTTATGGGGGCTTAAAAATTGAATCTACCTACCTGGATTCAAATCATTTGAATTATAAGTTCCAGGGTAATTACCATTATTTCAAAGATCGTTTCAAGAATACACAAAATGAATTTTATTTCAATGGTAGATTGAATAAGATTTTCCTGAAGAATAAAATGTTCGGGCTTGATTTTGGGGGACTCTACCTGGGCTCAAATTTGGATAGCCTTCCAGAACCAGTTACCTACATAAATTTCAAACCATGGTATTCACAAAGTACTGAATTGTGGAGGCTTGACCTTGCTTTAAATGTGAATTTAGAAAATGAATCCGGGAAGATGGTATTGCATATCTATCCTAATGCACGATTTCATTTTAATGTAGTGCCACAATACCTTACTGCTTTTGTTGGTGTGAAAGGGGAGTTTGAAAGTCATACATACCGTCAGATGATAGCGGAGAACCCTTATCAGGTCCCCGGGTTGAATGTAAAAGGAACGGATAGTAAAATGAATTTTTTTGGTGGGTTTAACGGATCATTTAGTCGAAAATCAGCATATCATATACGGGTCAGCTATTCTTTGGTTGACCAGATGTACTTTTTTGTAAATGACACCCTTAGCGGGATTGGTAACCAGTTTTATTTTGAGTATGACGATGTTGAGATTTTCAGGGTTTTTGGGGAGGTAAGTACAAAAATTGGTTCAAGCGCAGAAATTTTCCTGAAAGCAAATTACTATCATTATGGTATGTCAACACAGGCACGGGCATGGAATAAGCCTGATTTTGATGCAACAGCTACCTTTCGCTATAATATGCGAAAAAAAATCATGTTTGATCTGGATGTTTACTATATTGGGAAACGGTATGCTAAATCCTATGAATTTGCCCGGCCGGAGATTGGCCTGGATGGTTTTGTTGACCTTAATTTCAAAGCCGAGTATCAGTTTACCAAACTATTATCCTTCTATCTGAGATTAAACAATATACTGGGGCAGGGATATCAGATATGGAATCAGTACCCTGTGCAGCGCTTTTCTGTATTTGCCGGCTTTAGCTATATACTTTGATCCTTTTGTCTGAAGCAAAATTTTCCTGATTCTTGTTGGATACTATTATCCCGGAATCTGTTTTTCCGGAATTTTCCAATAGAAGACCATGTCATTTTTGGAGAGTTTAAATATGTTAGCTTATTGTTGATAAAAAAGCTTATTTTTCATCCTTTAAATGCCTGAAAATCATTTAAATTTGGTATCTTTGTGGCATGTTTTTATGATGCGTTCCCGAAAATTATAATACGCATTAAATTAGTTAGTTGTAATGAGGATTTGGTAATTTGGAAAAGGAGTTTATTTTTTGGGAAATTTAAAAAAAAATCTTATCCTGAGATTTTTCATTCAATCAAGTTTAAATTATTATTGAACGTTGTAAATTAAGAATTTATTTTAATTGATTTTTATATGAGTAATATGGATGATAAAAACCTGAATAATGACTATTCTGCTAATAATATTCAGGTACTTGAAGGACTTGAGGCTGTTAGGAAAAGGCCTGCTATGTACATTGGCGATATAAGTACTAAAGGTTTACATCATTTGGTGTATGAGGTGGTTGATAACTCAATTGATGAGGCTTTGGTTGGGCATTGTAGTAGCATTGAAGTGTTTATAAATGAAAATGGGTCCATTACTGTTAAAGATGATGGCAGGGGTATCCCTATTGATTTTCATGAAAAAGAACAAAAATCTGCCCTGGAGGTAGTAATGACAATTCTTCATGCAGGTGGAAAGTTTGATAAAGATTCTTATAAAGTGTCTGGTGGCTTGCATGGTGTTGGTGTCTCCTGCGTTAATGCACTTTCCAATTTTCTTGAAGCTAAAGTGCATAAGGATGGTACACTTTATGTGCAGAAGTATGAAAAAGGGAAGCCTGTAACGAGTGTGGAAAAAATCGGCCCAACCGATATAAGGGGTACGGAAATCACTTTTACACCTGATGATACTATTTTTACTACTTTGGAGTATAATTTTGAAATTCTGGCTGCCAGATTAAGGGAGTTGGCTTTTCTTAACAAAGGCATCTTCCTGAAATTAACTGACTTTCGTGAACTTAAAGAAAACGGTAATAATGGTAATAATGGTGATTCAAATGGTAATGGTTCTGAGAAGTACAGGTTTGAAGAGTTTTATTCAGAGGAAGGCCTGAAAGAATTTGTTGCATATTTGGATGCTACCCGGGAGAAACTGATTGAAAACCCTATTTATATTGATACAGAGAAAAATGGTGTTCCGGTTGAAATAGCAA
>Ga0164313_10000450_pt1 | contig 32812 bp, 26 predicted proteins | sample GuaBasSedimGuay4_FD_113735 | JGI IMG/M metagenome (GOLD analysis project Ga0164313, IMG submission 113735) | Subseafloor sediment microbial communities from Guaymas Basin, Gulf of California, Mexico - Guay4, Core 4569-4, 0-3 cm | ecosystem: Environmental > Aquatic > Marine > Hydrothermal vents...
ATGTCGGCCGTCGGGCTGGCGATGGCGGGGTTCCCGGGCGCCGCCGAGAAGGCCTCCACGTCCACCTGGGGTACGTGCTTCACCAGTCGCCCGGGGGCCGACGAGGTGCGCGTGCGGCAGGTGTCCAGCATCAAGGCCGTGGACAGCTCGCCGCCCCGGCCTGCCACCGCGCGCTTGGCGTCGCCGATCCAGGCCGTCAGCTCGTCGTAGGACAGAGTGTTGGTGTAGTCGCCCTGGGCCATGTCGCTCGGGTGGGTCAGGAAGCGCTGGGCGCCATCGATGCTGAAGCCGTGCCCCACCCAGTGCACCAGCAGCACGTTGCCCGGGCCGGCCAACGACGCTGAGAGCTTCCGGATGTGATCGCGGATGTTCGCGGGGTAGACGCGCTCGCCAGAGAGCAGCACCACGTCGGCGTCCGGGAAGTCGAGCGCGTCGACCAGGGTGCGCCTCAGTTCGGCGGCGCTGGGCTGGGCGTAGGGCAGGTTCCAGTTGGGCTCGGCGTAGGTGTCCGCGGCCACCAGCAGGGCCACGCGACGACCTCCCGAGCGCGGCGGTCCCGCCTCCCAACGGAAGGGTGGGTGATCCACGCGGCCTCCGGCGTCCTGATCCGGCAGGACCCCGCAGCCCAAGCCCCCCAGCACGAGCAGCGCGATGGCCATCAGACTCCGACGCTTCATGGTGTCTCCTCAACCTGTTCCCACGACAAGACCTGGGCCTGCACGGCGTCGGCCTTGATCCACTGGCAGATGGCGTCGCTGGCGTCCTGGAGCTGCTGCAGTTGGGACAGGTCCCCGCGCCGACAGGCCGCGAGGTCCACCTCCAGGTCTTTGCCCGCGAGCGTGGCCAGGCCGGGGCCCGACAGCGCCAGCAGTGTCACCGGGCCCGGCACGAAGCCGGCGGGGTCATCCACAACGTAGTCCTGGTCGACGTGCCCGCCGGCCAGCTCCACGCCGTGCTGCGCCCAGAGAAACGCCAGCTGCTCCCCGTCGAGCCAGAAGAGCACCAGGTCCTGCCCCGGGGGCACCTGGCCCCGCAGGCGGACCGCCTGGTTCCAGCTCGCGGTCTGGCGGTCCACGCGCAGGGCCAGCCCGGCGTGGGGTTGGGTGCGGGCCGCGCGGAGCGGGCGCTCCAGCACCTCGTCCGGGTCCGGCAGCCGGGTCGCGAGCTCGTCGCGCATGCGCAGCCAGCGCGGGTCGGGCGAAGTCGAGCGACGGATCCACGTGTCGAGCGTGTTGACGGCCAGGAACAGCTGCCCGTTGCGCTCCTCCAGCGAGGCCAAGGCCAGCACGTCGTCGGGACGTGGGTCGGCGTCGGGGCGCCGCGCGGTGTACAGCAACGTGCGCCAGCCCATGGCGGCCGCGTCGAGGTCGCCGCGGTTGGTGGCCCGCACGATGAAGGCCTCGATGTGGGAGCGTGGCGAGGGGGACCCGGCCGCCAACGACGCCAGTACCTTGCCGGGGAAGATCTGCTCGCTGGGTACCAGCAGTTCGGCCAGCGCCCGGAACTCGTCGCCTTCGGTGCGCGCCGTTTGCACGCGACCGGTGCGAGCGCCCGCCACGGTGGCTTCGGCATCCAACCGGGTCACGGACCGGAATCGATCACCGCGCTGCGTGTCCAATTCGTCCTGAGCCACGGCGCGAACATGCGTGCGACGTGTGGCGGCCGCCTCGGCCCGAGCTTGATGGAGCGCCTGCTGGCGGGCCAGGGCCTCCGTCGCGCCGAAGCCCTCGGCGCAGACGATGACCGTGTCCGCGTCGACGTCGTGCACCCCGGGTGCGAGCGTGATGCTGGAGCTGGCCGCCCGCGGGGGCTCAGAAGGAGCGCTGCAGGCAAAGGGCATGCAGGCCAACGCGCACAACGCGATGCCGATTGCCGCCGACGGTCCTGAGCTGCCCATGCCCTGCCTCCAGGATTGTCTGGTCATGATACGTGTCGGGCGCTGGGAGCGGTGCGGGCGGTCCGTTTGCTGGGGCAACCGGAGACCGGGGCCACCGGCCGCACATCCGGCGGTCTCGCCTCGGGGCCGATTGGCGCATCGGAGGGCGAGGCCGCTGGACCGCCCTACCGCAACGACGCGACCGGGCGGAACCCGATCTGCCGGTGCCGGATGCCCGCGCCGCTCCGGCTGCGCTGGGCTGAGCGGCAGCTCTTGCTGGGGTCGGCCCAGCAGCCGCCACGCAGCACCCGGTAGGACGAGCTGGAAGTCAGCCAGGCCGCGCCGTCGTCCGGCGCTTCGGTGTAGTCCTTGTGCCAGGTGTCCTCGCACCACTCGCTGACGTTGCCGAGCACGTCGTGCAGGCCGAAGGCGTTGGCCGTCTGCGTGCCGGCTGTGTGGGTCTTGGAGCGGCTGTTCTGGTCGAACCAGGCCACGGTTGGCAGCGCGCCATGACGCGCGCCGGTGCTGCCGGCGCGGGTCGCGTACTCCCACTGCGCCTCGCTGGGCAGGCACAGGCCGGTCTCGCGCTCGAAGGCCTGGATGTCGTTCCACGACACCTGCTCGACGGGCGCGTCGCGGCCGGAGCCGGTGAACTTGGCCGGGTTGCTGCCCATGACCGCCTGCCACTGGCGCTGGGAGCACTCGGTCTTGGCGATCAGGAACGCGTCGAGCATGACCTGGTGCTGCGGTCCCTCGCGGGATGCGCGACCCTCCTCGTGCGCTGGGCTGCCCATGCGGAACGACCCGGCCGGCAGCAGCACGAAGCGCATGCCCACGCCGTCGCCCAGGTCCTTGACGTACTCGGGGTAGCCCTGGACGTTGCCGCCCGCCGATGTGAAGCCGTCCAGCTGCGGGGCGGGGCGGCCTCGGGTCCAGCTGAGGGCGGCGGCGCTGGCGTCGTCCGACGGGGCCGCGCCGCTCGCGGTTGCGCCGCCGACGTCGCGGGACGGCGCCGCGGCGGTCTCGCCTGGCGCCTGGCCGTGTGTCTGGCCCGCTGCCTGGCCGGGGACTTGGCCCGCTGCTTGGCCGGGGATTTGGCCGGCTGCTTGGCCGGGGACTTGGCTTGGCGCCCGGCCTGCTGCGCCGCCCGCCGCTTCGCCTGCTGCCTCGCCTCCTGCCTCGCTCGTCGTCCGGCTCGCGAGCTGCGCGCGCTCGGGCTCGGTGTAGCGGAAGTAGAACGCCCGCGTCTGCCACAGCGACGCCGCGCCCTCGTCGTCGACGGCCTGGGCAAACAGCGTGTGCGGGCCGTCAACCGGCGCGGGCAGATCGAAGCGCGCCTCGGCGCGCTGCTCGAAGTCGTCGGGGTCATCTAGCGCCAGGCGCCACCTCACGATCCGGCCGTCGGGGTCCTCGCCGCGCAGCTCGACCGCCAACCGCCCGCTGCCTACGCGCGCGCCGTCGAGGGGGCTGACGAAGGCCACCTCCGGGCGCCGGTTGGGCAGCACCTCGAAGGCGACCTTGGCCGGCGCGGACCAGTTGCCCCAGTGGTCCTGCACCTGCACCTGAAATGTGTGCGTGCCGGGCTCGGGGGCCGAGATGTCGGCCCAGTCTCGCCGGGTCTGCTTGGGCTCGTGGTCATCCAGACGCCAGCGGTAGCCCTCGGCGCCGCGGTCGACGTCCGCCTCCCAGCGCAGCAGCAGCGCCCGCGCCTGGGAGCGGGTCAGCGGCTGCGTGGGGGCCCGGGTGAGCTTGATGCTGGGCGGCCGCGCGACCTTGCGCACAAAGACCGGATCGAGGTCGGCCGTGGCGGTGACCGCCTGGCGCGCCACGGGCGGCAGCTCGTCCTCGAACACGACGCCGCCGCCGGGCTGGGCCTCGGACAGCTCGTAGCCGCGGGCCGCCTCGGACGGCTGCGCGATGTCGGGGTGCTGCTGCTTGCCCGGCAGGTGGATCGACAGCAGCTTGGGCACGCGGGTCTGCACGTACGCGCAGACCTCGCCCAGGGTCACGCGGCCGTCGCCCCGGGTGCCGTCGGCCGCGCCGCGCAGGCCCTCCTCGAGCGCCACGGAGAACAGGCCGCGATCGCGTCCGGGCCACTCGTAGGCGCGCTCGCCCGGGCTGCATGCGAACAGCGTCTGGGTGAAGGAGATGTTCGCGCTGGGCGCGGCGGGCTTGAGCACGAGTCCCCGGGAGAAGCGCTCGTCGAGGCGGTTGTCCCGCTCGCCGCGCGCCAGCTCGGGATCGTTGCGGCATCCGTCCAGCACCAGCATGCGCTTGGACGCGGCCAGGGCGCCCATGCGCTCGCTCAGCTCGGTCAGCGTCAGGCCCTCCTCGGCGGTGTAGCGCGGATCGGTGCGGTGGGTCAGCAGGACACCCTCGCCGGTCTCGTCGTCGAGCACCGCGTGCAGCGAGAAGTGCAGGTAGACCAGGTCGTCGCTGTCGCTGTTGCGGGCGATGTGCGCCAGCCGCGCCCGGATGTTGCCGCGCGTGGGCAGGTTGCCCGGGTCGTTCGACGTCAGCAGGAACACCTGGCTGGAGGGGAATTCCGCCCGCGTCACCAGCGTGTCGCGGATGGCCTCGACGTCGTTGACCGATCCGGAGAGGCTGCTGATGCTCGGGTCGATGTAGTCGTCGATGCCCACCAGCAGGGCCCAGCGCGACTCCTCGGCTCGCAGCGGCGCGGCCAGCAGCAGCAGCGCGGCGGTCAGGCTCGCCAGCCACGGTCCTGTGGTCGGGATGCACGCCCACCACGAACCGGCACCGCGCTGGCGGGCGAACTCGCGAGCCGGAGTGCTGGATGTCTTGACGGTCACGTTCCTCAGCGGTGCCTCGTGATCGACACGTCGACGAGTCTCACGCCGAGCGCCCTCGGCTGATGTTATCACTCCACACTGGGGCGGTTGCGGTCGTCGCATCGCCGTGTCCGTGAGGCGCCGGCTGCCCGCTCGTGATCTCGCGCGCTTGTCCTGTCCATGGAGTTGCTGTAGGCGTCTCGGTGCTCGAGGTCGGACACGGTGCCGGTGTAGCTGCCTCCCGACTCCTGCGTGGTGTGGGTGAAGCAGCGCCGCTCTCCGTCGATGCGGAAGCCGTGGCCGATGGACGCCACCAGCAGCACGTTGTCCGGCCCGGGCAGGTCGCTTCCCAACGCCTCGATCTTGGCTGCGATGTTGCTGAAGTGCGCGAGTTCATTTGCCCGCACGGCGACATCTCGCTGCGCGAACCCCAGCCGGTCTCGCAGGACGCCGGCAATGCGCTCGGCGCTGGGCACCCGTTTCTTCATATGGACAGTTACTACACGGAATCGTATGGTATCTGTCGATATGAATGCCGCCACGGATGAGCGCCTGCTCCAGCCTCTCACGGCAGCTCAGCGGGGCGTGTTCTCGAAGGCCGACTTGCAGACAGCGCTGGGCGAGAAGCACCCCTCGGCCTTCGCGAGCAGGGTCCGGGCGCTGGAGCAGTGCGGGGCGCTGCGGCGCTTCATCCGCGGGTGGTACGTGGCGCAGGAGTTCGACCTGGCGACGCTCAGCCAGCGCATCTCGCCGCGGTCGTACGTCAGCTTCGGCACGGTGCTGGCGCGGGAACTGCTGGTGGGCAGCGCCCCGGAGCGCCAGCTCACGGCCGCCAAGGTCGGGACGGCGCGCAGCTACTCGGGGCTCGGCGTGCAGATCGTGCACGTGAGCATCGCGCGGCACCTGGACTTCGGCTATCAGCGCGTCGACGGCGTGGCCTGGGCGGACGCGGAGAAGGCGGCCCTGGACGTGCTGTATTACCACCTCCGCGGTCGTCGCTACGTGTTCGACATCTACTCCGACATCGCCTTCGAGAAGCTCGACATGCGGCGCGTGCGTTCGTACCTGAAGCAGTATCGAAACCCACGTTTCGTCGCGTTCGCGCGCAAGCTCCTGGAGGGCGCATGAGCGCCCCGCTGCCGCGACCGGCGACCTCCGACGCGCTGTTCGTCTGGGTGATGCACCGCTTTGCCGCGGTGTTCGAGGAGCACGCCGTGCTGAAGGGCGGCATGGCTCTGCGGCTGGTGGACAGCCCGCGCTCGACGACCGACATCGACTATGTCTTTGTGCCGTTCACGTCGAAGAATGACATCCGGGAGGACGTCGAGCGCGTTCTGCGCGAGCTCGAGGGCGCCGAGGTCGCGGTCCGCCTGCACTCGACGATGCTGCGCGCCGACGTGCGCGTGGATGACGTGGCCGTCCAGGTCGAGGTGAGCGTGGCGACCGATTGCTCCTCGACGGCGATGGCTACCGCCGGCTTCGCGCAGTCCGTCGGCCAGCCGTCACACGTCGTACGCGTCATGCGCTGGGACACGGCGCTGGCGCACAAGCTGGCCGCGTGGAACGAGCGCCGGCTGCTGCGGGACCTGTACGACTGCTACTTCCTCTCGGCCCGTCTCGGACAGCTGCCGGACTTCGAGACGCTTGATCTGCGGCTCGAGAAGGTCCGGTCGCGTCTCCCCGGGCTGAAGGCGCGCAGCAAGATGACCCGGGATGAGCTGGCCGCGACGCTGCGCGCTGCCGCAGCGCGCATCGACGCGGGTGCGATCGCAGCGGAGCTGGCGCCGCTGCTCCCGGAGACCGAGCTCGCGGGGCTGGAGACTCGTTTGCGGGCCGCTGTCGTGCGCCTGGCCGAGCGGCTGGAGGACGTGTAGGCGCCCGCCGGGCGCTCAGGTCTGCTGGGGTGCGTTGTCCGCCCGCTCACCCGCCCGCCAGTCCCAGGTCCTGCGCCAGCCCCTCGCGCGAGGGGTCCAGCAGCTGGGCCTGCTTGAGCATGTCGTGCGCGGGGCCGCGCTCGCCGAGGCGCAGCAGCAGGCGTCCCAGCTCGTGCCAGACGTCGGCGTCCGAGGGCCAGCGGTTGGCGGACTGCATCAGCGCGGCCACGGCCGAGCGCAAATCGCCCCTGCGGGCCACGGCCAGGGCGCGCAGGTTCCAGGGCTTCTCGGCGGCGGGGAAGCGCAGGGCCAGGGCGTCGGCGTCGCTCATGGCGGCGGGCAGATCGCCCTGTTGCAGCGCGAGGTTGGCGCGGTTGAGCCGGGCCTGGGGGTAGCTGGGATCTAGCCGCAGGGCGTCGCCGTAGGCCGCGATGGCAGCGTCGATGGCGCCGGACGACTCGAGCAGCAGGCCGCGCATGTGCTGCACGTCGGCCGCGGTCTCCAGGCCGGGCAGGCCGGGTGGTGCGCTGGAGACGCGCGCGCCCGCTGTGCCGGGAGGCGCCAGCCCCTCCAGCGCGGTCAGGGCCTCGGCGCTGCGGCCCATGCGGATCAGCGCCATGGCCGTGGCGCCGCGTTGCCAGCTGTCGCCACCGGGGCGCGCCAGCAGCTCGCTCAGGCGGCCGTCGTCGTACACGGCCAGCGGGCCGCCGGGGTGCTCCCACTCGCGCACGGGGATGCTTGCGGGCGGGGGGATGCGGCGACGCACGAAGTGATCCGCCGTGCGCACGCCGGGCAGATCGAACGGCTGGCTGCGGCGCACGTGGCAGTCGACGCAGCCGTCGGCGCTGCGCGCCGGGTCGCCGCTGACCTCGGCCACGCGCAGCTCGGGCTCGCGCACGCAGCCGCGACCCTCGCCATGGCAGAGCGTGCAGCGGGCGTCGAAGTCGGCCGTGCCCTGGGCGGCCGCGGCCTGGTGCGGATCGTGGCAGCTGCTGCAGCTCATGGCGGGCGAGGCCTCGAAGCAGGCCGAGAGCGACAGCCGCCGCACCTGGCCCACGAAGCGGAAGTCGTCGCCCGGGTGGGCAGCCACCAGCACCGGCCGCCGCGCCAGCATGTCGGCGGGCTGGGGGCCGCCGCGCTCGATGGGCGCGAGCGACACGTAGCCCTCGCCCTGCAGGTGGCAGCGGGCGCAGATGTCGATCTGCCGGCGCGCGGGCAGCTCACCGATGCGCTCCAGGCCCAGCTGGCCGGACGGGCGGCCGCTCTCGCGCGAGCGCAGCTTGAGCTCGGCGTGGCGCGCCACCGGGCCGTGACAGCTCTCGCAGCCCAGGGGCGACAGGTGCTCCCAGGCGTCGACGCCAAGCTGGGCGTCGGGCCACACGCGGCCGCTCTCGGCGTCGGCCGACGCGCCGGGCAGGTCGGCCGGGTTCTGCGTGCTGTGGCACTGCAGGCACTCGGCGGCCATGGGCATGTCGAAGCCGGTGCGCGGCGACAGGGCCTCGAAGGGCGACAGCGCCAGGCCGTGGCCGCTGAGCGCTTCGAGCGGCAGGAACGACAGCCGGCCGGTGGGGCGCCCGTCGGGGTCGAGCTCCGTGCCCACGTACGAGGTGTCGAACACGCCGGCGCCGTAGCGCCCGACCACGAGCTGCGTGCGCCGCCCGCCGTCCGAGCGCCGCGCGTGCATGACGCTGTGCTCGCCCTGCTGCTCGAAGGCGTACACGTCGCCGGTATCAGGGTGCCGCAGTTCTCCCGTCGGCACGTGGTCGAGCGCCCCGAGGCTGTGCGCCATGCCATGGCCGAGGTAGCGCGCCACCTCGTCGGGGTGGCACGGCTGGCAGCTCGACATGGCGGCGGGGACGACGGGCTCGGCGCCGTCGCGCAGCCCGGCGGCGCGGGTGTGGTCGTGGGAGCGGGCGCCGGGGGCAGGGCTCGGCGCGTCGTTGGAGGGGGTGCCGGGGGCCTTGTCGCAGGCGCCGGTCAGCAGCAGCGCTCCGAGCAGCAGCGCGCGCAGGTCGAGGTGTCCGTCGCTCATGCCGACATGCTACCGGGCCGCGGGCGAGCCCTCGCGCCTCCAGCCCGGCCTGACCAAGCTGCTGCCGCTGGGCCCGCCCTGCAGCGGCGCGGGCTCCGCGTTACCATGTCGCCCATGTGCCCATCCGAGATCTGTCTGACGTCTGTGGTGGCCGAGGGCCTGCGCGCCTCCTGCCGAACCCACCGCGAGTTTGCGGCCCTCGTGCGGGGTGCGCGCAACGCCATCTCGACCGCCGTGGTGGCGGGCTACGACATCGACCAGATGTGGCGCGAGTCCGATCCAGACAAGCGCATGCCCGGGCGCTACCGCCGTCACCAGGTGGTGACCGACGATGAGTACGGCTTCACGGTGGTGGTGCTCTTGTGGGAGCCGGGCGCGCTGACGGCCATCCACGACCACGACACCTGGTGCGTCTTCGGCATGCTCGACGGCACGCTCGAGGTGACCAACTACCGCAGCATCGAGGATCTGGACGACAAGCCGCTGCTGCTCGAGGAGCTGGACCGCGAGACCCTGGCCGAGCACGGCCTGGGCGACAACGGCCTCGACTCCAAGGAGATCCACCGCGTGCGCAATGTGAGCACCCAGCGCGCGGTCTCGCTGCACGTCTACGGCGCCGACCTCACCAAGCGCAAGCCGTTCAACGGCCGCGGCGTGCGGGTGCAGGGCAAGGCCGAGTGCCTCGCGTTTCAGGATCAGCCGGCGTACTGAGGCACGGCGCTGAGCGCTACGCGTCTCCCTCATCGCGCGCCGAGTGCCGCGAGAACACCCAGCGCCTGAGCGTGTCCCAGCCAAACGCGCGGCCCAGCTCCGACAGCAGGTTGTAGCCCAGGAAGCTCACGAACACGCACAGGGTGGTGGCCAGTGCGCGGTCGCTGTCGGATGCGTTCAGGGCCTGCTGCAGCGTGGCACCCCAGGGCTCGCCGGCCTGATAGGCGTGGATCAGCTTCTCGATGCTGAGCACCAGCGCCACGGCGAAGGTGTAGACGACGCTCTTGTACAGCACCGACGACCACACCGCGTGACGCTCGAAGCGGTTCCCGAAGCGGGTCTTGTCCAGCACGATCACGACCTTGCCGATGACCAGTGCCGCGATCGCGGCCCCGCCGGCGGTGGTGGCGTCGACCTCGTACTCGGCCAGGATCAGCAGCTTCAGCAGCGCGATCGTCCCGAAGCACACCAGGAAGTACGACGTGATCAGCGCCACGAGTCGCGCCTCGTGAACGATGGTGTGTCTGAGCGAGTTCATGTGGACTCCGAGCGCCTGCGTCTCGCGCCGGCGGGTCATGACGAGCGGTCGCATCGCCGCGACGCACACTGTGTTGCCAGTGTCTCCGGCTCTCGCGACTGTCGGAAGCCATTTCCCGGCCTGACCCGGAGGCTCCCGACCGGCGGGCGCTCTCAGCCCGCCACCGAATACAGCAGCGTCAGGCCGTCGCCCACGAGCGTGCCGCCGCCCCAGCTCAGCAGGGTCTCGCCGGGGCTCAGGGCCAGCTCGCCGGCGTCGGTGCGCAGCGTGCCCTGGCCCGACAGCGCGGTGACCAGGCCCCAGCTCGGTTCGCTGGGCAGGGCCAGCTCGCCGGCCACGCGTCCGTGCTGCAGGGCGAAGGCCTCGCAGCGCACGGCCAGGTGCCAGCCGGGGCGGTCGCCGGGGGGCGGCGCCGGGTGCGCGGCGGGCAGGTCGCGGGCGGCGGCGCGGGCCGCGTCGAGGTGCAGCTCACGCGCGGGCTGGCGCTCCCAGTCGTAGATGCGCCAGGTGGCGTCGCTGGACTGCTGGATCTCGAAGATGGTGACGCCCGGGCCGACGGCGTGGATGGTGCCGGCCTCCACCAGCCAGGTTTCGCCCGGCACGGCGGGCACGCGGCGCAGCAGCTGCGTCATCTGGTTCGGGCTCACGCCCGCCTGCACGGCGTCGAGCAGGTCGCTGTCGCTGACGTCGTCGGCGGTGCCCACGAACAGGCAGGCCGTGGGCTCGGCCGCCAGCACGTGCCAGGCCTCGGTCTTGCCGTTGGGCAGGTTCTGGGTGGAGGCCACGGTGTCGTCCGGGTGCACCTGCACGCTCAGCACGGCGGAGGTGTCCAGGAGCTTGAGCAGCAGCGGGAAGTCGTCGCCGCTGGGCAGCAGGCGCGCGCCGTCGGATCCGCGCGGCGCGTCCGGGCCGTCGAGCCAGTGGCTGAACAGCTCGTCGATGGGTGGGAGGCCGCTGTCACCGTCGTCGCTGTCGGCCTCGTGTTCGCGCGACTCTGCGTCATCGCCGCCGGCCCACACGCCCGACACGCTGAGCGCCGGGTCCGCCTTGTCGGACACGTAGCAAGACGCCAGCCACCACTCGCCCACCTTGCCGCTGCGGGGCCAGCCCATGCTCGGCGCCACGTGCTCGCCACCCCATGGGCGCTCGACCGCGCGCCGTGTCAAGCGCACGGCGCCGCTCGGAGAGGCGTGGCCCGCGCCGTCGGTCTCGCCTGTGCCCGCGCCGTCGGTCTCGCCTGTGCCCGCGCCGTCGGTCTCGCCTGTGCTCGCGCCGTGGCCCGCGCCGTGGCCCGCGCTGCGGCGCGCGCCGGCAGGACCTTCAGCGCTCGCTCCGCCGCCGCTCACGACGTGGCTCCCGGCACGGCCGACAGATCGAAGCCGCCGTCGTCACCGCGCGTGAGCGTCACGCGCTCCAACACATGACCCGGCGCGATCTCGCCGTAGACGTGGGGGAAGAGCTGCTCATCGCGCGAGGGTTCGATCACCAGGGTCTCGCCCAGGGCCGCGGCGTCCAGGCGCAGCAGCAGCACCTGCCCGGCGCCCGCGTAGTGCTTGGCCAGCGAGCCGGCGAGCTGCGGCGGGAACGACGCGTGCACGAAGCCCTCGCCGGCGGGGGAGGCGGGCGTGCCGTCGGTGGTGATGTGCCAGACCGGATCCATGGCGCTCAGTCCAGGACCGCGTCGAGGTGTTGGATGATGAAGGCGCTCCAGGTCTCGAAGCGCTCGCCCTCGGCGGCCAGCTGCTCGCGCAGCGCGGCGCGTGAGACGAAGCTGCCGACGAGCTGGTCGGTCTCGCGGATGGTCACGTCGGGGCGCTCGCAGCGGGCCACCTGCACCAGGCCGAAGTGCACCGAGCCCACGTCGCCCGACTCGTCGTTGATCACGCCGCGGGACTCCAGCGTGTAGGGCGTGTCGATCACCAGCTCCTCCTCGAGCTCGCGGCGGCAGCCGGCCTCCAGCACGTCGGCGCCCTCGACCCCGTCGATGGGGTTGACGTGCCCGCCCACGCCGATGGACAGCTTGCCGTGCAGCCGCGACTCGCCACCGCTGGCCTTGCGCTGCAGCAGCAGCACCTCGTCGCGGCAGGTCACCAGCACGTAGGGGATGATCTGCTTGAGGCTGGAGTCCTGCTCGGCGTGGCGGCGCTCCACGAAGAAGCCACGCTGCCGGATGCGCTGGTCCCAGGTGCTCACCCGCTCGTCGTCGGCGGAGGCCACGAAGCCATGGGGGAAGGACAGCTCGAACAGCTCATAGCGCTTGACGACGTAGACGAATTCCATGCCGCTGAGGGCCTTTCGGGGGGTGGGCGAGGCCGGCCGTGCTGCCGGGCGGGGCATGATACGAGTCGGCGGGCCCGGTTGCCGCTGGGTCGCCGCCCGTGGTGGGGGGCGGGAGCCCTGAGTTCCCTGCGGTGGGGCGGGGCCGACGCGGCGAGCCAGGGGAGCGGTAGGCGGCAGGCGGCAGGACGGGGGCGGGCTCGGCGAGCCCGGGGCCTGCCGGGTACCATGCCCCGTCGGCTGTGCCCTGCTTCTCGAGCGCAGCTTGCATGCTCCGGCTGGACCGCGCCGCTGCCCCCTGGCCGGCGCTGTCCGTCCGCCGCGGGCCAGCCCCACCGACCTTTGACATTCCGGGACTTCGAGTCGCACGGACGGCCGCTGCTCGTCTCGCCTTCGGGTGGGGCGGGGAGAGGAAAGTCCGGGCTCCACAGGGCACGGTGGTGGGTAACGCCCACCGGCCGCAAGGCCAGAGCCAGTGCAACAGAGAACAGACCGCCTCGGCGCCGGCTCGTCCGGTGCCGCGGTAAGGGTGAAACGGTGCGGTAAGAGCGCACCAGCGGGGCGGGCAACCGTTCCGGCTTGGTAAACCTCACCGGGAGAAAGCCCGCATAGGGAGGGATGACGCGGCCCGCGTCGCTAGAACCTCCGGGTAGGGCGTTTGAGGCCGTCGGCGACGGCGGCCCTAGAGACATGGTCGTCGCCGGCCGCCGTTCGCGGTGGTCGGACACAGAACCCGGCTTATGGGCGGCTCGGAGTCCCCCTTTGTCTCGGTCCGAGTCTCGGTCCGAGTCTTGGTCCGAGGGACCCAGCGGCGCTCGTGCGGCGCGGCGCGCGAGGGGCGTCGCCCGGCGTGGCCGATCGACACAGCCCGGCTTCAGGCCGGTCCTCACGACGGCCGATGGGGTGGGCATCCCGCGATTGTGAATGCACATGACAGACTCCCCCCCTCGACTTGCCTTGACGCATTCTGGAGACCGGGATAACGTTTGCGCGGGCAATCAAGTTCTGGGGCAGCCGTCCCTCGAGTCTCGTCTCCCCCCCCTCTCGACTCGAGGACGCCCTGGGCGACACCACGGCACACACCTCGTGAAGACGCGACAAAGCACCAGGCTCGGGCTCCTGCGGCTCGTCCTGTTCGGAAGTTTCGCTGTACCGGCGCTGGCCGCATCGGCTGGCAGCACCAGCTTGTTTGGTGCCGCCCGCGGGACCGAGGGCAACCTCATGTCTGCGCCCCCGCCGATCGTGTTCGTGGTGGTGGGCGTGGCCATGGTGGCCTGGGCCGTGGGCCGCCGGCACATCAAGGGCCTGGCCGACGTGCGCCAGGCTGAGTCGCAGGGCTGAGCGGCGCTTACTGCGGCGCGGGCTCGACCTGCGGGGGCAGCCCCCCGCGCCCCAGCACGCCGTCCAGGATCACGGCGGCTGCCAGGGAGTCACGCAGCTTGCGGCGTTCGCGGGGTCTCAGGCCCTGGGCCTGTAGTCGGGTCTCGGCCTCGTCGGTGGACAGGCGCTCGTCTTCGTAGTGCAACGGCAGCTTGAGGCGGGCGCTCAGCGTCGCGCCAAAGCGGCGCACCTCCTGCGCCATGGGGCCTTCGCTGCCGTCCATGTTGAGCGGCAGGCCCAGCAGCAGGTGCAGCACGTCGCGCTCGTCGATCAGGCGGCGCAGGTGGGCCTCGTCGCGGGCCGCGTCCGTGCGCTTCAGACACGGCAGCGGATGGGCCATCAGCCCCAAGCCGTCGCTCACGGCCAGGCCGTGGCGTACGCGTCCGTAGTCGATGGAGAGGATCCGTTCGTGCATGGCGTCTACTCGACCATATTCCGAGCGACCCGCGGGGCGGTTATGGTCATGTTCTCGGTCGCGCTCGAGGACGCCCTGCAGGGTGGGCCCGGGTGGCCGAAGACGGCTCTACTGGAGGTGTGCTCTTGACTCCCCGCCCGCCCCTGCTGCTGCTCGCGGTGGCCCTGCCTCTGGCCCTCGCTGCCGCGGTTCTGGCTGCGCCCTCCCTGGCCACGGCGAACCCGGCGGCCCCGGCCCTGTCCGCACCTGATCCGGCGGATGAGGACACCAGCCTGGCCGCGGCCCTGAAACTCGCGGCGCCACACTTCGACAAGCAGCTGGCCTATGACCTGGTGGCCGAGATCGACCCGTACTACCGCATGCGCGGCAACAGTGGCTATCTCCGCAGCCTGGAGGCCTGCCACCGCGTGCTCAGCGAGGCCGGCTTCGCGAGTCCCGGCTCGGACGCCCTCGACGAGTTGGAGTTCCACGACTACGGCCCCGTGCTGCCGGCCTGGACGCCCTTCAGCGCCAGCCTGTCGGTCTACTCGCCGGACGTGGGCGTGCTGCACTCGTTCGACACCGAAGCCGGCGCCGAGCGCACCTTTCTCTGCGGCAACAGCTTCCCGACCCGACCCGACGGCCTGATCGCACCGCTGGTGCGTTTCGAGCACAGCAAGCCGGTGGAGTCCTACGCCGGCACCATCGTGTACGGCGACCTGCCGGCCAAGTCGCTGTTTGCGCGAGCGGTGCAGCAGGGCGGCGCCCTGGGCGTGATCAGCTCGTTCCTGCCCGAGTACAACGACCCGGACTTCCAGCGCGACGCCATCCGCTACTCGTCCGTGCCCTACGACGCCGAGCGCAAGGGCTTCGGCCTGAACGTCTCGCCCGCCAAGCGCGACGTGCTCAACCGGCTTATCGGCGGCGGCATGGTCTACGTGAAGGTGGTCATCAATAGCCGCTTCAGCGACAGCCGCAGCCGCACGCTGGTGGCCACCATCGCCGGTTCGGAGGATCGCGCCGGGCGCGTGGCCGTCGTGTCCCACGTGGATGAGCCCGGCGCCAACGACAACGCCTCGGGCGTGGCTACCACGGTGGCCATGGCTGCTGGCTGGAGCCGCGCCATCAAGGCCGGCGAGCTGCCGCGCCCGCGTCGCTCGGTCACGTTCCTGATCGGCATGGAGTTCGAGTGCAGCCGCGAGTGGCTGCGCTCGATCTCGGACTCGGTGGACATGGCCCTGATCGTCGACATGGTGGGCCAGGACGCGTCGTCCAACGGCGCCGTGCCGCTGGTGGAGCGCATGCCCGACCCGGGCGCCATCTGGGACCGCCCGCCGCTCGACATCCACAGCGCCTGGGGCCGCGGCGACGTGCGCCAGAGCGATCTCGAGGGCAGCTTCCTGAACGACTACGTCATGGCCGCCATGGGCGCGCGCAAGCAGGCCAACGGCTGGCCCGTGACCAGCAATCCCTACGAGGGCGGCTCCGATCACGAGTCGTTCCTGGAGCGCGGCATCCCGGCGGTGCTGCTGTGGCACTTCACCGATCCCTACTACCACACCAGCCTGGACCGCCTCGAAGAGGTCTCCCCCGACGAGATGGAGAACGTGGGCGTGGCCACCCTGGCGCTGCTGCACCACTTCTGCCAGGCCGGCTACGAGCGCGCCGACGAGGTGCTGGAGATCCTGACCGACGCCGCGCGCCTGCGGCTGGAGACCGAGGCCGAGAACGCCGTGCGCTTCCTGGTGGCGGTCGCGGACGACCCGGCCCGGCGTGCCTTGGTGGGCGACCGCGAGCGCACCATCATCGCCGCCTGGAGCCACTGGTACCGCGAGGCCGTGCTCTCCATGGAGGAGCACTTTGAGCCCGGCGGCTCACGCGACGACGACCGCAAGGCCCTCGAAGCCCACATCGACGACGCCGTGGCCGAGCTGCGCCGCCTCGAACGCCAGGCCCTCAGCGCCCTCGACGAGTAGCCCCCGGGCCGAGGTGTGCTGTTAGCGTCGCTTGGCCTTGGCCTTGCGCTTGGCCTTCTTCTTCTTGCGCGCCCGCTTGGCCTCGTACTTGGCCACCCACTCATCGCGGTAGCTCTCGAGCTCCTCGATGGTGCGGAAGGTGATGTCGCCGTCGCTGGCGCCGTCCAGGTCGCACCAGTCGTCGTCGTACTCGCGGCAGATGCTGGGCCGGTCTTCGTAGCGCGAGCAGGCGTTGTCTTTGCCCAGCCAGGTGCACTTGCGGAAGATCTGCAGGTACCAGTCGCCCTCATCGATGAACAGGTTGGTGTCCTCGTGGATGAGGTACCAGCGCAGGTTCTCGAAGTCCTCGGGCTCGTCCGGCGTGTCGATCTCGAGCGCGAAGTAGCGGCAGCACAGGGCGGTGCAGCCGCCGCACTTGGTCTTCTCGAAGGGGACCGGGGCCGCGTCTTTGGGTGCCTCTTTCACGGTGCTCATGCTCCGAGGTCTAAGGCACGTGGCGCGGCCGTTCAAGCGCTCGCTGCATGAGGAGAGGCGTGGAGCGCGGGCAGGGGAGCGGCGGCGCCGGCGTCAGACCGGGCCTGCGCGTCGGCCGGGCAGCGCTCCGGCCCGCCGCAGGTCACTCCTGTGCGGCGCGCGCGCGCTCCAGGTTGCGGAGCACCACGGGGTGCTCGGGTTGCAGCTCCAGCGCCCGCAGGAACGACGCCTCGGCGGCTTGGTGTTGCCCCAGCTCGAGCAACACATTGCCCAGGTTGTTGTGCAGCTCCAGCGTGTCCTGGCCCAGGTCCTGGGCGCGGCGGTAGGCCTGCGCGGCTTGCTCAGGGCGGCCCAGGCGCTTGAGCACCAGGCCGCGCTGCACGTGGGCCAGGGGCTCGTCGGGGTCGAACTTCAGGGCCTGATCCACCAACCGCAGGGCCAGCTCCAGCTGCTCGCTGCCGCTGCGTAGCTCCTGGGCCACGGCGCGCTCGGCAAAGGCCAGCAGCGGCCCGGCCAGGGCGTCCCCGCCGGGGCGGCTGGGCAGGTCCATCAGGCGCTGGGTGGCCGCCTGCACCGCGTCGAGCGGCGCCGCCAGCACATCCCTGGGCGGTTCGCCCACGGCGCGCAGCGACTCCATCAGCAGGGCCAGGCGCCAAGCGGCGTCCCAGGCCTCGTCGCTGCGCGGGGTCAGCAGGGGCGAGCTGCAGCCCAGGCTCAGCACCAGCATGCGACGCCCGCCGGGGAAGGCCGGCGCGATCTCGACGCTGCGGCGAGCCCAGTCGACGGCGCGGTCGCGGGCGCGTCGCGCGGCTCCCGGCTCGTCGGCGCTGAGGGCCTCGTAGCGCAGCACGCTGGCGGCGTTGGAGTAGCTGACGTGGTCGCCGCCGGCAGCGCTGGGCAGGGGCAGCACCAGGCCCAGGGTCACCAGCAACGCGCCGGCCGCGGCCTCGGCGCCCAGCCGCGCGCGCCGCCCCTCGCTCCAGAGCCCGGGCCAGCGGTCCAGCAGCCCGGCCGCGAGCACCCACAGGCAGGGGGCGGCCGTGAGCCGGTAGCGCCCCATGACGTAGAAGATCGCCAGGGTCAGGGCCACCACGCCCAGCCCGCCGCGCAGCACCACCAGCCCCGGGCGAGCGCGCCACGGCAGCAGCACCAGCCCCAGCAGGGCCAGCGGCCCCCAGAGCGTGAAGTCCGACAGCGGCGTGGCCAGCCAGGGCACGGCCTGCCGCACAAAGGCCCAGTCTTTTACGTCGGCGACCTCGGCGCCGTGGAACAGGTGCGCCAGCTTGAGGCACGCGCGTTGCAGCGCGGTCACGGGCTGCTCGGCCCAGCGCGCACGCACCTCGCCCCACCACCAGGCGGAGACCTCGCGCCCGTTCAGCTCGCGCCCGGCGGCCTGCTGGGCCAGCTCCACGGCGTCGACTTCCTCGAACCACGCGTCGCCGCGCCCCGCGCGCAGGGGGGTGTAGATGATGCCCTGGGACGGGTCGTCGCCGGGCGGGTTGCCGATGGCCGCGTTGCTGCCCGCCTGGTAGGTGCTCAGCACCGGGTCACCGAGGGCCAGGTTGTGGATGCTGGCGGGCGAGATGGCCAGCAGCGCGCCGGCCAGCACCAGCGCCGCCGCCGCTGGGCGCCGCACGACCGCGCCCCACGGCAGCAGCAGCGAGGCCAGCACCAGCAGCAGCAGCAGCAGCAGGTTGCCGCGCAGCAGCACGCCCAGGCCCAGCAACAGCCCCAGGGCGAGGCCGCGCCGGGCCAGGGGGCGCGCCGCACGGTCTGTTGGCGCCTCGAGCAGATCCAGCCACAGGTGCAGCGCCCCCAGGAACACCAGCAGCGAGAGCGAGGCCTTGAGCAGCATGGTCTCGTGAAACAGCAGCGGCCCGGACACTGCCGCCATGAGCCCGGCCATCAGGCCCGCCCGGCGCGTCAGGACCCGCGCTCCCAGCAGCGCCGTGAGCAGTGCCGTGGCCACGCCCAGCAGCGACTGCGTCACGAGCACCACGCTGTGTGGGGTCTCGCGCGGGATCACCGCCTGGTCCGGCTCCAGCGCCGTGGGCGGCAGGGCGCGGTAGAGCTGCCCCAGCAACCAGGGGAACAGCGGCGCCTGGTAGAAGGCACGCTCGCGTGGGCTGCCGTCGGCGGCCAGCTCGCGGGCCCAGCGGTCGTAGGCGCGCTCGTCTCCCAGCAAGTGCGTGGCCAGGGCGCCGGCTGGGCCCTCGTCGTGCATGAGCGCCGGAACGCTCACCAGCCGCAGGACCGCGGCCAGCAGGGCGATCAGCAACAGGCTGCGGCGACTCACGGCGCGACGAAGATGGCCATGTCGGCGTGCAGCGGGCTGGGGATGGTGGCGGGCGCGTCCACATGGAACGTAGCCACACGCTGGGTGAGCCCGAAGAAGCTGGCGTAGTCGTCCACGCGCTGCATCAGCGCGGCGAAGTCCTGGGGTGGCAGCTCGGCCCAGAGCTGCTTGAGCTCGGGGCTGTGACCCGAGGCGTAGAGCGCCGGGAAGACCACCAGCGCGTCCGGCTGCTGCTGTCCCAGCCACTCGGCCGCGCCGGCCTCGCCGCCCTGGGCTAGGGCGCGGGTCAGGCCGCGGCTGTGGTTGCCCCACAGATCCAGCAGCGGGCGCTCGCCGAAGAAGCGGATGGCGCCGGCGTCGTGGGCTGCCACCAGGGCGCCGGGCGGCAGGTGCTCGGCGACCCAGAGGCCTGCTGCCACGTTGAGCGTCTCGGTGTCACGGCACTGGGCGGCGAAGCGCGCGCGGAGGCTGACCGCCTGGGCCGGGAGACCGCGCGCCAGCAAGAGCAACAGCAGGCTGGGGCCGATCAGCAGGCTGGCATATAGCGGCCGGCAGCGCGTGCCCGCGAAGGCCGTGCGCAGCAGCGAGCAGACGCCGATCCCCATCAGCAGCACCAGCAGCGGCCAGGCCAGCAGCACATACCGAGCCCAGTAGTAGGGCACCACGCCCGAGTCTCCGTGCAGCTCCAGCGGGCGGCTCAGCAGCACCGCCGGCAGCAGCAGCGCCGCGCAGCCCAGGCTGAGCCGGCCCAGGCCATGGCGCCCGCCGTCCAGCACATAGGCGCCCACGACCGCCGCCAGCGGTAGGGCCAGGCCCCAGCCGGTGTCGCGCAGCACCGCCACCAGCGCGTTCCAGATGGCCAGCGGGTCCAGCACCAGCCCGGCCTTGGTCTCGAAGGTCGAGGGCCACGGCAGCCCCGAGACGAGCTGGCAGTACGCCAGCCACGGCGCCAGCACCAGCCCCATGATCAGGAGCATGGGCGGCAGGGACGCCAGCCGCCGCCGCCCCAGCCACAGGGCCGCCAACCCCGCCAGCACGAGCCCCTCCGGGCGCGCGAGCACCAGCGCGCCCGCCACCAGGCCGACGCGCTTGTGCTTGTGGTCGATCAGCGTGTCCACCAGCAGCAGTGTGAGCAGTCCGAACAGCGGCTGCTCCATGCCGCTGAAGCGATCGAACACGAGCTGGGGGTCGAGGCTCAGGGCGAGGCCGGCGCACAGCGCGGGCAGGGGCCCCGCGCGCAGGGCCAGGCGATACCCCGCCAGCGCCAGCGCCAGGCCCGTCAGGCCCCCCAGGACGCGCACGAACAGGTCGGGCCGCTGCCCGAGGGCGTCGGCCAGGGCCACGGGCAGCCCCAGCAGGCCGGTCCACAGCGGCGCGGTGACGCCGGTCTCGAGCTGACCCGGGTTGTAGGCGAAGCCCTCGCCGGCCATCAGCGCCCGGGCGTACACCATGTGGATCCAGGTGTCGTCGAGCGGGAAGCCGGGACCCGCATCCCACAGGAAGAGGCTGGCCGCCGCGAGCTGCGCCGCCACGAGGACAATCAGGTGCCGGACCCGCATAGGCGGCAGGCTATCAAACGGTAGGCTGTCCCAAGCTGGGGCGCACAACACCATCGGGGAGCGCTGTTCACGTGAGCCGTCTCTTCTCGACCTTGGCCGCTGTGGCCGTCCTGGCGCTGGTGCTGTGGTGGCTGCTCACGCCGTCGCTGGCCAGCCTCGATCTGGGCCCCGGCGACGAGCTGCGAGCCTGCCCGGGCGCCCCGATCTTCGTGGTGCGCCGTGGCGACTCCTGGTACTGGTTGCCGGCAGGGGCCAGTCAGGCCTCCCAGGCCCAGGCCCTGCCCGACGATCTGCTGGACCCGCCCGCGCTGTGCGCCGATGGCACGCTGCTGCTGCACCTGCCCGGCCGGCTGCTGCGCCAGGCCCCGGACGGCACCCGCAGCGAGCTGACCCTGCCGGCGGCTGGTTCGCCCGGAGCTCTGGGGAGCGCTGGCGCTGGCGCTGGAGCAACGGCGATGGGGGCCGGCGCAGGCCAGGCCAGCGCGGATCCGACCCCTCCGCGTTTGCTGGGCGTGGATCCGGCTGGTCAGCCCGTGCTGTCCCAGGGTGATCCCCCCCGGCTGTGGGTGGCCCAGGGCGAGTCCTGGCTGCCGCTCATTGCGGGCGACGTGTGGGCCTCTCCCCCCGCGGACGCGTCCGTGCTGCTGTCCGGCGCGGGGCCGGTGTTGGCCTATCGCGGCCTCGCCGGCTGGGAGGCCTGGAGCTGGGACGCGGGCCAGGTGCGGCGCGTGCTGGCCGACGCCTGCGTGGGGCAGGACGCAGTCTTCACGCCCGATGGCGCGGCGCTGGTGGTGGAGGGCCGCAGCGACGGGCTCTTCCGGCTGGACCTCGCCAGCGGGGGGCTCGCGTTCATGTCAAACGGCAACCTGGGCGCCAGCCAGCGCGTGCCGTTCTCTGCGGCCTATCGCGGCGACCCGCTGCTGCTGAACACGTCCCAGCGCGATCGCGAGGGCTTCCTGCAGATCTTCCAGAACCAGCTCACGGGCGGCGCGCGCGGCTCCATGACCAGCGGCGGCCTGCACCATTACCTGCCGGCGGCGGCGCCCGACGGCCGCTTGCTGGCCTACGTGCAGGCGTCGTTCGACGAACAGGGCAGCGACGCCTTCGAGGAGTCGGTCTACATGCTCGATTTCGAGCAGAAGCTGGCGGATGAGGTGCTGCGGCGCCCCGGCGGCCGGCTCCATCAGGGGCCTGTCTTCGTGGGCCGCGGCTCCACACTCATCTTGCTGGCCGGCGGGCGCGTCCACGCGATCCGGCCTTGACCCCCCGTTCTCTCCGAAGTGGAGTCCCCGCCGTGATCGTCCGTCGCTTGCGTTGGATCGCGCCCGCCCTGGGCTGGGCGCTGGCAGCCTGTGCCTCGAACCACCCCGGCCTGCCGCCGGAGCTGGAGCCGCGCCTGGCGGCGCATCTCGCCTTCCTGTCCAGCGATGAGCTGGCGGGGCGCGAGACCGGCACTCCCGGTGGCGCGGTGGCCGCGCGTTACGTCGCGACCGTGCTGGAGAGCCTCGGGTTGCAGCCGGCCGGTGACGAGGGCAGCTTCCTGCAGGCCTATCCGCTGACCCGCAAGCGCACCCTGGAGTCGGCCTCCCGGGCGCAGCTGGTGGGCGGCGAGCCGCTGCTGCTGGGCGACGACTTCGTGCCCCGGGGCATGGGCATCGAGGGCTTCCAGGTCTCGGCCGAGGCCGTCTTCGTGGGCTACGGCCTGGTGGACGCCGAGGCCGGGCTGGACAGCTACGCCGGGCTCGATCTGGAGGGCCGCCTGGCCGTGGCGCTGATTGGCAACCGGCGTGCCAGCGACGAGCTTCCGGCGATCTCGTGGAGCGTGCAGGGCGAGGTGGCCGCCGAGCACGGCGCCGTGGGCCTGGTGCTGCTGGCCGCGCCCGACGATCGGGCCGGCGAGCGCACCCTGCGCTGGATGCGGCGCGACCTGGAGCACACCTCCACGAGCCTGGGCCTGCCCGAGAGCGAGGACGCCGAGTCGCCCTTCCCCATGGTCTTCCTGGCTCCCGACGCGGCCGTGGCGCTGATGGCGGCGGGCGGTCTCGACCTGAGCGCCGAGCACGCCGCGCGCGCCGCCGACGCCGGGTTGCCCGGCGCAGCGCTCCCCGGCGTGAGCCTCGAGCTGGCCAGCGCCGTCGAGGTGGAACTGCTCTACGCCCACAACGTGGTGGCCCTGCTGCCCGGCAGCGACCCCGAGCTGGCCCATGAGGCGGTGCTGCTCTCGGCCCACATGGACCACGTGGGCGTGGCCGAGAATGGCGACGTGTTCAACGGTGCCGACGACAACGCCTCGGGCACCACGGCCCTGCTCATGGCCGCCGAGTTGCTGGCCTCGCGCGAGCGCGCCCCGGCACGCTCGGTGCTGTTCTTGGCGGTGTCCGGCGAGGAGAAGGGCCTGCTGGGCAGCAAATGGTGGGTGGGGCACCCGACCTGGCCGCTGGCGGATGTGGTGGCCGACATCAACGCCGATATGGTGGGCCGCAACGCCTCCGGGTCCATTGGCATCACGCCATCAGATGAGCACGAGGCCTACAACTCGATTGTGGAGCGCGCCCGGAAGCTGGGCCCGGAGATGGGCCTGGAGGTGCGTTTCCAGGCCGGCGAGGGCGAGCTCCGGCGCCGGGTGGACATCTACTACCACCGCTCCGACCACGCCAACTTCTCGGAGGTGGGCATCCCCGTGGCGTTCTTCTTTGCCGGGGAGCACGTCGACTACCACCGTGTCGGCGACACGTTCGACAAGATTGATCTGGGCAAGGTGGGGCGGGTTTCGGCCCTGGTGGCGGCCTTGCTGAGCGACGTGGCCGACGCTCCGGACAGGCCCCACGCCATCGCCAGATGAGGGCCCAGGGGCCGCGGGGGCGCCGATGGAGCCTCCCGGCCTGAAGCTGGCGGGGGCGTCGGACCGATGAGGGTTGTCACGTCGGGAGACCGCAGCCGTCAGTAGGCAGGGCAGGAGGGACAGATCCCAGGTCCTCCATCCCACAGAACAGGCTCTCGGCAGGTATCGTGTTCCGCATGCGTTCCGTCTCGTCTCTACTCGTCGCCCTCGTGCTGCTTTTGGCCGTCGCCTTGCCGCGGGCGCAGGCCCAACGGCTGAGCGCGCACCACTCCTTCCCGCTGGCCGGCGATGAGCTGGTGCTGGTGGTGGAGGGCTTCGGCGCCGGCGCGCCGGTGCAGATCGACCTGGAGCAGGCGCTGGCCGCGCCGCCGTCGATTCAGCAGGGCCTGGAGTCGGCCTTTCCGGTGACGCTCGACGCGGCCACGGGCAGGCTCACGGCCATCGCCCGGGCGGACGCCCAGGGTGCCGTGGTGTTGCGCTTTGCCCTCGACGATCCCGACGACCCGGGTCTGCTGGTGGCGCTCTCGTTCCACGACATGCTCAGCGAGGCCGCGCTCGAGTTGGGGCTGTTCGTGCAGCCGCCGACGCTGCTGGTGCCCACGCTCGACGGGCTGGCGCGGGTCGAGTTGTTGGGCGGGCGGCGTCTGCTGCCGGACGTGCCCTCCACGGCGCCCTTGCTGGGGGCCGCCTACTCCGCGGATGGCCTGACGCTGTCCACGCTCTCCGCCGGCGGTCTGCTGGAGGAGCGCTCGACCGCCGCCTACACCGCGCCGCCGCTGCGCAGCCTGGCCATGGATCCCAGCGGCGAGCGCCTGGCGCGCTCCCCGGGGGGGCCGGCCTTCGTCATCGCGCGGGCGGGCGGGAGCCCCTTCGCGCCTCCCGGACGCTTGTTGTCCCTGCGGGACGGCGTGGGCGAGCTGACCATCGATCCGCTGGGTCGCGAGGTCGCTGGCCGGCGTTGGGCGGTGACCGGCGACGGCCTGACGGCCTTCGTGGCGGAGGACGACCTGATCGTGCGTGAGATCGACCTCGACGGTTGGCGCGTGCGCACGCCCTTCACGGTGGGCTTCAACGGCGATCGAGTCGTGGCCGACATGGCGCTCGACCAGAGCCGGCTCTCGGTGCTGTCGCGCCGCTGGTCGGGTCAGCCGGGGTCGCTCACTACGCTCGAACTGGGCAGCGGTTTGGTGCGGCCCTGGGCCCTGAGCGTGGACCCCGCCCGCTTGTTGGTGCTGGATGACCAGTCCTCGCTGGTGCTGCCCGCCGAGGGCGCCGTATTTCAGCTGCTCGAGCAGGGGGCGCCGTCCAGCCTGGTGGCCGCCGGCGCTGCGGGCGAGCGGCTGCTGGACGCCGCGGTCGTGCCTGATGGGGTCCTGCTGCTGATCGCCGGGGCCGACGGGAGGCGCCGCCTGAGCGCCTGGTCGCCCCAACGCGGTCTCTCGACCCTGGCGCTCAGCGCCCCTGTGCCCCAGGCCACGCGGCTGGTCTCCGCGGGGCACGACCTGGCTGTGTTGCTGGGCGCGCCCGACGGCGCCGTCTACCGGGTGATCCCGTCGCGCGGCGTGCTCGAGCCTGTTGAGCGCTTGGCCTCGTTGCCGGAATCGACGCCGCACCTGCTGCCGTAGTGACGCGCACCTCTGAGCCCAAGGTCGTGCTGCAGGTGCTGCTCCAGTCGGAGGACACCCTGCGCGTCACGCCTTTCAAGGAGGGCTCGGTGGTGGAGAGCACCATCAAGACCTCGCGCACCAGCCACTTCCACTCGGGTCTGGTAGCGGAGCGGGCCCGGGAGGTGCTGTCGATCCTGGCGCGGGCCAATGCCGGGGCGCCGGACCTGTTGGCCGAGCTGGTGTCCGCAGGCCAGGACATCTGGACCTACCTGCTGCCCGACATCCTGCGTGAGAAGTTCGACTCGGCCCACGGCCGCAACCTGGTGCTGCACCTCGACCGGCCCCTGCTGGGCATCCCCTGGGAGCTGCTGCACGACGGCGACGAGTTCCTCGGGCGACGCTTCCGCATGGGGCGCCTGGTGAGCGTGGACGCGGCCCGTGGCGACGTGCTGCCGCGCTCCATGTCCGGGCCGCTCGACGTGCTGATCGTGGCCGATCCCTGTGGCGACTTGCCGGCGGCGCGGCGCGAGGCCGCCGAGTTGGAGGCCGTGCTGGAGCAGGCCGAGTGCATGGGGCGCGTGACCGTGCTCTCCACCAAGGTGTCGGTGCGGGCCCTGCGCGACGAGCTGTCCAAGCATGACGTGCTGCATTACGCCGGGCACGCCGACCACATGGAGGGCAGGGGCGAGACGTGCCTGCGCCTGGCCGACGGCCACCTGCCGGTGCGCCTGCTCGATCAGCTGCGCGGCAAGGTCACGTTTCCGGGCCTGGTGTTCCTCAACGCCTGCGGCAGCAGCGACGCCACTCAGGCCATGGCCGCGGGCCTCGATCCGCTGGGGCAGGCCTCGGGCACGGCGTCCTCGTTTCTGCTGGGCGGTACGCGGCACGTGGTGGCCACGCTCTGGGAGGTGCGCGACGAGGTGGCGCGGGAGTTCGCGCTGGGCTTCTATCAGTCGCTGGGGCGCGGAGAGATGGTGGGCGAGGCCATGGAGGCTGGGCGCTCGGCCGTCACCACACGTCACGGCGCCGAGCGCCTGCTGTGGGCGGCGCACCTGCTGTACGGCGACCCCACCTGGGCGCCGGAGCCCGGCGCCAACCTGAACTTCGACGACTTCGACGTGCTGGACGGCCTCGAGGCGCGTCACCGGGAGGAGCTGCTCTCGCCGGACGGCCCCACGCGCCTACGGGCCGCGGCCATGCTGCTGCGCCTGGGCGATCGCAGCGTGGGGCCAGCCCTGCGTCGAGACATCGAGCTGCTGGAGCGCTGGCTCTCGCCGCACGCGTCGCGGGCCGAGGCGCGACAGGCGGCCTTCGTGGTGCGGGCCCTGGCCGGCGCCACCGGCCTCTCGCCCGCGGGGGAGACCGACGTCCTGCCCGACGTGGAGGCGGTCTTGCAGCTGCTGACCCGGCTGTAGCCGCGCAGCGGAACGCGGCCCCGCTCGCCTCAGCTCGAGCGCACGCGCTCGGCGCCCTGGATGCTGACCATGTGCTGGTAGATGCCGCCCTGGTGCATCAGCTCTTCGTGCGAGCCCCGCTCCACGACGCGGCCTTGCTCGATCACCAGGATCAGGTCGGCGTCGCGGATGGTGGACAGGCGGTGCGCGATGATGATGGCCGTGTGGCCCCGGCGCAGGTCGTCGATGGCCTCCTGCACCAGCTTCTCGCTGCGCGTGTCCAGGGCTGAGGTGGCCTCGTCCAGGAGCAGGATCGGCGCCTGGCCCACCAGCGCGCGGGCGATGGCGATGCGCTGGCGCTCGCCGCCCGAGAGCGACGTGCCGCGCTCGCCCACCTGAGTCGCGTAGCCATCGGGCATGGCCATGATGAACTCATGGGCGTGGGCGGCCCGGGCCGCGGACTCGATCTCGGCGTCGCTGAGGCCGGGCATGGCGTAGGCGATGTTGGAGCGGATGCTGCCCTCGAACAGCACCGTCTCCTGGGTCACCATGGCCAGCAGACCGCGCAGGGACTCCACGGTCACGTCGCGTACGTCGTGGCCGTCGATCTTCACGGCGCCGCTGTCCACGTCGTAGAAGCGCGCCACCAGGTCGCCCACGGTCGACTTGCCCGAGCCGGTGTGCCCCACGATGGCCAGGGTCTGCCCCCGGGCCAGCTCGAACGACACGTCCGTCAGCACGGGGTTGTTGGCGTCGTAGCGGAAGTCGACGTGCTCGAACGAGACGCTCTTGTGGAAGCCGTCGAGCGACACGGCGTCGGGCTTGTCGACGATCTCGGCCTTGGCGTAGAGCAGCGTGGCCACGCGGTCGGCCGAGGAGAGTCCGCTCTGGAACTTGGTGCTGGTGTCGGCCAGCCGGCGCAGCGAGGCCACCACCGTGGTCAGCGCCAGCACCACGGAGAAGAGCGACTGCCCCTCCCACTTGCCCTCGATGACCTGGTTGCCGCCCCAGAGCAAGAAGGCCGCCACGGAGACGGCGCCCATGAGCTCGACCACCGGCTCGGTGCGGAAGCGCAGCGAGGCGGTCTTGAGCCGGCCATCCAGCACGCGGTCGTTGACCACCCGGAAGCGCTCGAGCTCGTGAGCCTCGGCGCCGAAGGCCTTGACGACCTTCTGGTTGGAGAGCGCCTCCGAGAGGCTCTGGAAGACCTCGGACAGCTTGCGGTGGACGGCGTTCTCCTTCTGCCGCACACGCCGGCCGATCTGCTGGATGGGCACGAAGGTCACGCCCGCCACGGCCAGCGCGATCAGCACGAAGCCGCCGCCGCTGTAGAACACGTAGAACAGCGACCCGATCACGGTGAACACGTCGCTGAACATGTTCACCAGCACGTCCACCAGCAGGTTGCCCAGCTTGGTCAGGTCGGCCGTGACGCGCGAGAGCAGCTTGCCCGAGTGGTTCTTGTGGAAGAAGCGCAGGGAGAGCTGCAGCAGCTTGCTGAACAGCGCCACGCGCAGGGTGCGCACGATGTCCATGGAGACGCCGCGCATGATCATGCGCTGCACGTACTTGTTGAGCTGCTCCAGGATCACCAGCAGCACCAGGAATCCGGCGGCCCACTTGAGCTGGCTGAGGGGCGGCACGCTGCTCCACCACCAGGTCACGTTGTCGCGCAGCATGGCCAGGGGCAGCAGCGGATCGCCGAGGCCCTCGATGCCGGGGAACTTCAGCACGTGCTGCGCGAGCTGTTCGGGGCCCGGCGCCACGCGCTCGCTGCCGGCGCGGAAGATGGGCGCCAGCAGCCCCTCGAGCGCGAAGAAGTAGCCCACCTTGGCGGTCGCGGCCAGGGCCGACATGCACAGGGCCACGGACATCTTGAGGCGGTACGGCTTGGCGTAGCTGATGAGCTGCCGGTAGAACGCGGGGTCCTCGGCGGTGCCCTTCAGCTCGGGCGGCAGCTTCTGCTTGCGCTTGCGCCACTCGCGCCGGCGGGCCTCGACCTGATCGAGGTCCTCCAGGATCACGAGCGGGTCGCGGTGGGGGCCCGAGCCAGGCATAGGGGAACGTCCAGCGCTGGTGTGCTTCGGGGCTCCGCGGCTGGGCGCCCACACGCCGCGGCGTGACGCCGACGACCGCATCTCTGCGCCGTCCTTTTACCGCGGGCTGCTAGGCTAGCAACGCATGCCGCGCGTCACCACAGAAGCCTTGGTCCTGCGGCGCACGCCGTTCGGGGAGACCAGCCAGATCGCGGTCTTCCTGACCCGCAGCCACGGGCGTGTGCCGCTGATCCTCAAGGGGGTGCATCGCCCGCGCTCGCGCAAGGGCGGCGGCGTCGACCTGTTTGACCACTGCCGCCTGACCTGGGCCTCGCGCAAGGGCAGCCGCGCCATGGCCCAGCTGGTGGAGCGCAGGCTGCTGAGCCACCATCCGGCCCTGCGCTCCCGCACCGATTTGATGGCCGCCGGCGACTGCCTGGGGGAGCTGCTGCTGGGGCTGCTGCCCGAGGGACAGCGCCTGCCGCGGGCCCTCGATCTGTCCCTGGCGTTCCTGGCAGCGCTGGAGGCTCGCCCGGCGCCCCCGGCCCTGGCCACGGCAGTGTTTGCGCTCCAGGGGGGTATGCTTAGACTGACCGGATTCGAGCCGACTCTCGACCGTTGTGTGATGTGTGAGCGGCGGCCCGAGGCCCACCATCTGCTGCGCGTCGATCTGGTGCGAGGCGGGATCGTGTGCTCGGGTTGCCGTGACGGCCAGGATCACTCGTTCTCCCTCTCCGCGGCCGCGGCCCGCGTCGTGAGGGGCCTCACCGGCCGCGACCCCAGGAGTCTCTCCGACGTGACACTTCCCGCTGAAATCGAGGCCCAGGTGCGACGCTGCCATGAGCGCATGCTGGCCCACGTGCTCGAGCGGGCCCCGCGCTGCCGCCTGCCGGCTCCGGCTGCCTGACGATCGTGCCCGTCGTGACGACCCTCGCCGCCCTGCTGCTGGCCGCCGCTCTCGGGCCGGCCTGCGCTCCCAGCGCCATCAGAGGCCTGACGCGTCTGGAGACGGCGCAGTCGTACCTCGACGCCGAGCGCTTCGGTCGCGCCGCCAACATGGCCGAGTATCTGCTGGAGGAGGCTCAGAGCCCGCCGCTCAGCGCCCAGGACGAGGCCGAGGCTGCCTGGCTGGCCGGCGAGTCGCGCATGTTCGAGGGCGAGCACGAGCGCGCCTTCCAGCACTACAAGCGCTTGCTCGAGACGGCGCCCTGGTCGCCCCACGTGGCGGCGTTGGAGGCACGGCTCTACGAGATCGGCCTGGCCCTGCTCTACGAGGATCAGTACGGCGGCTGGCTGTTCAGCTCGCGCGGGCGCGGTGTCGAGGTCATGACCACGCTGCAGGTGCACTTCCGGCAGAGCGCCCGGGCCGACGACGCCCTGCGCCACATCGCCGACTGGTTCGCCAGCGACGAGAACGAGGAGTGGCTGGAGGCCTCGCTCACCTACGAGCAGCTCTTCACCGACTACCCGGACAGTGAGTGGGCCGAGCGTTCGCTCTGGCTGGCCGCCTGGTGCCGGCTCAAGCGTGTGTACCGGGCCGGCTACAACAACGGCGACTTGCACCACGCCCACGAGCTGCTGCGCACGTCGAGGCGCGTACACCCGCGCGGCGCCGCGTCGCGCGAGGTGCGCGAGGACCTGACCCGCACGCGCGACCTGCTGGCCCAGACCGAGGTCATCGTGGCCGATTTCTACGCGGGCCGCGGCAGGCCCGCCGGGGAGCAGCTGCGCCTGGCCAACGCCGCCTTGCTCTACCCCGAGACGGACGCCGGCGAGGCCGCCCGCCAGCGGCTGGCGGCCATGGGCCTCGATATCGACGTCATGGCGGCGGATCCGGCCCTCAGCAGCACCGACGGCTCGGTCTCCCCGCGCTCTCCCTGGGAGCAGGACGCCCAGCCATGAGGACGGCCCTGCTGATGCTCCTGCTCTGCGCCCTTCCGGCCTGCGTCTCGATGCAGCGGGGCGGGCTGTACCCGCAGGGCCGCGATCGCGTCTTTCTGGGCTACTTCGACAACAAGACCTTCTACCGGGACGTGCAGTTCCTGCTGACCGAGCAGGTGGCCCGGGAGATCAACAAGAGGCCCGGCCTCAAGCTGGCACCCAAGGACCAGGCGGCGGTCCTGCTCACCGGCGAGGTGCTCAGCGTACGGCAGCAGGTGCTGTCGGAAGACCCTTCGCAAGCTATTACCTCCAGCTCAACCACCATCACCGTGAAGATCGAGATCCACGACGCGTACACCGGCGAGCTGATCAAGACCGCCACGCTCACCCAGCAGGGGCAGTTTGTCCCCAGCCTGGGCGAGGACCTCGAGAGCGCACAACGACAGGCCTACAGATTCCTCGCGCGTGACATCGTCAGGCAGCTCGAGGCGGAGTTCTGATCCAATGACTGAACAGGGCGGCAAGCCACCTCGACGCGAGCCCGGCCGCATGGGCGGGGCGCTCCCTCTGCTGCTGGTGCTGGCCATGGCGCTGCTGGTCATGCGCGGATTCCAGGACCCCGTCGAGGGCAGCGAGGACAAGAGCTTCTCCAATCTGCTGGTCCTGGCCCATCGTGACGACATCGACAAGCTGTCGATCCGCGGCGACCGCCTGGTGGACGCCAAGGTGTTCTACGAGGGCAAGGAACAGGTCTGGGATTCGATCCCGGTGCCGGACTACGCCACCGAGCAGCTCACCGAGCTCGAGGCGCTGGTGGGGCGCGAGTTCACCGAGCGCGTCAGCGTGGCCGACGCGTTGGCGGGCCTGCGGGCGGGCACCTGGACCGTGCTGGACGGCTACACCATCGGCATGCCGCCGGCCGGCAAGTGCGGCGTGTTTCTGCACTACGCCTTCGGCCGCAGGCTGTACTGGGCCCAGCTGCTCGGCAGCCCCAACGATGAGGCCGTGGGGGAGCTGCTGCAGCTGGCGCAGGTGCAGGGCGTGGAGCTGTTGCCGTCGCCCGACGGCTTCGCAACGCGCGTGCGCTTCGAGCCGGACAGCGACCTCTGGGGCGGGCTGCTGATCACCCTGGTGCCCTGGGTGCTGTTCATCGGCTTCCTGATGTTCCTGTTCAGCCGCCAGATGAAGAACTCGGGCGGCGGCGGCGGGATCATGTCGTTCGGCCGCAGCAAGGTGAAGATGATCCCGCCGGACGAAGGCGGCGTCACCTTCGACCAGGTGGCCGGCGCCGAGGAGGCCAAGGAAGAGGTGCAGGAGATCATCTCCTTCCTCAAGGACCCCAAGCGCTTCTCGCGCCTGGGCGGCCGGGTGCCCCGGGGCGTGCTGCTGGTGGGCCCGCCCGGCACCGGCAAGACGCTGCTGGCCAAGGCCATCGCCGGCGAGGCCAGCGTGCCGTTCTTCGCCATCTCCGGCAGCGACTTCGTGGAGATGTTCGTGGGCGTCGGCGCCAGCCGCGTGCGCGACCTCTTCAAGCAGGCCCGCGAGAACGCGCCCTGCGTCATCTTCCTGGACGAGATCGACGCCGTGGGTCGCAAGCGCGGCGCGGGGCTGGGCGGCGGTCACGACGAACGCGAGCAGACGCTCAACGCCATCCTGGTGGAGATGGACGGCTTCGAGACCGACACCGGCGTGATCATGATCGCGGCCACCAACCGGCCCGACGTGCTCGACCCCGCGCTGCTGCGCCCGGGTCGCTTCGACCGCCAGATCTCCCTCGACCTGCCCGACATCCAGGGGCGCGAGGCCATTCTGGTGGTGCACAGCCAGAAGGTCGTGCTCTCCGACCAGGTCGATCTCTCGGCCCTGGCCCGGGGCACGCCCATGTTCTCGGGCGCCGAGCTCGAGGCCGTCATGAACGAGGCCGCGCTGATCGCGACGCTGCTCGACAAGGATGCCATCGAGCAGGACGACCTCGAGGAGGCCCGCGACAAGGTGCGCTTCGGCCGCCAGAAGAAGAGCCGCGTGATCATCGAGGAGGACCGCCGCATCACGGCCTACCACGAGGCCGGGCACGCCACGGTGGCCGCCAAGCTGCCGGACCTGGTGGAGCCCGTGCACAAGGTCACCATCATCCCGCGGGGCATGGCGCTGGGCGCCACCATGCAGCTGCCCGAGCGCGACAGGTACCACCACCGCAAGCAGGAGCTGAAGGGCATGCTGGCCATGCTCTACGGCGGGCGCCTGGCCGAGGAGCTGTTCTGCGAGGACATCTCCGGCGGCGCCAGCAACGACATCGAGCGAGCCACGCAGATCGCGCGCCAGATGGTCTGCGCCTGGGGCATGAGCGACGCCCTGGGCCCGGTCTGCTACGGCGAGCAGCGCGGCGAGGTGTTCCTGGGCGACGAGCTCATGCGCAGCCGCAACTACTCCGAGGAGACCGGCCGCGCCATCGACACCGAGGTGCGCAAGATCCTGGACGAGGCCTACGCCACGGCGCGCGGCATCCTCGAGTCGAACCGCGACGAGGTCGAGGCCGTGACCCAGGCGCTGTTGCGCTACGAGACCATCACGGGCGACGACGTGCGTGCCCTGATGGCGGGCGCCAGCGTGGACGAGCTGCGGCCGCCCGCGCCGGAGACCGACACGGGCGAGCTGCCTCCGGCCGAGCCCGAGGCTGCCGCGCCGCGGCAGGCCGTGCAGCCCGCCGAGGGTGACGACGACGACAGCCTGCCGGGCACCGTTCCCCTGCCGGGCCCCGCGTGAGCCTGCGCGCCCTGCCGCCCGCCGGGGCCACCCGGGTCATGGCGGTGCTCAACCTGACGCCGGACAGTTTCAGCGACGGCGGACGCTTTGCCAGCCCGGCGCAGGCCGTG
>Ga0164313_10000451_pt1 | contig 32773 bp, 26 predicted proteins | sample GuaBasSedimGuay4_FD_113735 | JGI IMG/M metagenome (GOLD analysis project Ga0164313, IMG submission 113735) | Subseafloor sediment microbial communities from Guaymas Basin, Gulf of California, Mexico - Guay4, Core 4569-4, 0-3 cm | ecosystem: Environmental > Aquatic > Marine > Hydrothermal vents...
CCAGATCTCGACCAACGAGAGTGACGGATCGGATGCCACCTCAACGGTCCTTGACGAACGCTTTCCTTCGGGTCTCTTTGTCGCCATGTCGGACAACCGGACCTTCCACCTCTACTCGTGGGATGACATCGCGGGGGACGATCTGACAAAGGCGCCGAACGGCATAGCGGCTCCTTGACTCGAGCGATTCTGATGGCGCTGGTCGCGGCCCTGCTCGCAGGGCCGACGACCGCCTCTGGGGATGACGGTGTCTTTCTCTTCAGATACGCCAATGCCCAGAACCCCAACGACCCGCGCAGCGTGTCCATGGAGTTCTTCAAGACCGAACTCGAACGCCGGAGCGATGGCCGGATCAAGGTCGAAAACTACTTCGGCGGAATCCTCGGCACCGAACGCGAGATCGCCGATGCGGTCGCCATCGGCGCCCTCCAGGGCACCCGTGGCGGGATGTTCGAGGACGCCTCGATCAAGTTCAACATCGTCCTCCTCCCCTATCTGGTCGGAGGGTGGGATGAGGCCATCTGCCTCGCCCGAAGCCCATGGATGATGGAGGTTGCCGCCGAGGGTAGAAGAAAGGGCTTCCACATCCCAGCTATCGGGATCTCACAGGGTTTTCGGGCCCACGGCTCCAAGAAACGCGCAATCCGAACCGTCGAGGACTTCGACGGGCTCAAGATCCGTGTGCCCAACGCCCAGGAGGTCTTCCACCGGATGGAGAACGCCCTCGGCGCCAACCCTCAGGGGATCGCGCAGTCCGAGACCTACTCCGGACTGCGAACCGGGGTCGTCGACGGCACGACCGCGCCACCATCTGATCTCTGGGACCGCCGGCAGTACGAGGTCCTCGACTGGGTCACCATCGACACCCACGCCACCGGACCCGACCCGCTGATGATCAATCTCGTCTGGTACCAACGGCTCCCCGCCGACCTCAAGGAGATCTTCGACGACGTCGCGAGGAAGGCTCTCGTGCGCAGCGATGAACTCTACTCGGCGAGCGAGGAGAAGATCATCGAAGACCTCGCCGAACACGTCGAGATCATCCGTCCCACACCGGAGGTCCGGGCAGAAATGCGCGAGCGGACCCGACCGGTCTATGACTTCTTCGTCGACCGCGGCGACTTTACATGGGCAGACATCGACGCCGCGGTGGCGGCGTCCGAGAGTTGCCGATGAAGAAATTCGAGCTCGTGTTGATCAAGCTGCTCGAGATCACCTGCGGCATCTGCTTCGTCGTCATGTTCGTCCTTGTGGTCACCCAGGTTGCTCTACGCTACGGATTCAACGAGTCCATCGGCGGCGCCAACGAGCTCGCCACCATCCTCTTCGCCTACACCTCGGCGCTGGGCATCGCCATCGGCATTGCGCGGCGCGACCACATGGCGATCTCGTGGTTCACCGAACGACTGGGACCGACACCGAGGAAGATCATCGACGTCATCGGCCTGGTTCTTCTGGCCCTCCTCAACGCGGTGATCTTCTGGTACTCCATCCGATGGATCGACATCACCGGCGCGCGGATGATCTCGGTCCTCCAGGTCCCGCGTTGGACGGCGCAGATCGCCATCCCCATCGGCACTGGAGCTTCGGTGGTCTTCTGTCTGATTAAGCTCCGGCTCGGGCTCAAGGGTGACGAGAAACTCGGTATTGCATGGATGCAGGACGGGTAGATGATCATCCTTCTGGCCAGCCTCGCGATCCTGCTGATTCTCGGCATCCCTATCGCCTATGCCATCGGTCTGTCGTCGCTTTTCTTCTTCGCCCTCAATCACCCGGATCTTGTTCAGATCCTGCCGCAGCGGATGTTCGCCGGCTTCAATTCCTACACCCTCATCGCCCTGCCGCTCTTCATCCTCATGGGTTTCCTGATGAACGAAGCGGGGATCACTGCGCGATTGATCAGCTTCTGCCAGCTCTTTGTCGGCCGCTTCCGGGGCGGGCTCGGGCTGGTCAACGTCGGCGCCTCGATGATCTTCGGCGGGATCTCCGGATCCTCGACCTCGGACACGGCCTCGGTGGGCTCGATCCTGATCCCCGAGATGGAGCGCCGCGGCTACGATCGTAAGTTCGCGGCCGGGATCACCGTGGCCTCGTCCACCATGGGGATGATCATCCCGCCCTCGATCCCGGTGGTGCTCTATGCCGTGGTCGCCCAGGAATCGGTGGGCCAGCTCTTTCTCGGCGGCGCGATCCCGGGTCTGATGATCGGTGTCTTCCAGCTCGTCATGGTGACCGTCATGGCCCGCCGCTACGGCTACCCCAAGGAGGACATTCATCCCTCGTTGGGTGAGATCGCCAAAGAGACCGCGATGTCGCTCCACGTCCTGCTGATGCCGGCATTGATCGTCGGGATCGTGGTCTTCGGCATCGCCACCCCCACCGAGTCGTCGGCCATCGGAGCGCTCTATGCCGCCGTCATCGGCTTCGCCTTCACCCGGCGGCTCACATTCCCGGCCCTGTGGCGGGCGGTCAATCAGACCGTGATGATCAGCTCCAAGATCATGGTCATCATCGCCCTGTCGCAGCTCTACATCTATGTCCTCGCCATCGAGCGGATCCCCGAAGCCATGACGGCCTACCTCGTGAGCCTCGATCTCGGCCCCACGGCCTTCATGCTGATCTTCGGTTTCATCGTCCTGCTGATCGGCACCTTCATCGATGTCAGCCCCGCAATCCTGCTACTGACGCCGATCTTTCTGCCCACCGCCGTGGACATCGGGGTCTCACCGGTCCAATTCGGAATCGTCCTGGTCTGCGGGCTCGCGGTGGGCGCGTGTTCACCCCCGGTGGGCAACTGTCTCAATGTCTGTTCGGCGGTCTCTCGGTTGGGCATCGGGCCGATCTTTGTCGGCGCCCTACCATTCCTCGCCGCAAACGTATTGGTCATGATCCTCTGCATTCTGTGGCCGGCAATCGTGCTCTGGTTGCCGTCGATTTTCATGGGATAAGGAGAAAAGTGAACCTCTTGCAGTTTGCCAGGATCTACTCAATCTTGGAGCCTCAACTGGTTGGTTGGGAGGGTGTAAATCCCGCCCTCTCGCCCCTGGTTATTGAATGACCCAAGTGGCTCAACTATCAGCGGAATGACTTGCGAGTAAAGCCCTAGGTGGAAGCCGGGGCAGGTGAGAGAAAAAGGAGAAGGCTGATGCGAAAAGTCGGATTCATCGGTCTCGGTGACATGGGTATGGGGATGGCGACGAATCTCCTGAAACAGGGATTCCCATTGACGGGATTTGACCTCCGGGAGACCCGCCTCGAAGAGCTCGAAAAAATCGGCGGAAAACGCGCCGGCAGCTGTCGGGAGGTCGGAGAGGCGAGCGACACCGTCTTTGTGATGGTCCTCAACGGCAATCAGGTCAACCAGGCGATATTCGGTGACGATGGCCTGACCAAGGGGATGAAGGCAGGATCGACGATCGTCATCTCGGCGACCATCCATCCTTCGGAAGTCCGAGAACTCGAGGCGCCGCTGACCGAACTGGGCATCCACCTCATCGACACACCGGTGAGCGGTGGGAAGTCCGGTGCGGACGATGGCGCCCTGACGATGATGACCGCCGCCAAGACCGAGGTCCTCGAGGAAAACCGAGAGGTCCTCGACGCGGTCTCCAAGGCGATCTTCCACGTCGGCGAGGAAATCGGTCAGGGTCAGACCGTCAAGGCCGCGCTCCAGGCACTCATCGGGACCACCTTCGCGGCGGTCTTCGAGTCCCTGGTTCTGGGCGCCTCCGCCGGAGTCAAGGGTGAGACCATGTATGAGGTCTTCGGATCCAGCGGGGTCAGCAGCCCCCTCTTCAAGGGCTGCTCCAAGCTCATCATGGAACGCAAGTTCAAGGACACCGGAAGCCAGATCGCCACCATGTACAAGGATCTCGGGATCACCATGAATCTGGCCAAGGAGACCGGCGCCGCCATGTTCGCCACCGCAGCCGCCTACGAGCTCTTCCGATCGGGGATCTCGCTTTTCCCCGAGGAGGACAACTGGTCCATCGTCAAGATGTTGGAGCAGATTGCGGGGGCAGAGGTTCATTGGTGAGCGAGTAGGTATTAGGTGTTAGGTATTAGGTATTAGATTCATCGCAGACATCGCAGACATTGCAAACATCGCTACGTTATTGGTGAGCGAGTAGGTATTAGGTGTTAGGTGTTTGGTATTAGCTCCATGGCAAACATCGCAATGACATCACAACTGAAACGACATTGAGGAGATGAGAATGGCGAAATTGGGTGTGATCACGGATGGCATCAGTCGGGATCTCGAGCACGCACTACAGGTGGCGACCGAGTTCGATCTCGAATATGCGGAACTTCAGTATGTCTGGGACAAGCAGGTCCCCGATTTCGATGACGACCAGATGGCCAAGGCTCTGGCGTTGGTGGACAAGTACGGAGTCAAGGTGTCTGCCATCACCCGCCACAACTTCGTCGGGCTCCTGGTCGGCGAAGTCGAGGTCGGCGACGCCGTCCACCAGGAACACATGGACGCCCTGCAACGCTGCATCGACATGGCCAAGGCCTTCGACACAAAGATCGTCCGGACCATGAGCTTCCGCAAGGAGATGATCATCTTCGGCTACAACGGCGCCGAAGACTGGAACGCGAGCAGAGGCGCGTGGGACAAGCTCATCGAGCTCCTGACCCCGGCGGTCAAGCTCGCCGAGGCCAACGACATCATCCTGTCGGTGGAGACCGGGAACAACGCGATGATCACGTCGGCGGTCCTCGCCCGCAAGTTCATCGATGACATGGGATCCGACAATCTCAAGCTCATGTGGGACCCCGCCAACACCCTCTACTGCGGTGAAGTGGTCTATCCCGATGGCTTCGACGCGCTGCGCGGCGGATATATCTCGCACGTCCACATGAAGGACTGCCGGGTCGACATCCCGGCCGCGGCGGTCTGGCAGGCCGAGATGGGCACCGCCGAAATGGCGCCCTACCTCGAAGGCCTCGCCGCTGGCTTCAAGGAAGAAAACTACGACGGCGTGATCTCACTTGAGAGCGTCTACCACCCGGATGGCGGCACCTACGAGGACGGATTCCGCGCGTCCGTCGGGAAATTCAAGGAGATCTTCGGCTAGGAGGCTGCACCGCATAGATTCGTTGCAAGCTCCTAGGACCAGGTGTTGCGTTCTTTCGTAGCCAAGTTCGCCGTGAGCTACACTTCATCGGGCGCCGGCTGGTCCGGCGCCCGATTTTCTTCCACGAGGACGGCACGTGAACAAGAAACCGAGCTTTGAGGTTCTGCTCTTCGACCTCGGCGGAGTCCTGATGGACTTCGCGGGGTTCGAAGAACTGGGCCCTCTGATCCCAGGGGCGCCTGATCGGACCGAGATTCGAGACCGTTGGATCCGCTCGGAAGCTGTGCAACGCTTCGAACGGGGCGAGATCACACCCGATCGGTTTGCCAGCGGCGTCATCGAGGAGTTCGAGATCCATCTCTCCCCTCGCGACTTCCTCACCAAGTTCGTGGAATGGGCGCGGGAGCCATCCCCGACTGCGATCGCCCTCCTCGATGGCCTCAAGCACGATTTTCGGGTCGCCGCCCTGAGCAATGCCAACGAACTCCACACCCCTCTCCACCGTCAGCGCTTCGGGCGGGTCATTGACAACTTCTACTTCTCCGACGAGATCGGACAGGTCAAACCGGAGCGAGCAATTTACGAACACGTGGTGCACGACCTCGGTGTTTCGCCGAACCGGATCGCGTTCTTCGACGACACCCCGGTCAACGTCGATGCGGCCCGGGGGGTAGGTCTCACCGCCTACCTGGTGGATGGCATCGCTGCCCTAGAAGCTCGGCTTCAACGTCTCGGCCTCATCGATCGCCCTTTCGAGTGAGATGAACTCGTAGATTGGCAGTGACCGATTGCATCAATCCGAAACATGGCGCCCATGACGGCCCGGCCGCCTCCTTCGAAAATTGAACAGTCCGTATCTATCAATCCAGGGTTGTTGCGGGAGGCTGAGCTTGGTATTCGCTGTCAACCCCTCTGAGCCATCTCAGGGTCGAGTACTCCATACGCGAGCTCATGATGTTGCTGATCCAGAGGCCGTTGATCCCGACATCGATGAGAGACGGCAGAAGAAGACTGAGATCGCCACCGGTGGTTGCCAGGATACGGAGAGGAACATCGTGGCTGTCCAACAGCTCGATAACCCTTCGATAGACGGGGAGAGCGAACTCTCGGAAGACCTCGGGCGAGACCAGTGGACCGTCGTTCGCTGCAATGGGTTCATAGAAGGTCGCGTAGTCGACGGAGACCTCGGGTCACTCAGTAGGTCGGGCGCCTGCTCGTAGAACGGGGCACTCCGAAGCTCCACCCCGACAGAGAAGTGAGGCTCCAGGTAAAAGAAATCCGCGACCGAGATCCGGGGGGGCAGGCCCTCGCAATGCCAACCGGCTTCGGTGTCTTCAGCCGGATCAGGGATTCACAATCGTCCAGACCGTGGCGTCACCCAACTCGAAGCCGTCGGCGAAGAGCAGCGCCTCGCACTCATCCGGAATGCCGTTCTGGTTCAGGTCGAGAGAAAACTGCTGCAAGATGTCGTCGGTGTCACCGACGCCATTGGCGTTGCAGTCGTAGTCGCCGATCCGAAGATAGTAGACATCCTGCTCACCGTTGAAGGTGGCGGCGTAGGCAACGTGGACACCAACGTCGTCCGACACCATGTCGTAGTAGTCGCCGAGCTTATTCTGGCTCGGCCAGCCGAGGTGCGGGTCGAAGTCCGCCGAAACCACGGTGTTGGGCGACCAGTTGATGCCGCCGTCGCTGGAGGAGCGGTAGTAGAGCTCCGACCAGTAGCCACCGGGATCGACCCTCGTGTCGTTCCAGATGACGTCGATGCGGCCGTTGGGCGCCACCGAGATGGTTCCGAACCACTGCCAGTTGTCGCCGGCATCGTCGTTGATGCGCATGGCCGGCGACCAGGTGAGGCCACCGTCGGTCGAGCGCGCGAAGTGGACGTCGAGCGGGTCCGATCCGGGCGGGTCGACCGAGGCGAGGACGTAGACGTTGCCGTGGGTGACGCCACCCGAGTGATCGGTGGTCACGTACATCTGGCCGGTCAGACCCTCCGGGTTGGGTCCGGTCAGAACGACGAGGTCGCCACCCATGTCCACCGTCGTCGCCCCGTCGAACCCGAGCGGCACTGCCGGGTTCTGGACCGTGCTTGATCTCACCACGGTAGTTCCGAGATCACCGACGCCGGCGACGAGGAGGGTGCCGTCGTGCCTCACCGATGCGGTTCCAAAGTGCGGGCCGTCGGGCATCGCCACCGGGGTTTCGAAGCTCGCCGCGCCACCTCTCGAGCGGGTGAAGTCATCGTTGGCGCAGCAACTGTAAAGGCCCCACCAGGTCTGGTAGATGTTGCCGTTGCCGCCGCCTCCGGTTCGGTCGACTGTCATCCACGGCTTGTCGCCGCCCATGGCGTACACGAAGCTCCCCCAGGTGGCCCCGGCATTGGGAGACCTGGAAAACTCAGACCACAGGGTCTCGGGCACCTCGATGTAGCGCAGGCTGTCGTAGTAGAAGGTTCCATCCGCTGCAAAGTCGAGCACCGGATCCGAGCGGAAGACCCCGGGGTCGAGCACCCCCGCGGTCCAAGTCCGACCGCCGTCGGTCGAGAAGCCGATCCCGGCCTGGCGGAAGTTCGAGGTGATGGTGTCGAACTGTCGCCAACCGATGGCCAGCCGGTTGGGCCAGCGGGGGTCGACGGCAATTGATGGCTCGTTGGCGGCGTCGCCGACGATGTTGAACCCGCTCGCGTCGATGTTGACCTGGATGCTGGTGAACGGCCCCCGGCGCCACTGCCTCGCCGGCACGGTCCGATGTTCCGATTCGGGCACCGGGATGTAGGGATCCACCGGCCCAGCTTCGAGCCCGGCCGACAGGTCCTCCAAGCGGGTCGGAGGATCGGCATCCTCGGCGACGGCCGACGCCGCCGCAAACACTGCGATCAAGGCTGCAGCACCGAGCAACAACTGTCCATAGGTTTTCATGACTGACATCCTTTCAACCCATTATAGCAACTGAGAATCATTCAATGCAGTTCATACAACACAGTGGTGCGGGTATGGAGTTACGTAGCTGTATGGACGTAACCACGTAACTCCGTGTCCGGCACCCTTACTCAACCAAAGGGAATCCGGTCATGGTACCCACCGTGGTCCGCGAACCGTCCACCAGCGATACGATGGAGAGAACATCATCCTCAGATCCGTGGTATTCGGTGACGTAAAACGTGCCGGTCACCGGATCCCTCGCCATTCCGAGAGGACCCTCCCCTCCGCAACCGACCGTAGTCGCTGCACCGGTTACCTGATTGATTGTGAAGAGGCAGCCATCATTGTAATCGATGGCGTACAGCACCGCCCAACCTCCGTAGTACGCTGTCTGCGAATCGAGAAAGCTCGATCGAGGAGGACAGCCCCTGGTGCAGTACCGCGAACTGGGACGAACGGGTTGGGAGGTTTCCACCATCAGCCTCGGATGTTGGGCCATCGGCGGCAGCTGGGGCCCGGTAGACGACAACGAGTCAATGGCGGCGCTGCACCGGGCCGCCAAACTCGGGGTCAATTTCTTCGACACCTCCGACCGCTACGGCGACGGCCGAAGCGAGCGGCTGCTTTCGCGCTTTCGCCGCGAGCACGGCGGAGAGATCTATATTGCGACCAAGAGCGGCCGCCGGCTCAAACCCCATGTCGCCGAGGGATACACCCACGAGAACCTCACCGAATACGTCGATCGTTGCCTCGTCAACCTCGAGACCGACTGCGATCAGTAGGCGTCCCTTTTCCTTCGGCGTCGGAGGATCCATTGCAGATAGACGCGGTACCAGAGGCGGAAAACCGGCGCCAGTGCTGTGATGCGACAGAGCAACTTCGCGACCGGAAGAGAGGCCGGATGGCTCACCACAAATCCGAAGACGGCGTGGAGATTCTCGATCTTCCCGATCTCCGGCTGCCTCAGAGGACTTCGCGAGTGGAAAAAGCCCCCGAACTCCGTCGTGCCCAATCGTTTGAGGTTTTCAGCCGGCAGAAAGCCCTCGCTGACCGCATATTTCGCGAGCTCGGTCCCCGGAAAGGGCTGGAAGACAAAACAGAGCGCCAGAGCCGGCTTGAGGCGACAGTTGAATCGCAGGGTCTCGAGCGCCTCGGAGTAGGACTCCCCGGGGAGCCCCAGCATGTTGTATGTGACGAAGTCGATTCCGTACCGATTGAGCTTGTCCGCGGCTCGGACCAGCACTTCATCCGAGATGTTCTTCTTGAGGATTCGGCGTCGGTAGTCCTCGCTACCGGTCTCGACAGCGATTCTCAGGCGCAGTTTGTCAGCGCCGTACTCGTGAAGAGCCGCACACAGCTCGTCGGTCACGAGATCCGCCCGCATGTTCGCCTGAAGAGCCACCGCACGCAGACCTCTTGCCTGGAGAGCGCGGACGAGCTCGACCAACCACGCCTGGTTGGTGCCGAAGCTGTCGTCAACGAAGTGGAGCACGGTGACGGAATCGGACTGAAGGACCTCGTCGATCTCGTCGAGGATGTTCTCGCGGCTGCGCCAGCGGACGTACCGGCCCTTGCCCTTGAACACCTCTCGTTGGGCCGAGTTGTGGCAGTGGGCGCACGCAAACGGACACCCTCTCCCGAGCGCGAAGGACCTCTTTCCCCTCTGCTGGAAGAACGGGTACTTGGAATAGAGTCGGCGATCCGGGAATGGAAGGGAGTCGAGATCGTTGGTGAGATTTCTCATTTCATTCCGAGTGATGCCTGCCTCCGTCTTGACCCAGAGGTTTGCGATCGTGGAGAAATCAGCGCCTGCGTCGACCGCATCGGCGAGCTCAGCCAGGGGCAGTTCTCCCTCGCCTCGACAGATCACATCCACGCTCGGGTCGGCAATGCTCTCCTCGGGATCGAGCGTCGCATGGGTGCCACCAAAAACAACCAGGGGACCGGATCCTCGCCTGATCTTAGCGGCTCGAGAAACCGCCCAGTGATAGTCGCTGGTCAAACACGAGACCGCCAGGATGTCCGGACTGTGTCGGATGGCAGCCGCCGCGAGATCCTCACTCTCCAGCGGCTCGACCAGGATGTCACAGTCGTGGCCGCGCGCCTTGAGCATCGCCGAGAGGTACATGACCCCCAGCCATTCCTCGTGTGTCTGCTGGAGAAAGAGAATTCTGGCCATCAATTGCGCCCTTCACACCGAGTCTCCCCGAAGGGTTCCGATCCAGATCGAAAAACCGTCCACAGGCTGCCTGTGCGGTTCCCAGTCTATCGGTTCCGGCCCGGTTTTCGCGCGCGACGGTTCGACCATGCCGCCCGGACCGGACCCGCCTGCTGCGCGATCCTTGCCCTTCGATCACTGATACACCACCGATCATAACCATCCCCGAGCCCGGTAGATCTCTTCCGGGAGTGGTCTCCCCAACCCCTGCGTCCGAAAGATTGCTATTGTCTTCATGGGGGTCATCCGTGGCAGCAGACAATCTCGTTCTGGTCACCATCGACGCTCTCCGTCACGACGCTCTCGGATGCGTCCGTTCGGAGTATGCCTCGACCCCCCATCTGGACGCCCTCGCACATAACGGCGTGCTCTTCGAACAGGCGGTCTCAAACGGACCCAGGACCCAATCGTCGTTCCCCTCGATCATGGCTTCTCTGTATCCGCTTGTCGCCGGAGAACGCCGGTGCCTCCCCCCGGGGGCGACGACCCTCGCCGAGGCCGCTTCGAGCGCCGGTCTTGCGACGGCCGGGTTCAACCCCTCCAATCCGTTCCTGACGAGGGAGACCGGATACGACCGCGGATTCGGCCTCTTCATCGATTTCTGGGATGTACACGACCGATCGGGCGCTGCCGTCAAGGGTGGCGCCATTGCTCGAATGAAGAAACGGTTTCATGACGCGGTCGGTCGTAGGAATCTCGGTTTCCTGATGCTGATGCAAGCCCTCCTCTTGAAAGAGGGCGGGCAGTATCTGACCGGTCGGATCATCACCGATCAGGCCCTTGACTGGATAGAAAAGCAGACAACTCCGTTCTTCCTCTGGCTGCATTACATGGACGTCCACTTCCCGTACCAACCGCTCCCCGGCCGCCGCACGTGGAGGGACAGGCTTTCGTATGTCAGGGGCATGACGGGCATGGCGGTCAACCGCCCGGGTGCGGCGGTAACGGCGCTGCGACGCCTCTACGGCGACCGGGTAACCCTGGTGGATGGATACGTCGGAGACCTCGTCCGTGGTCTCGCGGACCTCGGGCAGAGCGACAGGACCGCGGTCGTCGTCACCTCGGACCACGGTGAGCAGTTGGGAGAGCACGGCCGGTGGGCCCACGGACCCGACCTTCACGAGGAGCTGCTCAGGGTTCCGCTGGTTCTTTGTGGTCCAGGGTTGGATGAGCCCCGGCGGATCGATAGACAGGTGGAACTGCTGGGTCTCGCGCCAACCCTGATGGATCTGCTCGGGATACCGATCCCGACTTCCTTTCTCGGTTCGAGCTTTGCACCGCTAGCGCTCGCCCAGTCCGAGGACGGCACGGAGATCATCTTCAGCGAGGCGATGCACTGCGGCGCCCGGCTCAGCCGGTCCGGGGTTCCCGACACATTCACGGTCACCAGCTGTCGGCGGGCCGGCTGGAAGTATATTCACGACACCGAGGACGACGGCGAGGAACTCTACGACCTGGCATCCGATCCGGGGGAGCAGACAAACGTGGCCCACCGCCACCCCGACAGAGTCAACGTCTTCCGACAGCTGATCGAACGGCACCGTCAAGCGACCTCATCCCTGGCCTCGTCCTTCGGCGACCCCGAGGATCGCCAAACCACACCCGACGACGCTCAGATGCGCGAGCGGCTGGCGGCTCTGGGCTACCTCTGAGATGGCCGCCGCCTCCACCAAAACGCTGGCGATTCGCGGCGCCACATGGGCGACCCTCGGGGTCGGTCTCCAGCGGGCCGTGCAGACCCTGTCGGTGCTCATCCTGGCGCGGTTGCTTGTTCCCGAGGACTTCGGGCTGGTGGCCGTTGCGATTCTGGTGCTGAATCTCGCCAACCGGATCAAGACGCTCGGGCTCCACACATCGCTCATTCAATACCACGGCGAGGTAAAGCCTGCAGCCGATGCCTGCTTTCTCATCAACGGCGCCATGACCATCGCCACCATCGGGATCCTGGTGACGATCTCGCCCTTGGTATCGAAGATCTTCGACCCGAGGGCGGGTTTGTTGCTGGCAATCATGTCGCTGCGACTGATCCCTCAGGCGCTGGCGGCGGTTCCCACAGCCCTGGCCGTCAAGGCGCTGAACTTCCGCAAGCAGGCACTCATCCAAGTTGCGGAGGGGTTGGTCAGCGCCACCGTCGCCGTCATCCTGGCTCTCGACGGTTGGGGCCCCTGGGCCCTTGTCATCGGCTTTCTGGCCGGATCGATCGTCGGTGCGCTTCTGTGGTGGATCCGGCCGGGCTGGACCCCGAGTTGGCGCCTCGATCGCGAGGCCGGTGCGCGACTCATCCGCTCGGGCATCCATATCTGGTCGGCGGGAAATCTCGCCCTCTTTGTCGACGGCGCCAACCGCATGTTTATCGGCGCTTTCCTGGGGGTCACCCAACTCGGGTTCTACGAGATTCTGGGAAGAGTGGTGCACGCCCCGATCCAGACCCTGCACGGTATCCACGACCGGGTGGCGATCTCGGCGTTTTGCCGGGAGGAGGATCGCGAGCGCGTCGGTCGATGGTTCCTCCGTCTCTCCGGCATGCTGTTGATCCTGACCTCTCTCATCGCCGGGCCGATCCTGGTCTTCCCCGATATCCTGATTCCCACACTCTTCGGCCTGGGATGGGAGGCGGCGATCGAGCCGGCGCGCGCCCTGAGCCTCTTTACCCTGCTCGCACCGCTGATCTCGACAGCCCCGGTCTACATCGCGACGCGACGAACCGGGCTACTACTACGGTTCACCGCCAGCCGAACCATCGTCACCGTCGCGGCCCTCTTCGCCGCGGCTCACATCAGTCTGACCACAGTCTGCGCCGTCGAGAGCGTGGCCGCCGTTGTCTTTGCCCCGATCAATCTCTACCTGGTTGCCGGCATCACCGGTCTCGGGTTCCGTCGCATCGTTTCCACCATGTCGGTGCCGTTGATCGGATTAGGCGCCTTCATCGCGACCGCCACCAGCGCGCGCACGTTGTTCCCGAGCACCTTTGCCTCACCCGGCGCCGGACCCCTCTTCGGCCTCCTGCTGCCATCGATCCTCGCTCTGGGGCTGGTGGTCTACGCGATCAGACCCCATCTCATCGGCGAACTCCGTTCGATCATCGCGGAATCCTTTGGCAGCCGCTGAGATCGGCTGCATCCCAGGCGTAGCGTACGGCGAACCCGTCTTCAGCGAGCTCGGAGACGGCGTCTACGTGATCCTGAGTGTGGACCGGGAACTGCGAGTGGCCCTCGGCCGGCTTTGAGTAGCCCCCCGGAGCCGTACTGCTGGTCAGCGTCAGGACGACACCGCCACCATAGGTCCTGATCAGATGCCGGTTGAACTCGAATCTCTCTCTCGTCTGCAGCCACAAGACCCCGTCGAAGAGCACCCGATCGAGGGCGATGTTCAGCTCATAATCCTCGTCGCTGACGAGGCTGTCCTGGATCACCATCGATCCCAGGAACCGACCCTTGACCCGGGGGCTGCCGATGATGGAGAAGCCCCTGCCCCGGTGTTTTTTGAGGTGCCGATCGAGGAGATAGAGAATGGCTTCTTCTCTGCGCCAGTCAGCCAGTCCTTTCAGAAATCCGCCGGCCATGTGCTCGATACCGGCGTCGAGCGCCCGTTCGAAGGAGTCCAATCGGCAAGCCTGGTCGCTCTTGGGACCGGATCCCACGTGCAGGCGTTCGTACTTCTCCGGGTCGAAGGTCTCCAGCCAGACGAGGAAGCAGTCCAGCCCGGCTTCCTTGAGATCCCGAAACCCCGATGTACATACCGGCGGAATGTTGCTCGTGATCATCCCTCTGCCGCCGTTGGTGATCTCCTCCTTGAGAATCTCGAAATACCGCACGACGCCGGAAAGCTCGAACTTCTGATCGGCGGGGTCGAACGGCGTCTCACGAACAAAGAGCTCAGGGTCCTGGCTGCTGACCAACTCGATGCTGCGATAGCCCATTCCAACGAGGGTTTTGACCTCCCGGCCGAACTCACCGTGGGACAGGCGAACGCCGCCACCGGTCGAAAAATCGCAGTACGCACACTTGTTCTCGCAGATACTGGAGAAGTACAGCGGCGGCAGGAGAAAGACCTCGCCGTCCCGCGGCCGGGAGTATTCGCGGGAGAAATCCAACACGACCCGGGCGTTCTCCCGATCCTCGAGGCCATTGAGGAGAACCACGATTTCGTCCACGGTCAACCCCTCGGGCTCGGTGGCCTTGACAAGCAGATACCGAGTCTCGCTCGGCGCGATCAGGGGCCGTCTCCCAATCTGCGCCGCAGCTTCGATGTACTCGGGCAGGTGCTGGCTGAACGTCATCTTGCGGGATTCTAGCAGGTCACTGCCACGCAGGAAGGTCTGGTGAGCCACGATCCCCGAGGCGGGTATATCATCTGGGAGTGATTCTGCCTTCGACCTTGGATTGACCGTGCGCGGCATCATCAGCCTCGCGCAGTTGTCCCGCAACCAGTGGCGGCGCTCGATCGATCTCGAGCGACGCCAGTTCAAGACGTTGCAGACCCTCGTGCGACACGCCTATGCCACGGTTCCCTTCTACCGGGACCTGTACAACGGCTGGGGTGTTTCGCCGGGAGACTTGAAGGCGCCGGACGATCTTCGCCGTTTTCCTATCGTCACCCGGCAGGCGCTCCAGATGACTCCGCAGGATCAGCTGGTTGCCCAAGGCACCAACCTCGACCGATGCCTGCGATCCCGCACCAGCGGGTCGACCGGGGTCCCGCTGGAGATCCTCTTCGAGGGGTCGGATCGCTCAGCGATGAACCCTTCGTTCTTGCGCGCCTACCTGTCATGGGGACTGCGGCCCTGGCACCGGGTAGCAACCCTCCAAGCTCGCCCGGAGCGCCTCGGCAAGATCTCCTGGTATCAGAATCTCGGAATCTTCCGAACCCGAGTTCTGTCTTCCCGCGACGAGCCGGCTCGGTGGATCGAGGCATTGAAACAATGGCGCCCCACCATGCTCCACGGCTACTCCCTGACTCTGAAGCTCCTCGCGGAGGCGCTCGAACGAACCTCCTCCGACGCCCTCCGCATCCCGCTGGTGACCTCGACCTCGGGGGTCCTCGATGAGGCTGCGCGACGCCGCCTCGCATCGACCCTGGGCGCCCGGGTCGTCGACATCTACGCCTCGGACGAGGCGGGCTCGGTCATCGCGTGGGAGTGTCCTCGATGCCCCGGTTATCACCTGAGCTCAGACACGGTCCTGACCGAGTTCATGAATGACGGCCGACCGGCTCGACCCGGCGAAGATGCGGCGGTGGTCATCACAAATCTGACCGGCCGAACCATGCCGATGATCCGCTACGACCAGGGGGATGTGGCCCGGATGTCCGACGAACGGCCGGTCTGTGGGCGCGGTTTTCCTTTGATGGAAGGCGTTCGCGGTCGCGCCGGCGACTTCATCATGCTTCGCTCGGGACGAAAGCTCACACCGCACCCATTCTTCCTGGTGCTCGACCACGCCCTCGGTGTCGGACGTTGGCAGATCGTGCAGGAGGCCGTCGACCACATCAGAGTGTCGGTGACCATGCCGGGAGGTCATACAAATGACGCCCTCGATGCCATTCGCCGTGCCATCTCCGAGTTGGTCGACGACGAAGCCGTCATCGATGTCAGTGTGGTCGATTCCTTGCGGGAGAGCTCTCGGTCAAAACTTCGATCGGTGATCTCGAAGCTCCCCGAAGGGCACACGCCGGTGGGGCGATCCGACTGAGCCCCCTCAGTTACGGAGGGCCCGAACGGCCGCCGGGAGCGAGACCAGACGCCTAACAGCCAGAACAGCTGCGGCCGCCGGGACCTCCCACACAGCAAAACCCGCTGCGCGACGGTTCTGAACAAGGCGTGTCCAGTCCAGGACAACCCGCGCAAAGGTCGCTGCCACCACCCCGAGGACACCCGCTCGGACAAATCCCGCATAACGGAGGGTGGGATCCACTTGCCGGGCGCGCACAAAGCTCCGGCCGTAACGGCCGGCTCGCTGCATCAGATCACCGAAACCCACCGCCGGCCGGTGTTCAACCACCAGATCGGGCAGAAATGTCAGATCCGCCCCAGATCGGCGCAGCCGTTCGGTGAACAGGGTGTCGCCACCGGCATCGGCCAAACGCGGATCAAACTGCACCTCGCCCAGGATCGACCGAGTCAGGCCCAGGTTGCACGTCGGTAGAGATCGAACCGCAGTCCGGGTCAGACCCTGGTACTCACCGAAATCGGCGATTCCAACGATGCGCCTCAAGAACGGCCCGCGGTGAATCACCCTACCGCCGACAACCGCGACGACGTTTTTTTTCAGCTCACCGACCAGGGTCTCAAGCCAGTCTCGCGATGCGACGCAATCGGAGTCGATGAACGCGACCATCGCGCCCCGGCTCTCGGCGATTCCCCGGTTGCGGGATATGTCCGCACCCTCGCCGGGTTTGCGGATCAATCTGACCTGAGGGAAGAGACCGCCGACGGCCTCCGCCGTGCCGTCGGTACTGCCGTCGTCAACAACGATGACCTCCGCCTCGATCGACTCGCATGCCTGTTCTTCAAGCGATCGCAGACAGTCGATCAGCCGTTCCCGGTCGTTGCGGGTGACGACGATGACGCTGACGTCGGGATGCAAGGGGGAGCTGACCACGCCGCTCACCCGGCGGACCCCGGTTCCTCTCGCTGGGTCTTCCAACCGATGAATTTCTCGGCGATCAAACCTCCGGCCTCCAATGCACCGGCCTCGGCATCCGGAATCGCGGAACCCAGGTGGTTGCTGATCTCGACCCTGTGCTCAGCTACCCCATCGAACGCCCGCTGCAACTCGTCAAGGGACAACCCTTCGATCGGGATCACCCACCGCCCGAGACCGAGCTCGGACATGATACCGACGGTCTTCGGTTGATAGGCGATGGCCACCGTCGGCACCCCAGATGACAGGGCGAAAATATTGGAGTGCATGCGCGTGCCGACAAAGAAATCCATCCGGCCGCACAACCACTTGATTTCCTCCGCCCTCAACTCGTTCTCCACTACCAGGACGCAGTCGTCCCGGCCCACGGCGACCGCCACCTTCCGAGCGACAATCCGATCGTCGTCATGACCTTCGGTGAAGGTGACCTGGGGGAGAAACACGACCGATGCTCCCCTTTCCTGGATCAACCAGCGCACGAAGGAGGCGATGCTTCGCTCATACTCCAGCTGCTGCTCCCGGTCGCGAAACCACTTCCTGACCGTCATGCCGACTGTCGGGCCCGCTCCGCGGTCGACAAGTTCGATGCTCTCATCCGGTGGCTTGGCCACAAGGAGGAAGGCAGCGTCGTTGACGCGGCCGACCGGCGTCGCAAGGCCCCAGTCTTTGAGGAGTCGGTGCGAGGGCTCTTCCCGAACCTCCACCAGAATCACTCTCGAGAGCACCCGCCGGACGAGCCACGACTGCCACGATCCGGCGAAAGGGCCGATGGACTGGGCGTAGAGAGCGACGGGTTTCCCGATCAGGGCGGCGAAGAAAAAACAGTAGAGATTGATCAACAGAACCACGTTGCCGCGGATCGCAGAGGTGGTGTAGAGGTAACCTCCACCCGCCGCGATGACGAGATCGCTCGCGGCGTATTCTCGCAAGAGTTCGCGGAGACGTCCGGGAACCGGTGGATCGAGACGCGCCATCCGCCAGCAAACGGCCCACAGTACGCTGAGCGGCAACAAGACCGACAGGAAGTAGAGCGAGCCGATGACCGCGTTGGGCGAGACCGAGCTCTTGAGTGATTGAAAAGACGGTACCGTCGGCAGCGAGTAGTGGGCCGCATCTATAGCGTCATCGGCTGACGAGATCCGGAATTCCGCCTTGCGGAAGACCTCGGTTCGACGCAGGCTCTCGATCATGCCGAGGATGATCGCGGCATCCCCACGATTACGCGCACTGTAAGCGTTGGTAATAAGGATCCGGACCAAGACTCACGAGCCTCCACGGAATCGAGCGAACCCGGTTCTGATCGTTTGAGCCAGCGTTCGCGGCAGGTCTTTCTCGATCTCCCACCGCGTCCGCGTATAGGGGGGACAATGTCGGCACTCCGTCCCGAGGATGGTGTTGCGTCGATAGTCGAGGTTGGCGGGGTCGAAATAGACCTCCTCAGGCCGACGATGAACACCGCTTCCGATCTCCTCGCTGTGGGAGCAGTAGAACAGTCTTCCGTCATGGCCCAGAAGCAGCCCGCCCATGGCGTAGTAGCACGACAGCGTGCGGGTTTTGCGTTCCTCCAAGATAGCGACGATCTCTCGGTACTTTCCCGCCGAAACCGCTGACTGTGACGGATCCTCGGCGAGGTCACGCAAGAAATCGACCAACCCCTGTTGGCCGTCACCACTCACGAAGGCGCCGTCCAGCCCCTCGGTGCGAAACCTGAGCCTGTGCTCCCCGATCACGAAACTGAGGGGTACTGCCTTGCTCTCAGCCCACGTCCGGAGCTCGTGGGCGTCCGCCAGGTTTTCAGCCAGGAGCACGCAGTTCATGGAGAAGCTCAACCTACCCTGATCGCGAAGCTCCTCCAGAACCTTGATCGTCCGCTCGATCTTCCCGAAAGCACCCTCAACGCCATAAATCGCATCCAGGGTCGCACCCGTCCCATGCACCGAGACCGACACATCCAGCAGCACTCCTGCCTCTCGGGTCCGGTCGGCGATCTCGGGCAGGGCGTCTTTCATTTGCCGAGTGAGCAGGCCGTTGGTCGTCAGGCTGATGCGTTTGACCTTCGCACATCGCCGTAGAACAACGCTGCAAATCTCGGTCAGATCCTCCCGAACAAAGGGTTCACCTCCGCTGATTCCGACGAACTCCATTCTCGAGAACAACCGATCGGAAAGGACCGCATCGAGGGCATCCGGCGAAAGCTCCTCTTCCTGAGTTCCGGTCTCCTTCCAAATGCCGCACATCACGCAGCGTGCATTGCAGCGATGGGTGGAGATGAAGTGCATGGCCCGCGGCAGCGGGGGCTTTGACCGAAACGGATGGATATAATTGTGGCGAAACCACACCGAAAGCGCCTCGCCGGCCAGCGGCAGCGAGCTCCGCCAGTGCGGCCGGCGGATCATGCGCCCGCAGTTTCCACCGGCTTCGGCGGACGCCGAGCCTTCGGCACGAATCTATGCTTGAGCTTCTTGAGGAACAACCGGCGACCGATGGACGGCGGCACACTGACGAAGTGGACGCCGTAGTTGACGCACGCCATGTAGATGAGGTTGAAAAAACGATTCGGCGGCAGCTTGATCAGCCGTCGCACGATCGGTTTGAGCCAAGGAAACCAGATCAACATGGGGAAGAACTTGTGCAGGTTTTCGACCTGGCGCCGGACTCGCGGATCGGAAATCTTCAGCGTCGAGGTAAAGCCGAACCCACCATCGGAAACGGTGGCGACGTGGTCATCCTCAAGCAGTCCCATGGATTTCGCGGTCTCGTGGATCTTGGTCCCGGAAAACGGCTGCAGAATGGAGGCGGATGCGTAGTTGGACCGTGCGCTGATGTTGAGGTCGACGGTCTGCCAGTCATCCTCGAGGGTTCCACCGGGCAAGGCCAGGATATTGGCCGTGACCAGGCGAATTCCGGCCCCGCGGATAATCCGGGCCGCATTGAGGATCTGATCGTCGGACATCCGGCGCTCCAGGACCTCTTTTCGCAACCGTTCGTTGCCGGCCTCGATCCCCATCATGATCCGGTGGCAGCCGGCCCGTTTCAGTGCGTCGATAACCTCCTTCTCGACAAAGTTCGCCCGCACGAGACAGGAGAAAGGGAGCGCGATCTCCTGCTCGTAGCGGCCGGCAAACTCGAGGACCCATTCCGGGTGAAGGGTGAAGAGGTCATCCATGAAGCGGATGAACCGGAATCCCTGGGCCTTGAGCAGGCGCAGCTCGCGGAGGACGTGCACGACGCTGCGCCGGCGAATCAACTGGCCCTTGTATTTGTAGATCTTCTGATAGAGGTGGTTGTAGCAATAGGTGCAGCCATAGGGACAGCCGCGGCCGGTCATGACGATCGCGTGCAAACCGGAAGCCGGAGCGGCGTCGTTGAAAACCTCCCGGTCGGGCAGTGGCAGTTCGTCCAGATCCTTGATCAAGGGGCGGAGGGGATTCCGGTGGATCTTCTCTCCGTCCTTGATCCACCAGTTCTCCACATCCTTGGGTGAGCGCCCCTCATCGAGTGCTTTGACGAGGTCCAGCAGTGCGTACTCGCCTTCACCGACACAGACACCGTCAACGCCCTCTTCCTCGATCATCTCCGGGAAGTACGTCGGGTGGGCGCCGCCGAAGACGGAGAACAGATCCGGACGCTTCGCCTTGAGGTTGCGATTGAGCAGGACATAGATTGAGGCCAACGCCGACGGCGTGCTGTAGGCGAGCACAACACGTTCTTCGGATGCTGACCGTTCGAGAATCTCCTTCTCGTCCGTAGAAATGACCTCCGACCGGTAGCCGTTGTCCTTGAGCACGGCCGAGAGATTCATGATGCCCGGATACTGGCTGTGCTCGTGTTCCACCTGGTGAACGGGCCAAAGGACCAGCATTATGCCTCCAACACGGCGATCAATCGAGTCACGAGATGCTCCCTCAGCCACGTTTGCCCTGTCAGCCGCCCACCGAGATCCCCCAGGGTCTTGAATCGAACAGAGATCAGATTCAACGGCGCCTGTTCCGCCAGCTCGAGAAAACGTCCGATCGTCATCCCGTTGCAATCCCACAATGTAGCCGTACTCTCGGCTTCTATGATAGCTCGTGCGCGCTTCGCCGAGCATTCGACCTCACCTCGAGCAACTGCTTCCGCGTGGGCCTCCCGCCAAACATCGAGCACCACGCGGTCGGGAAACAACAACTGGACCCACGGGATCGGCACATGGGTAAAGAGATGTCCTCCCCACGGCGAACGGTACGGGGGGAAGCCGATCAGCACTCGACCACCCGGTCGGAGCACCCGGGCACATTCGCCGAGGACAGCGGCCGGGTCGCTCACGTGTTCGAACACATCGAGGACCAGGACAAGATCGAAACAACCCTCGGTGAACGCCAGTCTCGTTCCGCTCTGTACGACGAATGAGACCGGCCTCGACCCAGACCGGTCGGTTAGGCTATGAGCGCGGTGGATCTTGCCCAGATCGCTGTCGATCCCGAAGGTTGCCGCAGCACCGGCTTGAGCCACCGCCACGGTTCTCGCCCCCAGACCGCACCCGAGATCCAACACCCGTTTTCCCACCACCTCGCCCCTGGAACCGAACGCCTCGAGAAACGCCGTGCCCTCCGCCCGGCGCCTGAATAAATACCCTTCGATGTCGGTCTGATGCTCAGCGGCGGGCGTCGAGAGCAACCGGCGAACCGGTCTCGAACTGAAAACCCGATTGATCGTCCGGCACAACATCGGTCAACCGGTTTCGGAGGCCGTCGCGTCGTACGCGGCCCGCAACCGCCTGCCGTGAATCGCGGGGGTGAACTCCTCGGACCACGATGTCTTGGCGTTGATACCCATGGTCGCGATGCGATCCGGATTCGACAGCAGCTCCACCAGACGATCCCCCAGCTCCCGATCGTCACCACGCCCAAAGAGCGCACCCGTTTCGCCGTCGTCAATCAGCTCCGGCACTCCTCCGATGCCGGTGGCCACCACCGCGCGGCCGTGGGCGAAGGCCTCGAGGATCGACACGGGGCAATTCTCCATCCACAAGGTCGGGAGGACCACCAGACCCGCATCGGCATAGAGATCCCCGAGCGCATCAGGCTTCAACGAACCCGCAAACTGAACGACCTCGTCAAGTCCCAACCCTGCGGCCATCTCAACGAGATCCCCCAGTTGGGGACCGTCGCCGGCGATGATCAACCGGGCGCCCGGGTGGTGCGAGACCACGGTCGGCATCGACCGCAATAGAACATCGACACCCTTCTCGCGGCTCAGCCTGCCGGCAAAGACCAGAGTCTCGGGATGCTCGACGGATCGAGCGTTGCCGGCACGCGGCGCCTCCGCAAAATTGGGAATGTGGACCACGCCCTTCACGCCCAGGCTGTTCTCCATCCACCGGCCGAGATGCTGCGACGGAGTGACGAATCGATCGACCCACTCGATCAGCATCCCGCGGTGGAACGACGTCTTGAGCCATCGAAGTGCGTTGTAGGGCATCCAACGCCCGCCCTCACGGGACCCCCGACAGCCCGACAGGGCGCAACGCCTTCCGAACCCCGTCTCGCAGGGGAGATCTTCCTCGGTGATCATCCACTTCCGCGGGCAGATCCAGTTGTAGTCATGCACCGTCATGATCACTGGAATGCCGGCCTCGCGCGCCGCCTGGAGCGGAAGCGGAGAAAGACGCATCCAGAGATTGTGGGCATGGACGACATCAGGTGTCCAATCCCTGATCAACTCGCCCACCTGACGTCGATACCGACGCCCGAACCACCGGCTCGTCGCTCCGTCCATCGGGCCCGGCGCCGGAGCCCAAACCCGGCATTCGACCCCGTGGTTCGGTAGCATCGTCTGCAGCGTTGACAGGTACCGTTGCACCCCCCCGATCAGCCCCATATCGTCCGTCAGGTGAAGGACCTTCACACCGACTCCCGAGGGCCACTTCTGCCGGAGCCCGACATTCGGGAATCTCTGACGCACTCCAACAGGATCGCTTCCAGCGCCTCGCCGATCCGAGTCCAGCTGAAACGATCGTCCACCAGACGCTTTCCGTTTTCGATCGTCCGACGGTTCAGGTCGTTGTCTTTGATCATCCGGACACATTTGGCGGCGATGTCCGACGGATCCTGACTTCGGGACAGAAGACCGGTAACACCGTCCTCGATGATGTCCGGTATCCCGCCTACGTCGCTCCCGACCACCGGTGTCCCGCTTGCCAGGGCTTCGAGCAGCACGACGCCGAGCCCTTCGATCCTGATCGAAGGCAGGACCAGGAGATCGGCTGAAGCCATGTGGGCGGGCATCTCCCCCCCAGGAACCCGACCAAGCAACGTCACCCGATCCTCGACGCCTTGGGTAGTGATCGTCGATCGGATGCGATCCTCGTCAGGACCGAACCCGACCAGCGCCAACCGGACCCCCGGCAGCTCGGTGGCGATGATCGGCAGGGCCCTGATCAGATCAGGCACCCCTTTGTTCTCCGAAAACCGGCCGACGAACAGCATCTGGGGAGACCCGTTTCCCATGGCCTCCCGGATGGCAACCGAAGCCAGGTGCTTTCCGTGGCGTTCGGGATATACGCCCATTGGGACGGGCTCGATTCTGGCGTTCGGATCGAGCCTCGAAACCAACTGGCCGCTTCGGCGGCTGTTGACGGTGCAGACGCAACTGCGTTTCAGCACCCATCGGTCAAGGATCTTGAAGAGCCGATTCTCGGTGAAGACATCACTGCCGTGCGCGGTGACCACCACGGGAAGACGCGCCGGCCGCGCGGCCAGCACCCCCACGATTCCGCTCGTGATCAGCCAGTGGGATTGAACGACATCGTATGACCCGAAGGCCACCTCTCGAGCCACCGCGGCTGTCTGTGCGGCCAGGAAAAACGGTAGATTGACCCGAGCCATCCAGCTCTTTCTGAGGTTCGGAAGGATACCGCCGTTGTAGCAGAGCCTCTGAGCCGAGGCCGGAAGGAAATAGCGAAAACGGCGAACCCGAACATTTCCGATGCTCTCGTTCACCGCAACCCCGGGGGCATGGGGAACCAAGGCGGTGACGTGGTGACCGCGCCCGGCGAGTTCTTGGTTGAGAGCCAGCACATAGGCTGGTTCACTGTCCCCCTCGAATCGCGGGTGGGTGGTGGCGATGCTGAGAATTCTCACGTGTAGACTTTCAACTGCAACGATATCGTAGCAATTCTCCTGCTGACAAAGAGTCGAGAAATCCACGCTGATCGGGTTATTGTTGGTGACTCATGGAGGTTCCAGGAATGCAGATTGAGGCCCGTGTTTCGGCCGGTCGGTCAAGCGCCACCCGATTGGTTATCGCGCTGACCATCGTGGTCGCGATCTGCGGCGCCTCACTCCGCCTGGCCGGATTGGACCGGATCGGTCTCAAGGGCAGCGACAACACCAGCTACACAAACATCGCCCGACACTGGTCGGAGGGCGACCGCGTGCTCGCCATCGGAGACACCCACACCATGTACCGACCAGTCGCCTATGTCGTGTATGCCACGGCGATTCGGTTGTTTGGGTACAACGATGTGTCGATCAAGGCAGTCAACGCCTCTCTCGACACAATCAACATTCTCCTGGTGTTTCTCTTGGCCTTCATCCTGTCGCGCCGGGACGCCTGGGCGGCCGCGTCGGCTGCCGCCATCTACTCCCTTCTCCCATTCACCATCCTGATCTCGAGGAGCGAACTGACCCACACACTGTCCACCTCGATGCTCCTGGTCGCATCGATTCTCCTCTCCCTTTCGTGGTTCACGGAGGGTCGCGCCGCCCGCCTCGTTTTTGCCCTTCTCTCCGGGATCGCCACCGGTCTGGGGGCCCTGACCCACGAGGAGCTGATCTTCACCGCGACTGCGCCCGCGCTCTTTCTGCTGCTGGCGACCCGAAACCGCAACAGCGGTGTGCGATCCAACCTGATTGAGGCGACGAAGTGGGCGGGGTCGTACCTCCTCGGGGTCTTCCTGGTGGCCCTTGGGATGCTTCAAACACACCAGACAGACGCCCAGGTCCGCGCCACGGAAGTCATCGGTCGTCGAATCGTCCAGGATCAATACCTGAGATTCGTCGAGCGGCCTCTCAAGTTCGGTTGGAACGCATTGACCGGTTCCAGCTCGACCATTCTGGCCTGCCTGGTGATCGTCCTTGTTCTCGTGTTGATCACCCGGTTCCTGATCCGCTCGAAGAAGGGGTGGTCGGGGTGGCGCCTCCCGAGGATCCCAATCGAGGACCTGCCGATTCTGACCGTTGCTACCCACCTCCTCGTGTACGCGTTCTTCTTCACCTACTACGCCGTCCGTCTCTTCCTCCCCCTGATCCCGCTGGTGATCATTTGGCTGGTGGTCCGATCCGCCCCCCTGGTGGCCCGGTATTTCGGCGGTCATGCGTCGCGCGGATTCCTCGTCGTTCTGACCATCACCGTCGTGCTTGCCGACCTCGGTAACATCCATACGTTCCGGTCGTCCATGGCTTCCCATTTCGAGACCTGGACTCCTTTTTCTCTGACGAGAGATCTCAAGCTGGGTGCCGGATGGTCCACCCTACGGACGGAGCTCACCAAGATGACCTGGAACCGACGACGGTTCGAGGAGCTGGGCTCTGTCGTGAACGAGGACTCCCGTCTACTTGTCGGCGCCAGCACCTATCACCCCTTCCCCGGTAGAAGGTCCCTTCAAATCGGCTACTACTTCGGCGACAACGCCGTCCATCTCTTCGATCATGACGAACCGCTCGATGAGCTGATCGAGGAGAAGAAGATCGAGTTTGTGTTGTTCACTGCGTTCCAGGCTGTCTATCGACCGGCCGGCGGTTGGGGAGAGTGGCAACGTTATCTGTATGAAGGCCGCTGGGGCCCGCGTGGAAAAGTCAATCTAGGGAAGAGTCTCGGAATCGCCGACGGCGAGTACACCGTCCAACGTGAGTATGAGCAACTTCGAACACACATGGCCCGCCGAGGAGCTCGGATCATCCTCGGCAACCGGGAGGCGATGATGAAAGGGCTGAGGTGGCACGACCCCGTCAGCTACATCGTCTGGACCCTCGATCCGAAGAATTGGCCACCGCTCGAGCACGAGATCGAGGCCACATCGCGCAGCCTCGAATTGGCGTCGGCCGGTCGAGTGAAAAAAGCACTGGCTGTTCTCGACGCCGCCGACACCAGCGAGATCCCCGACATGGGTCGATTTCGGCTTCGACTGACGGCAGCCCGGATCCTGGCCGGAGATGAACACCCCGGGGCAGCACGCCGCCGTCTTGTCGACGCGATGACCTTCCTGCCCAGAGACACCATCCTGGCCACGGCGCTGCGCGAAGCCTACCCCACGCCCTCCGCCACCTTGGAGATGACCCGGCTGTTTGCCAATCTTCAGGCGGTCAAACCCAGGAACCGCTCGCTTCGGGATCTTCTTCTCGCCTTGGCGCTCAATCTTGCCGAGTTCGCCGTCGAGGAGGACGATCGTGTCGGGTCGGTTGAGGCCTTTCGGATGATCGAGCACCAGCTGCAGAGAACCGGCAGCAGCAGGTTCACTCTCGCGGCCACTGACTGGTGTGCCTCCACGTGTCAAACCCTGGCGGCTCGCGATGGGCACTCAACCGAAGTGGAAGCCTGCCTCACCGCCGCATCGGCCGCCGACCGTTAGTTTCCAGTTCACGTTTTCGTTTCCATTTCCAAGGCCTCCCCCGGGGGGTGGTCCGGCACCTATTATTGTTGTCTTTTCTCGATATTCCGTCCCCCACGACTGTGGGCAGGAGCGAACTGCGGATTCCCACGGCTGGGAGTCTGTAGGGGATTAATGGCAGATGGATTTCGGGTTGCCGTTAAGTGTCCTTTGCGGAGGGTTCTTGGAGCAATACTTCGAGTACGGGCCGGGAGTCCAATATTAAAGGCCTTCACGGCATCCGAAAGGCGCCACCAATCAATTCCCTACAGGCTCCTAGGGAACATCGGCGTCGGTTCCGGTGTCCGTTGCATCGGAGCTCGGCAGCATCAGGGGCGTCAATCGATCGGCGATGATCGAGGAGGCAAAGTCGCTTCCACGTTGATTCAAGTGGACGGTGCCGTAGATGAACTCGCGTTCCTGAGGCACCAGCGCGGCGAGATCGATGACCTCGACATCGTTTTTTGTGCCGACGGCGCGAATACGGTCGTTGAAGAGAATGTGGAGCTGCCGGAAAGTCGCATAATCGACGCCGTTCCTCGTAGCGAGAATACTCGTCTCGGCCTCGACCTCGGGATCTGGGTCTTCCTTGAAACGACTCTGCTGCGTCATGAGCACGGGTGTGATTTCTCGGGCCCTGCACACATCGATGAAAATCTGCAGATTCGCCTCGAACTGGCCTGCCATCCATGCCTGGTCGATGACGGCCTTTCTTCCCCGGACCCGATTGAACTCGTCCGGCGTTTTCTGGCGCAACGATCTGATCTTCTCGAAGAGGTTTGGGATCAGGAGATTCTTGACAGCGCGGAACGCATGGTAGCTCCCGATGACCTCAAGGACCGAGCGGGTAGGGCTCTCGTTCCAGTAGCTGCGGTGGTGCAGAAGGGTCACGAAATCGTTGATGTTGTGCATCATGACCACGACTTCGGGTTCGAGGGGCAACACCTTGTTGAGCAGGCCATCGATGGAGTGAAGACTGTGGTTGCCTGCCATCCCGCCGTTGTAGGAGTTCACCGCGAGACCCGATCTTACCTCGATCAGGGATCCAACCTGGCAAGGGAACCGATGGTCGTCATCCATGTGCAGGCACTCGGTGGTCGAACCACCAAGAAACACCACTGAGACGTCCGGATTCCGATGGGGCGCGCCGGGCATGATGAAACCGTTTGTATCGATCCGAAGACGATAGGACCGCCCTGAGAGCTCGGGCGCGTTCGTGTGCGAGAAGGGCAGGTATCGGAGGCTCTCGGGGTTGTGCTCACGTAGCCTGATGGTACGCTCAACACCCAGACTGAAGGACCCAGATGCTCTGAGTATCAGCTCCGCAACCGCGACTGTTCCCACCAGGCTGACACAGACCAGCAGGATCCTCGCCGCCCATGGATGCCGGTTCAACCATTTGAAGTGTGTCGCTTCTTTCTCCTTCAAGGTGACCTCGAAAAAAAAGGTACCACGGTCCGCGCGTTCTCTCAGGTTCTTCGGATCGACGCCTGGTCTTTGCCCATGTTCCAGTCGAGTGATCACCGAGAGTGCGTGAGGCGCGATGCTCTCACACGGCGTTGGTGGAACACGAACGTTGCGGCTGCTGAGAGATCGGCAGAACATGCCACAATGGTCGCCTTGATTTTCAGCCTCGATCTATCGAGTCCACCACCCCGATGATCGGCTTCCTCAAGCCCGCCCGGGCCACCGATCGTCGTCCACCCAACGACATGGTGTCCACCTACAAACGCCTCCGCCTTCAGGTCTTCGGGGGGATCTTCGTCGGGTATGCGGGCTACTACCTTCTGCGCAAGAACTTCTCCCTCGCCATGCCCTATCTCATCGAGGAGGGTTACAGCCGGACCGAGTTGGGTTTCGCCCTGTCCGGCGTGTCCATCGCCTACGGGCTGAGCAAGCTCCTCATGGGCTCGGTCTCAGACCGCAGCAACGCGAGGTTCTTCATGGCGCTCGGCCTGACCCTGTCGGCCGGAGTCATGCTGATCCTCGGCCTCGCGCCGTTCGCCCTCGGATCGGTCGCGACCATGGCGGTGTTGCTGCTTCTCAACGGGTGGTTCCAGGGGATGGGCTGGCCCGCCAGCGGCCGAACCATGGTCCACTGGTTCTCCGTCGGCGAGCGCGGCATGAAGATGGCCTTCTGGAACCTGGCTCACAATGTGGGAGGTGGGTTGGTGGGACCCCTCTTCCTCCTCGGTCTGGCCATCACCGGCGGTGACTGGCGCAGCGTGTTCTATGTCAACGCGCTGTGCGGGCTGGCCATCGCTGCGTTCATCGTCCTGACGGTCCGCGACACCCCACAGTCCGAGGGCCTTCCACCCATCGAGGAATACCGGGACGATCGCGCGCCCCAATACGATGCTACGGTTGACGAGAAGGAGATGTCCGCCAAGGAGATATTCTTCACCCACGTTTTTCGCAACCGTCTTCTGTGGACCCTCGCCATCGCCAACATCTTTGTCTACACCGTTCGCTACGGTGTCATCGACTGGGTGCCAACCTATCTCCAGGAGGCCAAGGGCCACACGGTGGACACCTCAAGCTGGGCCTACTTCCTCTATGAGTGGGCAGGGATTCCGGGCACCCTCGCCGCCGCGTGGCTGAGCGATCGGGTCTTCAAGGCAAAACGGGGGCCGGCGAGTTTTTTCTTCATGATCCTGGTCACCGCCGCCGTCGCGGTCTACTGGATCAACCCGGCCGGGAATCCCGGTATCGACATGGCGGCCCTGATGGCCATCGGCTTTCTGATCTACGGTCCGGTCATGCTGATCGGTCTTCAGGCGCTCGATCTGGTCCCGAAGAAGGCGGCGGGCACCGCCGCCGGGCTCACCGGTCTCTTTGGCTACTTTGGCGGCGCCTTCGCCGCCAACATCGCCATCGGCGCCGCCGTGGATCGGTTTGGCTGGGACGGAGGATTCTGGCTGCTCTTCGGCAGTTGCCTGGCCTCGGTCATCCTGTTTGCCATGGTTTGGTGGCAGGAAGCCTTCCGCGGTGGCTGAAGATGATTCTCGGCGATCACCCGATACCCAGATTGCGCATTCGCCTGATGTAATACCAATGAGGGCTATTTGAATGAACCATGACAAGAAAATCTTGATCACCGGAGCCAGCGGGTTGCTCGGACGCAGACTCATGTCTCGCCTCGAGGACACGGGCAAGGTGGTGGGCGTCGGACATACCAATTCCCGGGCGCCCCTTGTGCCGGTGGATCTCCGCGATCACGAGGCTCTCAGAATCCTGCTGAAAGAGGCAAACCCTGATGCTGTCGTGCACAGCGCGGCCTACAGGGATCCTGACTTCTGCGAGGACCATCCCGAGGAGGCATTCCGCCTCAACGTGGCCCCGGTGGAACGGTTCTGCAAGCTGCTGCCCGAGTCGGTGCCGCTTCTATTCATCAGCTCGGAGTACGTCTTCGATGGGGAGGCCGCACCTTACAACGAGGAGGATGAACGACATCCCGTTAATGAGTACGGCCGGCTCAAGGTGAAGGCGGAGGATCTCGTGCTTCAGCGCGCCGCGGGGTCGGTCCTACGCGTTCCGCTCCTGATCGGGGCCGGTCCGACATGGGAGAGTTCAGGTTTCATCTACAAAATCCTGACCAAGATCCAAGATCCGACCCCATCGAGCCTGGATGACGCCGGGATCCGTTTCCTCACCTGGACCGACGACGTGGCCGAAGCCGTTGCTCATCTGCTGAAGCTGGAGAAGCAAGGTATCTACCACTACTCTTCTCTCGAAGGAGGCACCAAGTATCAGTGGGCCTTGGAGCTGGCCGATCTGGCCGGCTTGTCGACCGAGCACATCACCCCCGATCGGGAAGGCTCGCCGACCCGCGCCGTCAGACCGAGGGACACCCAACTGGCGGTGGACAAGATCAGGCGTACCGGCTTGAACCGGTTTACTCCTTTCCGCGAGGTTGCTCAGTCCGTAATCAGCCATTTTGCCCCGGAATCTACCTGAGAGTCGCGTCGCTCTCCACCCTTTCGCGAACCTTGTCTCCACCCGCCGAGAGGCCATACCAAACTACAAACGGCAACCAGGGACCGCTGTTCAGACCGTTATCGTTCCCTGATTTGGGATTTTGTGCCAGGGCAGACATTCTGGCGTTTTTGTCAAACCCCTCCCTCACCGTGAATCGCCCTCTGGTCGGCACGCCAATTTCTCAGAAGAATTGCCCTTCTATCGGTCTCGGCGCCTTTTAGCATGTTTCGGCACCCAGTTGGAGGATCTCTAGCGGACCTGTCGCATCTCGGCGCGCGCCCGTTCTCGACCCCGAGGACGGTCGTCAGTACTCCAGGTGTGGCGCATCTGCAGCAGGCTCCAAGGGCAATGGCTCACCGCGAGGGAGTGACGATCGTTCGAGAACTTTGACCGTGCATCGCAAGGCACCGCCGTACATCGCGCTGATGGCGAGGCCTTCGATGGCGTGCACCTCGAAACCCATTGACCGCCAGGTCTGCTCGGCCGCCCGATCGAGCGGATCGAATCCGTAGCGCGGCAGATAGACCGAACGCCTGCCGTTCGTATCCGCGAGCAAAACGTTGTTGTAGGTGAGGATCGGGTAGGCCGCGCGCATGGTCGGCCGCATTTCGAAGGCCGCGTGTTCCCCGCGAATCGTTCCGCCATCGAGAAGTGGAACCCGCTCGACGCGATACCCAGCGCCGATCAGCGAGCTCGCGATGCCGTCGAGAACCGGTGCGATCCGACGGCTCGAGTCGATCATTCGGGCCGTGCCGCCTTCCAATTCCGGCGCCCGAATCGGACCGTCCAGACCATCGAGTTCGCGAATCGCCGGCCGCCCGAAAAAGTGGTTTTCGCACCAGCTCTCGAACGACCGAGCCTGATCTGGATCATCAACCAGAGCACGCTCGGCGAGATCGGCGCCGGCGCCGGTGTCGGCGACGGCGAGTCGGCCGTCACCGAGCGGCGTCAACATCATGTCCAGGTGCGCCACCGGCTGCGGCGTCGGCCCGACCACGGTGACCGGACGTCCGAGCTCGGTCTCGAAGCGCAACACCACCTCAACCTCGCCGACGCCGAGCTCGATGGCGTTCCGCCGGATCGTGTTGGCGCCGATGAACACCCGCTCCTGGTCGGCGACGATGTTGCCGCCCTCGAACGACAACGCCGATGTCGCCAGGCGGTATCCCCGATCGGCGGCGATGGCCGGCGCCATGAGGCGATCGTCCGCCCGTTCGAATTTCCTCGACGTCAACAAGATGGTCTCGTCGCCATCGGTCAGCACCAGGAAGGGATCCTGTGGCCAGATCGTCAGCGGGCTGGTGAATGGCAGCTCGAGAAAACGCACCCGTTCCGGTTGCTCTCTGCCGGTGACGACGAAGGCGGCCCGGTCGTTGGTGAGCACTAGAAACCGCGTCGAATCGGGAAGACCGTTGACCAGGTTGGCGATCAAGTCGGCGTTGCGCAGCATCGCCCTTCGAGCACTGTTGGCAACCACCGTCACCATCCGGGGCGATTCCCCCACATCGGGTAAGAGACCGACCCGGATCGAAGAACCCGCCTCATCCCCGTCGCCGGCGGCCGCCATCCCTGCGGCCAGGAGCACCGTCGCGGCGAGACCCAACGCCCACCGCACCGCCGAACCGCCGCGGGGCAGCTGTTCAATCGTCTTCATGATCGTTCGTCGACGACTCCGTAACGACGTGGAGTGCTCAGAATCCGCAGTTCGACTGCGCGGCAGCCGAGACAATTGCGCCCTTTTCGACCTGGGTGATGAGCCCCGCTCTGACGAAATCCCTGCTCGTGTGCGTGACGCAACGGACATAGGCGCCGTGATTCTTCCAACCGCCTTCGCACGGGCATAGATCGAAGATCGAGCAGCCCGCATCATCGACGATATCTCCGGGGGACGTCCACAGACAATTGTCGTAGCCGTCAACGATACCGTCGTTGTCGTCGTCGCTGTCGCAGGCATCGCCGATGCCGTCGTCGTCATTGTCGGTTTGATCCGGGTTCGAGATCACCGGACAGTTATCGAGCATGTCGCCGATACTGTCGTCGTCGTCGTCGCTGTCACAGGCATCGCCGAATCCGTCGACGTCGGTGTCCAGTTGGTTCGGGTTCGCAGTCCCGATGCAATTGTCGTCTGAGTTGGGAATCCCGTCATCGTCTCTATCCATCGTCAGACCGACGGCATAGCGGCTGTTGCGGTCCATCACCGCCCACACGTAGGGATCCCCGTTTGCGGACACTGCAGTCCCGTAGTGCCCGACCACACCGTCGGGGTCCTTCCTCGGCTCGAATGACCTGCGGGCATCGGACAG
>Ga0164313_10000452_pt1 | contig 32761 bp, 34 predicted proteins | sample GuaBasSedimGuay4_FD_113735 | JGI IMG/M metagenome (GOLD analysis project Ga0164313, IMG submission 113735) | Subseafloor sediment microbial communities from Guaymas Basin, Gulf of California, Mexico - Guay4, Core 4569-4, 0-3 cm | ecosystem: Environmental > Aquatic > Marine > Hydrothermal vents...
AGGCAAAGGTAAATCAGATCAACTCAATTGCTTTTATAGCAATTGGATGATCATCGCTTTTTTAATATCTTCGTTCTCTCAGCGGAACTACGCCCGCCCGGATGAATGGATTCGTCCATTCGGACAGGTTTAGCTCCCTGTTAGGTGCCAATTGGAGAAAATCCAATATTAATAATTAAACCATAGTGAGATGAATATAAAAGACAATTACATTAATTACGTTGAATTCAAAGCAAAGGACCTTAAAAAAATAAAGGGCTTTTACACAAAAATATTTAATTGGACTTTTACAGATTATGGTCCGACCTACATAGCGTTTTCGGAAAGCGGACTTGAAGGCGGATTTGAAAAAACTGAATATGAAATTGTAAATGGCGCCCTTATTGTTTTATATCATCAGAATCTTGATAGTGTAAAAAATAAAATTAAGGAAGCTGGTGGAGAAATATCGAAAGATATTTATTCTTTTCCAGGTGGTCACAGATTTCATTTTATTGATCCCTCCGGAAATGAATTGGCTGTTTGGTCAGATAAATAGATGCTTCGTAAATTTGAAAATTGAAGAAATCAACATATATTTGAGCAGTAGGCAGATAGATGATATTGCTACGAAAAGTTACAATCTGATAATATGGATACAACAGAATTTTATAAAAGACAAGAAGAGTTCGATGCTGAAATTGGAAAATTTACAGTCGATTTTGAACATGCTTTTCATTATATCAAGCAAAGTATTATTCAAATATTAACACAAAGCGGATTGAAAGATGAAGAATATGGAAGAATAATACTAACAAAGTTTAATGCTGATCCATTAAGAATAATTTTTCAAAGTGTTGCAAATCTTTTTTATACGCAGAAAAGTGATTTAATTAAAATTAAAAACATCATAAATAAAACGAGTGATTTAATAACTATAAGAAATCGTTTTGTTCATTCCTATTGGATTATTGGAATTTCAGAAAACGAACATCAGGATATTGCAATTGGAATAAAAGATAAAAGAGTTAAATCAGGAATGAACTCTTCAGAATGGGAATTTGGAAAAGGTGATTTTATTAAAATAAATAAGCATTGTGAAATGGTACAAGAATTACATTATCAAATATATGAAGAATTAAAAAAGAATAATAAGACCCTGGATCATATTGAAGATATAATGATTGAGAAAATTGATTTTAATGAATATTTAAAATTAATATAAAAGTTCAAACTGTATCAATGAAGGCGGCAACTATAAGAGAACTAAAACAAGAATTAAGCAATCGCTCACAAGCCGAGCTGCTGCAACTCTGTCTGCGTTTGTCAAAATTCAAAAAGGAAAATAAGGAATTACTGACTTACCTCTTATATGAGTCATCTGATGAAGCTGCTTATGTCGAAAATGTAAAAAGAGAAATTAAACAGGATTTTGAACTGATAAACAAAAAGACTTACTATTATATTAAAAAGAGCGTTCGCAAAATACTACGTAATATCAAGAAATATATCCGTTATTCGAAGAAGAAAGAAACAGAAGTGGAACTGTTGATTTATTTTTGTTCTAAACTAAAAAAAATGAGCCCTTCTATCAAAAATAACGTAGCGCTCTATAATATATACATACGACAATTAGAAGCAATCAAAAAAACAGCATCTTCCTTGCATGAGGATTTGCAATATGATTATGAAATAGAATTAAATGAAATAGAAAATGCAGAAAATATTAATCATTATCAATGATGCACCATATGGAACCGAGAAAGCATACAATGCACTAAGAATGGCCATGACACTGCAAAAAGAGCATTCAGACAAGATTGAAATAAAAATCTTTTTGCTTGCTGATGCTGTTTTTTGTGCCCTGCCGAATCAGAAAACGCCGAATGGTTTTTACAATATTGAGAGAATGTTGAAATCGGTGATTAAATATGGCGGAGAAATAAAAGCCTGTGGCGGGTGCTCAGAAGCACGTGGAATTCATGATTTTGAATTTATTGAAGGTGCCAAACTTAGCAATATGAAAGAATTTGCCCAGTGGACAGTTGAATGCGATAAAGTATTGACATTTTAAGTAATTAAATTATATTTGGTAATAACGTTTAATCCTTAACAAACGTGCTACGTTTCATACACAAACCATGTGGCTCATTAAAATAACTGACATAGAATAAATGAAAATTTTAAACTGGCTAAATAAACCTTATCCATTTGTTAATGAGATGAAGCATAAGTTGCTCATATCTTTTTCTTTTGGCCTTTTTGTTTATATGTTTCTGCTCATTTTTCAACCATTTGGAATTTCTGAGGTTATCGGGAACAAATCAGTTTATCTTCTGGGTTTCGGACTAATAACGACCCTGGTATTATTGTTCAATTACACAATACTTCCAGCTCTCTTTCCCAAATACTTCGATTTGGATGAATGGAAGATTAAAAATGAAATAAGCTTCATCATCTTAAATATCACAATAATTACGATTCTTAACTACCTCTACAATTCATTTGTAGGCTATGATGTTTCGCAACAGCACAGTCTGTTCTACTTTGTTTTATTTACAGTTTCAGTTGGATTTTTTCCCGTTATATTCCTGGTGTTTATAACTGAATTGTTTCTAAATAGGAAACATCAGCATATGGCTTCCATGATCAATTCAAAAATCCAAATTGGGAAAGAGTTTGTTGAAACTGATTCGATGCCATCTATTGAAATTATTTCAGAATCGAAGACGGAGGGCTTTGTGATAAGCGAAAATGACTTGCTTTTTATTAAATCAGAAGATAATTACTGTAAAGTGTATTTCAAGGAGAATAATGAAATAAAAAAACAGCTATTACGAATCACCCTTAAAAATATTGAAGAGCAACTGCAGCCATTTACGGATATTATCAGAAACCACCGCTCCTATATTGTCAACAAAAAGCAGATCTCAAGGATCACAGGCAATGCCCGGGCCTATTATTTGCATTTTGAAGGCTGTGCGGAATCAATACCCGTTTCAAGAAATTTTCCCAAAGAGCAACTTATGTAGCTTGATACCCTGTTGACTCCACCATACTTTAAACACAAAATCCTTATCCCATTCACCCCAAAGCTTTCCCATTGAGCCTTAATCCTTCCCATTAATCCCAAACACATCCAGTTAGCCACAATTATTTGCTATGCTGCTATTTAGCAATGTATGTTTGCAGCAGAAATTATTCACAATTACAATTTACAGATATGAAAAAGTTATTATTTCTATTCACAATTTTATTTTTAGGAGCAAATACTTTTGCTCAAACCGGGCAGGTCGATGTAACAGTTACAGGTATTAATATTGAAAAAGGGGGTATCGTAAAAATTGGACTTTATGAGAAAGACGGTTTTCCTGCGATCGGTAAAGAAATTATCGGAAAAGATGTAAAAGTAACTGACAGCCAAATTACAGTTATCTTAAAAGATATCCCGGCCGGAACCTATGCAATCGCAATTATCCAGGATAAAAATTCCGATGGTGAGCATAATACAAACCTATTTGGAGTACCAAAGGAGCCTTATGGATTTTCTAATAATGTGTATGGCAGGTTTGGCCCTCCTGATTTCGAAGACGTTTCATTTAATGTAGAAAATGGACAAACTGTTTCTAAAACAATAAACTTAGAATAAAATGAAGGTGCTAAGATTAATAAGCAAAATAATACCCTTTGTTGCTGTAATAACCCTTAATGTTTTTGCAATTGGCGCTGGTTATAGAATGTATTTAATACAACCAATTGCAATAATAGTGGCAGTTGTGTTGATTGCAAATTTAATCCTTGCGTTTAGCATCAAGGTGAAAGATCACTTTTCAATTGGCATATCAGCAATTGGCATTCTGGGTGTGATTTCAACTTTTATATTTCCCTCATTGGGACAATTATATATCGAAAATGTTATCGCAGGTTTATACTTAGGATTATTCTTTGCCGCCATTATTCCTCCAATATTTAACATAAAACCTTTTACTGTTGATATTTCAAAAGGTGCTTATCCGGAGGTTATTGTTAAATCTGATCTTTTCCGCAAGGTTAACAATATTATGAGCTACGTTTGGGCAGTTTTATTTTTTGTCGCAATAATTCTGACCATCCTACCCTATTCCGAAGACAGCGGAACACAAATTATTCTCTCAACCCTAATCCCGATAATTCCGCTATTAGTAATTGGGGTACCTGTTACTAAATACATGCCCGATTGGCTAAACCAAAGAGTTTCTTCAAAACGGATGATTTTTACATCCTTAGCCGAGGCTTCCGAAGCAATGCCTTTTGGCCTAAACAAAAAGTTATCTAAAGGAATAGACACGGTTGTCCAATTTGACTTAACAGGCGATGAAGCCGGAATTGCACATTTGGTTATTAAGAATCAGAAATGTGAGTTTATACAGGAGCCACATCCCAATCCGAATACAATTATTCTATCCGATTCAAAACTGTGGCTAGATATTACTAACAACATTGTTTCAGGAGACGATGCATTTATCAATAAACTGTTTACGGTTGAAGGCGACGCTTCCATCTTACTGATTTTTGGAGATTTATTTGCACCTGTTAATGAAGTGGATGTTGCTGAGTACCATCCCCGCGAAATGAATTATAACTACAAAAACTTCGGGCCGAATAAGATTAAGAATATTGTTGTTTTAGATGGAGGACCGCGAAATGCAAAGTATAGCAAGACAACGTTTATGGTTGATAATTTCATTGAAGGAGCAAAACATGCAGGTGCCTTGGTTGAAACTTTCAAGTTAAAAAATTATGAAATAAAACATTGTACAGGATGTTACACATGTTGGACAAAAACACCAGGCAAATGTATTTTTAAAGATGACATGACCATGTTACGAAAAAAGTATAGAGAGGCTGATTTAGTGGTATTTGCATCGCCATTGTACATTTTTAATGTAACTGGTATTATGAAAGATTTCATGGACAGACTTTTACCAATAATGAAGCCTTATATGTTATTGGATGAACAAGGATACATTAAGCACCCCGACAGGTTTCCGGAAAGTGGAGAACAAGGTTTTGTGGTATTTAGTGCAGCAGGTTTCCCTGATATTGACCATAATTTTGATGGCTTGGAAGCCATGTACCGGATGTGGGATTCCCATAACGAGAACATGCATTTGATGGGCGAGTTTTTTATGTCGGCTGCAGAAATAATTGTACAATCGGTATTCTCCCAAAGAAATCATAACATTAAAATTGCCTGTCAGAAAGCCGGTGAACAGGTTGTTAGAGAAGGGAGAATTAACAAAGAATTTATGCAGTTAGTTTCATTCCCGGGAGTATCAAGGAAAAAATTTCAGCGGCAAGCAGATGGTTTTTGGGAAACATTGGACGGCAAAGCGAGGTACTTAACCGAAGTACCAAAAATTGAGTCTGTCTGATAAGTTATTCTTATTTTTAACGATTGATCATTTTTGGAACAATTGCTCATTAAATAATAATAAGATGGAATACCTAAAAAAAACAATTCTTCCCATACTCCTTGCCGGGATTTGGATTAATATTTCTGAAACCTTAAGATGGATATTTCTTGTGAAACCGTACTGGCTTGAACACCACCAAAGCCTTGGAATTGTGCTGCCGGAAGAGCCTATCAACATGATCATCTGGATGATATGGGGGTTCATATTTGCTGCTGTCATATTTATCTTTTCAAGGAAGTTCAACTTGTGGCAAACAACGTTTTTATCATGGTTTTTACTTTTACCCTTGCTGTGGATCGTTCTTTGGAATCTGGGTTTGCTACCAGAAGGTATTGTGCTGATTGCCGGCCCCTTGGGCTTAATAGAAGCATTTATTGCTGCATTGATCTGCCAGAAAATGTCGCCAGTAAAGAACGGATAACAAAAGTTTGGTTGTGAGATTTGTTGCAGGAAGGAATAAAAATAAATGAAGCAGACAGAAAACCATAAGGTCCAATTAAGAACTTCGATAGAAAATATTCATCCTTTGGGAAATGAATGTTGGACTGAAATAGAATCGCTTATCTACCTGAAAGAACTTGATAAAAATGAATATTATTCAAAGGAAGGCCAGATAACGAAAGATTTAGGATTTATATGTAAAGGTGTTTTGAGGATATTCTACCTGAATGAAAAAGGCGAAGAATGGAACAAACACTTTTTACAAGAAAATGATTTTGTGGCATCAAGCATTTCACCTGAAAAGAAAAGTATTACAAGTATTCAGGCTTTATCAAAAGTTTTGATGTTGTGTATTCCATATTCAGGACTGATGAAAATTGCGGATAAATACAAACAAATTAATGTGTTTATACAAAAACTGACTTTTAATTATCTTGAGCAAAAACAAGAACGGGAAATCAGGCTTTTGTCTGAAGAGGCGCTGAGCAATTACCTGATGTTCAGGGAGAAATTCCCTGGTTTAGAAAACGAAATCCCACATTATCATATTGCAAGTTATCTGGGAATTACACCAACGCAACTAAGCAGATTAAGGAAAACGCTTGAAAAAAATTGATTGCTATCAACATATGTAAATGGAATTAAGCTGAACCATAGATAGTTTTGCTGTGAATTTAAACATCATTTATCATGGATAAAAGTAACACAGCAATTCTATTAATTGAGTTCCAGAAAACATGGACAGAAAAAGGGATTTTTCACAAATTAATCAAGAAGGAATATCTGTCAAGAAATGTACTGGCAAATACGAAAGAGTTAATTTCAGTAGCAAGAACGAAAGGAATTAAAGTTATCCAGGCACCTTTGATTTTGGATAAAGCAGACAAAGAAAGATACAAAAAAACGCCCTTCCCAGCTCGATTACTGAAACGCTTTACAAAAGGAACATGGAAAGCTGAATTTACGGATGGGATTTATAAAAAATCAGATATCGTTGTCCAGGGAAGATGTGGATTTGATGCCTGCGAAGGCAGTAATCTGGAACAGCTTTTAGAAGAAAATGGAATTGATAATGTTTATGTTTGCGGCTTCACAACAGACCATTGTGTAAAAGAAACGATGAATAGTTTAATGAAAAAAGGATTTAACTGTTTTTTAGTTTCTGATTGTACGGCAACAAAAAACAGTAAACTCCAAAAGAAAATTGAGGCTGAATTTGAAACAGTTTTAAGTAAAGAAGTACCAATAACGCATTGAAGTATTCTGACAAAAACACAAAGAAGACTTTTGTTTCCAGATGGAGACAATCCACAGGAGATGATTAACGACATAGTTTTGTATTTTTACAGGCTAAAGCATTTTGAAAACCTGACAAACTATTCCCGGATAAGACACTCCATCTGTTTCTTCAACTTTTCGCTTAAAACTAAATTAAAATCCCCATTTATCAGGAAGCTACGGTTATGCACCAAATCTTGCTAAATTTGGGCCGAATTAAGATGAAAGCAGCAGAAACTGCTTAATACAATGAAATACTTTGAAAACATAAAAGATGTAAACGAATATTATAAAATCGAATCGAAGCATCCATTAATTGACTTACGGCGGTATTCAGATATTATTCCATCACAACCCAACAAAATTGAACCGATGGTTTTTGATTTCTACAAAATTTCATTTGTAAAAAACTTTAATGGATATCTGAAATATGGGAAAACCCAATTTACCGGAAATGATGGTGTTTTGTATTTTGTTGAACCCGGGCAGCAATATTCTTGCACATCAACCAAACCATGGGAAGGTTATCAGATACTGATTCATCCTGATATTTATAAAAAATATTTATCAGAGAAGAATATTAGTTCTTTTTCCTTTTTTTCCTATGATGTAGATGAATCGTTGCTACTAACTGAGCAAGAAGAAAATACAGTAAGCTTATTAATGAGTCAGGCCTGGAACGAGATGGAAAACATGAAAGATGATTTCTCGATTCCAATTATTTTATCATACATAAATACGCTATTGGTTACTGCTGAAAGATTTTATTCACGCCAGTTTTCTACACGCAAAACAATGTGCAATCAGCTTGCCAGCGATTTTTTTAAACTACTAAAAACATATTACAGGAATACAAATGCGTTTTCTAATAAAAAGCAGCCATCTGTATTGTTTTTTGCAGATAGATTAAATGTTACCCCAAACTATTTAAGCGATACCATAAGGCATCATTCGGGTAAATCGGCACTAAATATTATTCATGATTATATAATAGAAGAAGCAAAAATTCTATTAATAACATCCAGTCAAACCGTATCAGAAATATCGTATTTTCTTGGCTTTGAATACCCAAATTATTTTTCTCGTCTTTTTAAAAGGAAAACAACATTTTCGCCTTCCGATTATAGAAAATCAGTAAAAAGTATCTGATCTCCCTTGATTTGTTTCCGTTCTGAGTCAAAGCTCCGTTTTACTTTTGCATTGTCAATTTTGGCAGTCAATTAAATACAAAGTACAATGGAAAATAAAATTTTAGTAACCGGGGCAACAGGTAATATTGGGTCAGAAATAGTAAAATCATTAAAAACAAAAAACGCTGATTTTGTTGCGGGTACATCCAATGGGGAAGCGATAAAAGAAGTAGAAACTGTAAAATTCAATTTTGCAGATCGCGATAGCATCAGAAATGCATTTAAGGGCATAAGCACTTTTTTCTTGCTATTGCCAAGTCATCCGGAAGCAGCTAATTGGGGAGAGAATGTCATTAATCTGGCCAAAGAAAATGGCATTAAACATATTGTACGTTCCAGTGGTTCGTTTGCAAATGCCAAATCAGATTTGTTAATCGAGAAACTTCTTGGTTCAACAGACCAATTTCTAAAAGAAAGCGGAATAAATTATACAATTACTGCACCCTCATCATTTATGCAGAATTTCAGCACCAGTATTGCTAATGATTACAAAAACGGATTAGTCTATCAAGCCGCCGATGATGCAAAAATAAGTTGGGTTGATGTAAGGGATATCGCAGCAGTTAATGTCGAAGTGTTGTTAAACCCCGAAAAATACCTGAACCAGACTTTAACAATAACAGGAAGTGAGAGCCTTAATTACGAGGAGGCAATTAACCAAATGAATGCTGTTTTGGGGAAAGAAACGAAGTATATTTCAATTCCTAACGAGGCAGCAGTTAAGGCAATGGCAGATATGCATTTTCCCCAGTTTGTTATTGATTTACTTATTAGTTTGAACGATAGCATTAAACAAGGCCATTTTATTGAAACAACCAATACTGTCGAGAAAGTTTTGGGAAGGAAGCCTATTACATTTAAACAATTTATATCTGACAACAAAAATGCCTGGTTGTAAATTTTAAATTTAAAAAGCAGATAAAATGAGAAAGATGGCAGATTTTGGCACAACAGAGCCAATGATAAAAGAGCAGGGGTACACCCAGTTATCAGCAAAAGAACTAAAAGAAAGAATTTATAACAAAACCATTAGGGGTGAATATTTCATAGGACGGATATATGTTGTCTATATTGATGACAAAGGCGATATGGAAGGAGAAAATGATCTTGGCTCTCACCATTTTGGTAAGAATATTATTGATATGAATAATAATACACTTACAACAAAATGGGATAGTGGTTGGCATAATTGGACAGGTAGAGCCTATGATATAGATGGTGAAATTAAATTTTTTGATACCACAACATTAGAATGGCGAACTACTTTTAAGACATTTGAAGAAGGTAAGAAAATTATAACAATGCAATAATTGATTAATTAAATTTTATTTTATTCACCCAGCCTTCTGAAAACCATAATATCCAGAGTTTGACACTTTTCAGCATTTGTTCAATTGAATGCCATTCTTTAACCGGAATAGTGCAGCATGATCTGGTTAATTCTGATGATTTGTTTGTTGTCTCTTCTCATGGCTAAAAATCGTTCTCATAAAGATATTATCTTTGATTCACGTTTGAGGAACCTATACAAACTCTTCATTTCACTCAGTATTGTAAGCTATAATATGCAAGAAACCATAAACATAGAAAGCATCTGGATAAATATGGTAATATTTTTGATTATGAGCCTCACGATTGTAACTACAGGAAAAAATGCTAAACAAGTGAAAAATGAAAGCCTGGCAAATTAATGATTATGGAACCGTAGAGGTTTTTCAACAAAAGAATCAAGCAATAGATAACCTATCTATTAATAAATTTTAAATCAGCAATAAACCAAAATAAATGACAATACAAGAAAGTTTAAACAGATTAAAAGAAGGAAATGCCAGATTTGTAGCTGACCAACTGAATGGAAAACTACAAGATAGTTCAAGAAGGGAATCTTTAATTAGTGGACAAAAACCTTTTGCAATTATATTAGGATGTGCCGACAGCAGGGTTGTACCAGAACTTGCTTTTGATACGGGCTTAGGTGAACTGTTTGTTGTAAGAGTTGCAGGTAATGTAGCGAATAGCTCTTCTATTGCAAGTATCGAATATGCGGTTGCTCATTTAGGCACAAACCTAATTGTAGTATTAGGCCACCAGAGTTGTGGTGCTGTAACTGCTGCTGTAGCCGGAGGGGATAATGGATATAATTTGAACCATTTACTTGCTCACATAATTCCTGCAATAGCTGCTTCAAAAGAAGGAGATTCTGTAAACGATGTTGCAAAGATAAATGCAGAACTTACCGTAGGAGAATTAACAAACAAGTCTGAAATAATTAGAAATGCAACTGATAAAGGAGATGTAAAAGTTGTTCATGCATACTACAATTTGGATTCTGGAAAAGTAGATTTTTTAGGTTGATAAAATAGTGAGTAGAAAAATAAAAAAAGTATTCCGATAATTGGAATATTCATTCCATTATATTATCTTTGTAGTGTGAATAAGAGAGATGACATATTAAGTGCTGCATTAAAGTTATTTGTGGAACAGGGAGAGCAATCTACTTCAATGAAATGGATTGCAGAAGAAGCAGGGTGCGGAATAGGGACAATGTATAATTACTTTAAGTCGAAAGAAGAATTGATTAACGTACTTTATCTGGAAATTAAGACAAAACTATTTACTTACATTCTTGAAGCTCACGACACAAGCTCATCCGTTAAGCAACAATTTGTTTCTGCCTGGCTGAGGTTTATTGATTATTCTATTTTAAATCCTCTAGATACCAGATTCTTACAGGTGTACTCACATTCACCAAAAATATCAGAAGAAGTAACAGAAGTAGTCGGGAAATTAATATATCCATTATTGGAAGTATATGAGAAAGGGATTGACGAAGGTATAATAAAAGATCAGAATACATTACAACTTGTGATTTTTACAAATGGAGCCATTACATCCAGTGTTAGTTATAACCCTGACATTACCAATCAATGCAAAAAGGACCTTGTGTTAATGGCATGGGATGCAATAAAGAACTAAAAAAATTTATATGTAAAATGGAATGAATATTCATTCTAATAAAATTTAATTAATATATATCAAAAATGAAAAATGTACTAATTATTAATGCACATCAGAAATATGACGGTTTTGCTAATGGCAAATTAAATCAAACCTTTATGGACACAGCAAAAGAAACCCTTGAGGCAGAAAATTGCGAAGTAAAAACTACATATATCGAAAAAGGTTATGATGTTGAGGAAGAAATAGCCAAACACGAATGGGCCGATGTTGTAATCACCCAAACACCTGTTTATTGGTTTAATACGCCATGGATACATAAAAAGTACATCGATGATGTATTTACTGCAGCACTGGTTCAGGGAAGAATAATTGTTGACGATGGAAGAACACGCACTAATCCAAGTAAACAATACGGAACAGGTGGTCTTTCGAAAGGAAAGAAATACTTACTATCAGCAACATGGAATGCACCTGCAGAAGCTTTTGATGACAAAAACCAAACCTTGTTTGAGGGAAAATCTGCTGATGATGCATTAATTAACTTATCAGGAAATTACAAATTTTGTGGATTTGAAATTCTTCCGGGATTCCACTCACACGATGTTATGAAGGACCCACAAGTTGAGAGTGATCTTAAAATGTTGAAATCCAGGCTTAAAGAGTTAGCATAGATTACGCAATAATCTACTACCAATGAAAGTAATTGTATTTGGAGCCACCGGAATGGTCGGACAAAGTGTGCTGACTGAATGTTTGAGAAGTCCTGTTGTAAAAGAGATATTGATAATAGGAAGAAAAAGTTGTGAAATTGAAAGTCCCAAAATTAAAGAGATAATTCACAAAAATTTCCTTGACTATTCAAAAATTGAAACCGAACTTAAAGGTTGGGATGCTTGTTTTTATTGTCTTGGAGTATCATCACTAGGTATGTCAAAAGATCAATATTTTGAGATCACATACAACTATACCGTGGCTGTTGCTGAAGTACTAAGTAAACAAAATTCAAACATGCACTTTTCTTTTGTTTCAGGTGCAGGAACTGATTCAAAAGAGAAAAGCAGAACCAATTGGGCACGTGTAAAAGGGAAGGCCGAAAACGTGCTGCAGAATTATTCATTTGGTAGCATTTCTCTCTTCCGACCTGCATATATCAAAGCATTAGACAATGTAATACCCTCCTACTCAACAAACAAATATTTCGATTGGATACTATATCCAGTTTTAAAAACATTCTTTCCAAAAGCAGTTATCACATCAAGGGAATTGGGACTCGCAATGATAAACTCAACGTATCAGAAAGAGAAGGTGAAAATCATTGAAAATTCAGAAATTCAAAAACTTGCAATACTAAAAACATGAGAATATTTATTATGATTTCAATCCTGTTGTTAATCCTTGGTTCATCAGGATACTATGTCTATATCAGGGCAACACAGGCATTTCCCGGCACTTTTATCAAGTCAGCACCAATACTAATATTGTACGTTTTTCTAATATCATCATTTTTTATAGGAAAATTAGTTGAGAATTATTCCATAAATGGTTTCAGCAATGCGCTTGTAACTCTGGGTGCTGTTGCAGCTGGATTATTTATTTATGGTTTATTCTTCGTTATTTTCTTCGACCTTATTCGTTTGGCAAACTATACTATTCCTTTCTATCCTTCTTTTATAACTGCCGAGTATCAGAAAACAAAGCTCATATTAGGAATCATTACCCTTGTGAGTATTTCCTTAATTTTTATTGTAGGATATGTAAATGCAAGTACTCCTAAGGTTAAGAATCTTGATATTACCATCAATAAAAGTAATTCAGATTTTGACACACTGAACGTTGTAGCTGTAAGTGATATTCATCTGGGAACAATGGTAAATCATACCAAAACTAAACGATTAATAAAAACCATTAATGACCTGAAACCGGATGTGGTACTAATAGGTGGCGATATAATTGACGACAACCTAAATGTTGTTAAATATTATGACTTGCTGACCCATTTTAAAGATATTGAAGCGAAATATGGTGTTTATTCATGCATGGGCAATCATGAGTATCTTAGCAGAGCTTATACAGATTTAGCATATTTTAAAGAAAATGGAATTCATATACTAAAGGATACTACAATTAAAATTGATGATAAATTTTACATTATCGGACGAGATGATATTGAAGGCGAAAGTATATCCGGTAAAAAAAGAATATCTTTAGATGAACTAACCAAAGATATTGATTTTGATCTTCCGGTTTTCTTATTGGACCATCAGCCATATAAACTGGATGAGACTGCCAAACATGGAATTGATCTACAGTTTTCGGGACATACACATAACGGGCAGTTCTGGCCACTAAATTTTATCACCGGTTTACTTTTTGAAGAAGACTGGGGTTATTTAAAAAAGAAGGATACCCATTTCTATATTTCTTCCGGTTATGGTACGGCCGTGGTTCCCATACGTGTGGGCAATAATTCAGAAATTGTGAATTTTAAAATAAGCAATAGATCATTGTTTTAGTTCTTCTAAAAAAGAATGACATGGGAAATAAAGGCTTTTACTCAGAAAAAAACAGTTTTAACAAAAAAAAGATCTTATCCATTATTGTAATTGCTTTAGTAGTAATAATAAGTTCAATGATTTATTTCTACAGAACTCAAACAGTTTGGGTTGAATCAGAAACTTACGAGCGACTATCGCAAAAGCCTGCTAATACATTGGTTGTGGTCTATTCACGAACAGGTAATACAATGAGTGCGGCGAAAGAAGTCGCCAAATATTTCGATGCTGATTTATTAAAAATTGATGCTCCACAATATTCCAGAGATTTTAAAGGGCAATCGCTGGCAGCAAAGGATGCGGATGAAGAACGTACAACCACACCTATTCAGCATGATCCGGTAAACCTTAACCATTATGACCTTATATTTCTGTGTTCACCTACCTGGTGGTACAAGCCTGCAGTTCCACTTTTCTCCTTTGTTGAAAATCATGATTTTGTCGGTAAATCTGTATTTTTAATAATGACAGGCAATAGTCGTAAAACTGATGAAAAAACAGGAAAGTTTGAAACACTTGTTGAAGAGAAAAATGGTAATTTATTGGATGTGCTTTTTATCCGAAGAGGACGGATATACTGGCAGAAAACACCTGAACAGGTAAATAAAGAGGTTATTGATGCGTTAAAAGAGCGTAAAGAAATGTGGCAATAGGATAAAATCAAAAAATAATATGTATGCTTATTTATGGAGGATTATCAATAGTTAAAATCTTCTGATCTTTGCATGGTAAATTAGTGGAAATTTAAACCGTCTCTAAAAGTTGTTCGCATGAAAAGGCCAATAAAAAGAACTTTTAAAATATTTGGAATTATTTTCGGGATTCTTCTTTTATTATTTATCGGGTTTGGGATAAAAATGAAATTAGAAATTGGAAAGATGGCTCCGCTTGAGTCGAAAAAAATAATTGATAACATTATATCAATTAAAGACTCGTATGTAAATATGTTTATAATCGAAGATGAAGAAGGATACATTGCAATTGATGCCGGAAATAAAATAAATACGATCAAAGAAGAGTTAAAAAAATTGAAAATTGATCCGAATCAGGTAACAGCAATCCTGCTAACCCATTCGGATGCTGACCATGTTGCTACGCTTGAGTTATTTCCAAATGCTACAATATATCTGTCGAAGCAGGAAGAACAAATGATAAATGGTAAAACATATCGTTTTTGGCCTATCGGAAAAAATAGCATCAGTACCAGTAATTATACATTAATTAATGACCGGTAAATTCTGAATATTGGGAATACAAAAATTCAGGGGATACTCACTCCTGGGCATACACCCGGTTCAATGTGCTATCTGATAAATGATAAGTACCTGTTTACAGGTGATGTATTAAGTTTAAAAAATGGAAAGATAGCCGGGTTTAACGAACTTTTTAATATGGATACTGAAACTGTTAGTAATTCGTTGGATAAATTGACTAACATCACTGGTGTTGAATGGATATTTACAGCACATTACGGATACACCAATGATTACAGCGATGCAGTTAACAATTGGAAGAATTAGAATCAGCTAAAATATAAGAGAATGAAAATAGTAAGTTTTGGAGAGTACATTGAAGGGAATAATTATAAAGTTCTGGACGAGAGACGCATGCGAGCTAGTGCCGGAGTCATGCTTTTGCTTGGCATCATCGCGTTTATCAACGGATTCATTTTGCAGAAATATATTGTAATACCCTATATAGCCGGTTTCCTGATGGTGAATTTTGTGATAGGAATTTTTATCAATCCCAAATTTTCACCAACCCTTTTTCTTGCATGGTTATTTGTACGAAAGCAGTCACCTTTGCCAATTGGTGCTGTTCAAAAGAAGTTTGCATGGAGTCTGGGCCTTGGACTGTCCCTGGCTATTTTTTCATTATCGCTGCTTCTTGTAAACAATGAGGCATACTTTCAGCCTGTTTGTATTTTATGTTTAATATGTCTGATACTGTTGTATTTCGAAACTGCATTTGGAATTTGTATAGGGTGTAAATTATATTATGGAGCTATCAGGTTGAAACTGTTAAAAGAACCCAAAGAAAAACCTAATTGTATGGGTGACGCCTGTGATGTGGTTGCCGAAAAATAAAATCTAAAAGAATGCAAAAAGTATTTCTACTGATAACACTTGTTGTAATCCCGTTTGTTAATTGTATATCGCAAACAATTCCTGACTCGACAAATTTTATTTCTGATAAAAACATAAAAGGACGAATTCTTGATTTTGACAAACAAACACCCCTCCCCTACGCAAACATTTTTGTTATGCATACAAACACAGGTGCGATCAGTAATGAGACAGGCCATTTTTCAATAGATATTTCGGGTTTGGATAAAACTGACACTTTGCGCCTTCAATACATCGGCTATAAAACAAGAACCATAACTATGGGTCAGTTAGACAGTTCTTCGGTTGTGTATTTAAAAGAAGAGATATTTAATTTGGATGAGATTCTGGTTTTTGGCAATACGCCTGATGCCAGGTCAATTGTTAAAAAAGTACTGGAAAATAAGGACTCGAATTACAGGAAAACAACAAACAAAAAGCAGGTATTTATCCGCGAAAGGGATATTACTGAATTTGATGAAATCAACTTTAATCTCAAAAAAAGTTCGATTAGCCAATTGGACAAAGAAATGATTGATTTTGTTGAAGCCTCAATTCCGGAGGAATTTCTCTCATATACAGATTTCCTGGGTAATATTTATATTTCGGGAAAGCCTGACGATTCAGTAAAGTTAAAAACCGACCCCATCAGGACGGTATCACTCAAGGAAAAAGACTATACCGATCTTGAACAGATTGAAACTGTATTTGAAGATGTTTTTACAGATGTTGGGGAAGAAGAATACTGGAAAGTGAAGAGTGGGATTTTCAGCCAGAAAATTGATGAGGAAGATGAGGGCCAGGAGAACGACACCATTGCTGAAATTGAAGAACCGGAAAAAGACACACTGAACGATAACGAAAGATGGCTCAAATCCTACAGCCGAAGTATAAACTCCCGCTTGCGTTATACCCTGATGAATGACAAAAACGAATGGGAGTTCCTGCACAAGACCGGCCAATACAACTACACCCTTTTGGGGGGAACCAGGGTGAACGGCGAAGATGTTTATATTATTGTTTTTACTCCCAGAAGCAGTGGGAGATACGTCGGGAGAATGTATATTTCAATAAGCACATATGCCTTAGTTAGGGCCGATTATGAATACGCTGAGGGGAAGACCGGCAGAGATATTCACCTGTTTGGAATAGGATATACTGAGAATGCATTTAGCGGTTCAATATATTTTGAGAAAAGAGAGGATAATTATATTTTGAAGTATTTCTCGAAAAAAGCAGGCTTTCATGCCAGTTTCGACAGAAATGTAGCCCTTCTAAAAAAGAAAAAGAGATTTCTTTTTGATAAAAAACTAAACGAGATCAAGGTAGGCATTGACATGTCGATGAATATAGAAGAATCCACCGAGTACCTGGTTCTTGACGGTAAAGATATTCCCTACAAACAATTTGCTGGTTTTAAGCAAAAGGAAAAAATGGAAATCATTTATGTTGATCAATTTGACGACAATTTGTGGAAAGGATTCTCAATAATAGAGCCTACCAAACAAATGCGGGATTATAAAAAGCAGGAAGTGAAATAATGCACAACAAATAATTACAGAATTATGAAAAGCCTTTTAGGCTGACCTATTGGAAATTATTCAATAATCATTCTTTCCGTGTATCCTGCTGCTTCAGTTTCAATCATCAATAAATAAATTCCAGGTTTAAGTTTGGAAGTGTTTAATTGATAAAGATTATTGTGCGCATTTTCATATGCCACTTTTTTCCCTGTAAAATCCAGAATACTGATTGTTTTTATCAAACTTTCAGACTGAATGTTGATGTAGTTAGTCGCTGGATTGGGATAAATATTCAGCTTGTTAACAACAGCCTCTTCAAATCCTGTACAATCATCAATAGTTACTTCAAGCGTTTCAGCACTTCCGACACAATCATCAGAGGTTTCAATTAATTCTACTGTTCCCGGCCCCGGCACACCCCATAATACGGTAATTTGGTTTGTGCCTGCACCATTGATTATTTCACCACCAGCAATTGTCCAGTTATATGTATTTCCCGGATTGTCGAGTGTTGTATAATCTGCCTCCTCTTCATCGCAAACCAGTGATAAGCCAGAAATTTCTGGCAAAGGCGTGAAGCTAACATTAATATAATCCTCTTTTACAATGATTTCATCATACTCTCCATCTGAAACCTCTAAAGTAACATCAAAATTACCGATGGTATTATAGATCACCATTGGGTTCTGATCGGTAGATGTTGCTGGGGTTCCGCCTTCAAATGTCCAGTTCCATATAGTAGGTGCACCTATTGAAGCATCGGTAAACTGCACTGCATTTCCCTGACAAACTTCTGTATTATCTGCATAAAAATCTGCTGCCAAAGTAGCTAAATAAGGATAAGCTCCCATGTCAGCATTTGAACCATCAGGATCGGGAGGTGAAGCTGGATCACCAGTATCAATACAAGGAGAAAATTCAGCTAATGTATAATCATCATTTGATGCATCGGTAAACAAAGGGTCAGCATCAATGCACCCGGTACCAAACCAATTTTCCCCTGTGCCATTTTCTACATCTGAATATGTAACAATTGGTGGATAAGCCGAGGATGTAGCAAATATTTCAAGATTATAAGTACAGACATCATCCCAGAGGATGCAATTAAGAATTGTAGGTTGACCCTGAAGATCAGAACAATAGAAAGCGCCACCATATGTTGAAGTATTTTCTGAAAAAGTACAATTTACAAATTCCGGAGTGGAATAATTAAAAACATAAACAGCACCACCGAAAGGTCCGTTATTTTCATAAAATAAACAATGGTCTACTTCAGGGCTTGAATACGAAATTTGCATACCTCCACCATGACTGGAGGTATTATCTGTAAATATACAATCAGAAAATGTAGCATCGCCATTATTATGAGCCCAAACACCGCCACCTTCATTTGCATAATTTCCTGTAAATGTCAGATTAGAGCAATTAGGTGTAGAATTATCCATACAAACCAGTCCTCCACCATAGCTATCTCCAGCATGTCCATTGTTATTTACAATATCCAAATATGATAATGTGGGACTTGTAGCATAACAATAAATGCCCGCTCCGTAATAAGCATAACCATTTGTAATGGTAAAACCCGACAAAACTGATGTAGCTGTTTCGTCACTGTTGAATTTAACACAACTGGCCGAGCCACCGCCGTTAATGATTGTTGTAGCTATATAGGCCTCATCACCTGTTGTTACAAACAACGACCCAACTGTTACTGCTTTTCCATTAAAGTTGATATTTTCGTTATAAGTCCCTGCCTGAACAAGAATTGTATCACCACTAGATGCTGCATTAATTGCAGCCTGAATTGTAGAGTGGTCGCCGGGAACATTAATAATGTTTGCTATTATTATGTTGCTGTAAAATAAAACGCTAACAATTACAATGCAATTAATAAGTGTAGTACGTAAATTCATTTTTCCAATTTTATTAGTTTATAATTATCTTATCCGAATAATAGTTCCCATTTTGTTTATCCCAGGCCTTCATTATATAAACACCGCTTGGCCAGCTTTCAATATTGATAGATTTTTTTTTCGTCTCACTATTATTTCCTGATAGAATAAGACTCCCGTTTAGGTCATGTATTTTAAAAGTCGACTCTCCCTGAATTGGGGATAAATCAATGGTAAGCATTTCTTTTGCCGGACATGGATAAACCAGTGACTTTCTATTCAATACTTTTTTTTCAATTTGTGTTACTTCATCTGCGAACTTCATAATCATTCCGGAAGTACCGGCTATAAATGAAACAGTATCATATTGAAATACAGAATAAGGTGTGTCTGTTAAACCTGTGAAATTTAGTTCCCAGTTTTGTCCGCCATCTGTTGAATGGAGTATGCCATTATTTGTTCCGTATTTGCCGGCAGCCCAACCCAACGCTCCTTCAAAATCCAAACATTCCAATACAAAACCATAATTGTCGCTAAGGACATCATCCCAATTTTCGCCACCATTGACAGTTCGTTTTATGGCTGCTTTACTCCCATCGGTTCCTACCACAACTCCGGTATTTTCATCAAAAAAATGCATTCCGCCAATTACAAAACTGCTACCAAAATTGGTAATCATTGACCAACTTGAACCATCTGTTGTTTTGTATATTTTATTGGTAGTTGCATGATCAGCACCACAGGCCGCAAATCCAAGGTTTTCATCAACAAAATGCATCCGCCGAAAAGTTTGAGAACTTCCTGTTGCCAAGGATACCCATGTTTCCCCGGTGTTTTCTGTTTTATATATTCTCCCGTTCCAACCGCATGTGTATCCAATGCTTTCGGCAGGAAATTCGACACAATAAAACCCCCAGGTATTTGATATATTTTTTATTGTCCATGTTTCCCCTCCATTAAACGATCTTAGTATTAGCCCGTGATAGTAGCTTGCGTTACAACCAACTGCAAAAATAGTGTCGCTATTCAGCGCGTTAATTCCAAAAATACATGATGGGAAACCTACCGGATTTTGCGCCTCCCATGTTTCTCCGCCATCTTCAGTTTTCGAAATAACACAACTTGATGTGAACTGCCAGGGACCTCCTCCGGCGTATCCGGTGTTTTCATCTGCAAAACTAATTCCCCAGAAATCCTGGTTAGTGTCGGAGTCTTGTTCAATCCACTGTGCTTTTAGGGCTGGGTGGACAAGAAATAATAAAACTAAGGTTGAGATAAATTTTGACTTAATAATTGTAGTTATAATTTCCATGGCGTTTGTGCTTGACAGACATAAACTCAAATGTCAATGCAAAGCAATATAATTGCAGTTCACCATAATCTTTAGGTTTCCCTAATAAAACCTAAAAAAACCTAAAATTATCTTTATCAATGCCTTACAATTGAAATATTTCTACTTTTGAAAAATGAAAAATCGCAAGTATGGTGTTTTGATCGTATTGTTTTCTATGGCAGTTATTGGATTGCTGTGGACACAATATTATTGGATAAATTCATCCTTCAACCTGAAAAGCGATGAACTCAAAACAAATGCAAATGAGGCTTTAAAATCTGTTGCCACAAAAATTGAAGAAAGTTATTATTGTATCGATTTTTTCTCAGATTTTCAGGTAGCCAAAGGTAACAGACTCTTTGTGATGAAGGATAAGTTTGGTGTTGACCCATCGGTAAATATTCCTGATACCATTCCTACTTTTTTCTGGTATGGTAAAAACTATGATACACTTCAATCATACAACACAATTGTACTTCCAATGCCAGCCACCATCCAAATGAAATTAAGCATCCAGTATCAAATGAATGATCTTTCTGTGTCAAACGAGGAGATGAGTAAGCTTACCAATCCTACCATAAATTCATACCGCAATTCAATTGATGAGGACCCAGACTTTTTCCAATCATTCGATTCATTATTAAACATCGAACTGCTGAATAAACATATTGATTTCAAGTACAACTATGCCATTACCAGAGGAAGTAATGACACCATTATTTATTCAAACACACAGAATCCTGAAATATTTGAAAGCACGATAACAACAACTATTTTCAGTGATAATTATTTCTATAACCCACTTGTAATTTATGTTGAATTTCCTGAAAAAAAGTTCGACATGATAAAAGAATTGTGGGGTGTCGCTGTTATTTCTGTGCTTATTCTGCTGGTTATCATCCTGCTTATAATTTATATTTTCAGAACGATTATCTCAGAGCGGAAGCTATCGGAAATGAAGCTGGATTTTATAGGTAATATGACGCATGAATTCAGGACTCCGGTTGCCAATATTAAGTTGGCCTTGGACACGCTTGCGAACAAGCATCAGCCTATTCCTGAAGATATCAAAAACATTTATGGCATTCTGCAGGAAGAGAACAGGCGCATGCAAAACAATATTGAATCGATTTTAGAATCTGCTTTTCTTGATAAGAAAGAATTCACTTTGCTAAAAGAATCAGTAAGTATTAAAGATGTATTAAGCAGGGTTGCTAAATCATTCGAACTCGAAATAGAGGATTCTGGCGGATCTCTAAATTGCACACTTGAAGAAGAAGATATTATTTGTTTTTTAGATGAAACACACTTTTCGAATGCTGTGTCAAATTTGATTGATAATGCCATTCAGTATTGCGAACTCCCCCCAAAGATTGAAGTGGGTTCAAATCTTATAAATAAGCACTACCGAATCACAGTAAAAGACAATGGAATAGGTATTCCTGATGATGCCCTGGACAAAATATTTGACAAATTTTACCGGGTACCGAAAGGTAATTTGCATAACGCCAAAGGCTTTGGACTCGGGCTTACCTATACACGTAAAATTATTGAAGAACATGGCGGAAAAATAAGTGTTACCAGCAAGGATGGGCTTGGGAGTACTTTTGAAATTATACTACCTTTGACTTAGTTCCTAACAAGTTTCATACTGATAAAAGCAGACAGTTCTTTATTAAGAAATGACAAATAGTCCGATAAATATTTTAGTAGTTGAAGATGATAAAAACATGGGGTTTTTATTATTGGAAAATTTACGGAATTCAGGTTATCATGCTGTCCTTTGTAAGAATGGTGAAGAAGGCTTAAAAGAGTATCTCAACAACAGTTATGATCTTTGTTTGTTTGATATAATGATGCCAAAAAAAGACGGACTGACCTTGGCACAGGCTATCCGGGAAAATGATACTGATGTCCCGATAATCTTTCTCACCGCCCGAACCATGGACATGGATAAAATTGCGGGTTTTAAGGCCGGTTGTGACGATTATGTAACCAAACCTTTTAATATTGAAGAATTGCTCCTCAGAATAAAAGCGCTCCTTAAAAGATCCAGACGCGAATTTGATTCCACAGCACCTAAATTATTAACATTTGGAAATACTAAATTCAATACATCAACCCGAACAATTGAATTGAATGATAAAATTGAAAAGTTGAGTACGAGGGAAGCCGGCATTATAAGAATATTAGCTGAGAGCAAGAACAAAGTTGTTTCAAGGGCAATGATTATGCAGGCAGTTTGGCAACGTGACGATTATTTTACTTCAAAAAATTTAGATGTTTATTTGACCAAACTGAGAAAACTGATTCATAAAGATGAAAAAGTGGAAATCCAAAACATTCATGGCTATGGTTATAAACTTATTGAGAAGAGATGAAGTATATTTGTCACTTCTTAAAAAAAAGTATTTTCAAAACCATAACACATGAAAAAAGCCATACTCCTCACTACATTGCTTTTTAGCCTCTTTCTTTCCAATGCCCAATGGCAGGTAGTTACGCAAGATATCGGAAATGGCGTATCGGCACGTACTGATATTGAAATTACCTCTGATGGGACAATTTATATAGCCTATTTGTCATATGGCGGAAGTGCTTATTATGGTAAGGTAAAAAAGTACACAGGTTCAGATTGGGAAATGGTAGGTGGCAGCATTTTTGAAATGACTAGTTTTTGGCGTTTCGATTTGGAGATTGATTCAGATGGAACTTTGTATATCGCATATAATGATGAATCGACGGGAGAAAGAAAAATGTCGGTTAGTAAATTTACCGATGCCGAATGGGAACTAGTAGGCAGTCAGGGTTTCTCTGACGGAGAAATCCAATTCCCACAATTGGCTTTCGATGATAACAATACTCCTTATGTTGTTTATCGTGATTTTGCAAACAGCCATGGCGCTACAGTTCAAAAATTCAATGGTTCCGATTGGGAGCTTGTTGGTGAGCCAGGTTTTACTACTGGAGGTGCCTGGTGTACTTCCATAATTCTCGACCAAAATAATACGCCTTATGTTGCCTATCAGGACTGGACAAACGGACAAAAAATAAGCGTAAACAAATTTATTGACGAACAATGGGAAACTGTAGGCAGTCCCGGATTCTCAATTGGTCAGGCCTGGACAACAGACATTAAAGTGGATGCCAACAATATACTTTATGTTATATATAATGATCAGGGTGATAATGATAACTCCTATCTAAAAAAGTGGAATGGCTTATCATGGGAAACAGTTGGAGGGGAAAGTGTCTCAGATAATGCTGGTTTAGATGCTAATTTTGATTTTGACAGCGAAAATGATGTTTATGTAGCATTTCAGGATTACAATGTTTCACAGGCTCCTGCAAGTGTAAAAAAACTTGTTGATAATAACTGGGAATATCTTGGCGAAGCAGGATTTGCAGCAACCAATTGCAGGTATACTTCCATTGCCATTGATGACGACGGATCGGTCTTTATTTCTTATGTGGAAATGTATAACGGACAAACCCTAACTGTTGCCGAATTTCCACAGGAAATAACAGATATTGCAACACTGCTTTTTTCAAACTTTATGGTTTACCCCAATCCAAGTTCAGGAATTATAAACATACAAGCCCCATCAGGTAAGCACAGCCGTTTTAGCCTAAAGGTAATAGATATATTGGGTAAAACTGTGTTAAAAACAGAATTGCATTATAGACCTAAATCACCACTAACAATTAATTTATCAGGTTTTGAAAAAGGAATATATATTATTCAGCTAACAGCAGGCGTGGATAATTATTCGGAGAAGGTTGTTATACAATAGATCAACTTTATATTTTAGAATAATGTCATTTGTTGAAAATGATATTATTATGCCCTATGATTCAAATTAGATACATTGGTTATATTACAAAAAACAAAGCAAAAGGAAAGCTAAAACCGCTTTACAAACACATTGAACTTAATTTTGGGAAACTTGCCGAGCCTTTTGTTTTGCATTCGTTAAATGAGGAACTTACGTTAGGTGTCTGGGCAATGCTTTACGAAACAGTTTTGATAGAGAGCAAAGTAAAACGAAGTCTGAAAGAAGCCATTGCCACATGTATTTCGGAAATCAACAAATGCAACTATTGTGTTGATGCACATTCCATCATGATTTTTGGAACTGAAAAAGCTTTGCAGGATAATATCTCGAACATTAAAAATGGGAAAACAGAGCCACAATCAAAAGCGGATAAAACAATACTTTGGGCATTAAAAAACCTGGATTTTGAAAATCCGGTTATTCTCAATCCTCCCTTCAGCAAAGAAGAAGCCCCCGAAATTATTGGAACAACTGTATTGTTTCATTACATCAACCGGATGGTTACTTTGTTTGCCGGAGACACACCTTTGCCCACAACAAAAATGAGGGGTTTGGTATTGAATATTGCATCAAAATTTGTTTTTGGAAAAGCCATAAAGAAAGAGAAAAAAGCAAGTGAAAGTCTTACATTTATTGAGGGAAACATTAAGCGGGAAGACTTTGACTGGGCTGATGCCTCACCAAATATCAATACAGCATTTCAATATTTTAAATACGAAACCGAAAATAATATAGACCAGATTTTAAGCCCTGAACTAATATCACTATTGAAAGAACAAGCTGAAAAACTGCAATTACTGAAACCTGATTTCGAAAATGAAAATTTAAAATATTTCTTAAAAACGGTTGAGTCTTCCGAAAAACAAATTGCTGAGTTCTGCTTTCTCACCATGTTTGAGCCTCATAAAGTTTATGAGAAACACTTCCATGCTTTAAAGCAAAAATTCAATGATGAGGAGATTTTGCAAGTGGCTGCATTTGCGAGCTTGCTTATTGCAGAATCTATTGGTGAGAATTTATACTCAAATCTTGTGAAGTAAGCGGCAATAATTGCAAGCAGGGAAAAACCTTATAAATTCTGCATCCTTTTTCTTTTAACAGGAATTTAGCTTTTTTTATTTATCAAGATCATCACACGTTTTCTCTCTATATAATTGGCTATTCTATTTCAATAGCAGGGCTTTAATAAATTCATCTCCTTTTATAGTTCCATAAAATCCCTTTTTTACAGCATCTTCATTATAAGCTGTAACATCGTCGGGTTTTTCGTTTGGATGATAAATAATAAACGGTACAGGATCATGCGTATGGGTTCTTAGCTCGCATGGGGTGGGATGATCAGGAAGCACTGCAAGAGCAACCGGTTCATCCATTTTTAACGTTTCTTCCATTAAATATTTAACGACTCTTTCATCAAGGTATTCAATAGTTTTTGTTTTCAGTTCCGTATTGCCTTCGTGACCTGCTTCGTCTGAGGCTTCGATATGCAGATATACCAGGTCAACATCTTTTAGTGCCTCCAATGCAGCTTTAGCCTTTCCCTCATAATTTGTATCATACAAACCGGTTGAGCCAGGAACCTTGATGGCTTTCATTCCTGCATACCATCCAATCCCATAAAGTAGGTCAACAGCAGAAATTACAGCACCTGATATTCCATACAATTCCTGAAGGGTTTGCATTTCGGGTTTGTAACCAGGCGACCATGGCCAAATGGAGTTGGCGGGATCTTTTCCTTCTTCAATTCTTTTTTTATTAATCGGATGATTATTTAAGACCTCCTGTGATTTAAGAATAAGCTTGTTGAGCAAATCAGCAGTTTCAGACTTTCCATTTTTTGGTTTAACCAGAACATCTTGATAAGGATTTCCGGGTACATCGTGAGGCGGTGTGCATGCTATATCTTTTTTACCACCTTTAATCACCAATAAATGCCTGTAGCTAACACCCGGATGAAATTTGATTTTATCAGTTTCTATTTCCTTTTTAAGCGACATTACCAATTCATGTGCCTCCTCATTTGAAATATGTCCTGCCGAGTGATTTTTAATTTTTTCGTCTTCAATGCAAATCAGGTTACACCTTAACGCAAGGTCATCATCATCCAGCTCAATACCCATGCTTGCCGCTTCCAGCACTCCACGGCCCTGGTAAACTTTTTTTACGTCATAACCAAGTACAGCCATATTTGCAATCTCACTTCCCGGGGGCATATCATCAGGCACTGTTTTGAATAAACCTGTTTTTCCCATTGAACACAATTTGTCAATATTTGGAATATTAGCAGCCATCAAAGGTGTTTTATTTCCAAGGCTTTTAATAGGATAATCAGACATTCCATCTCCGAGGATTATGATATATTTCATTTGATAATTTTATTATTTTGTAATTAACACCCAAAATTCAGATCTCATTAAACCAAAGGCGCTCTAGGTACTTGATAATTAGTAATTATTTTGCAGATAATCTTTGAAGGCCTTGTAATTATTTTCTAATTCATTTAAAGATTCTGTTTTTTCTTCTAAGCTTTCCAGGCTTGGCGGCAACTCAGGATCAATGTTTAATATTTTGATGATCTCCTCAGGAAATTTAGCAGGATGTGCAGTTTCAAGTGAAATGCAGAGCTGGTCTGATGTTTCATTGTTTACTTTGAGATATTCCAGCAATCCTGCCCAACCCACAGAACCATGTGGTTCGAGCATTACTTTGTAATTGTCCCAGGTTTCCTTAATATTTTCCCTTGTTCTCTGATCATTGATACTAACCGCAAATATTTCATTTTTCATTAATTCTAAATCAGGCATTTTTGAGATATTACCCTTTTCATCCATAACGCCCTCATATAAAGCTATTAACCTCGACATATTTGAAGGGTGTCCAACATTCATAGCAGAAGAAATGCAATTTTTTGAAGGATCAATTATTTTGTATTCCCCTGATTTCATAAATGTAGGGAATACATCATTTTCATTGGTAGCAATCACAAATTTTTTGATGGGTAATCCCATTTTCATGGCCAATACTCCACCCATCATATCACCAAAATTGCCCGAAGGAACAGAAAAGATTACGTCATCGTCTGAATTACCTTTTCTTAATTTAGCAAAAGAATAAAAATAATAAACCGTTTGTGGAATAAGTCTTCCAATATTAATTGAGTTGGCCGATGATAAATTCAAATAATCCAAATCGGTATCTGCAAAAGCTTCTTTTACAATAGCCTGGCAATCATCAAATTTTCCATCAATTGAAATGATCTGGATATTCTTGCCAAGTGTTGTCATTTGCTTACGCTGCCTGCTGGTTACTTCATTTTCAGGAAATAATACAACAACTTTGATGTTGTCCAATCCATAATAGGCATTGGCAATGGCACTTCCGGTATCTCCTGATGTGGCAGTTAAAATTAATAAATTGCGTTTTTGTTTTGTTAAATAATAATTCATCAAACGCCCCATCATGCGTGCCGCAAAATCTTTAAATGAAGCTGTAGGCCCTTGATCTAATCGAAGTATAAATTTATTATCAACTACCTTTTCAAGCGGAACCTCATAATTATAAGCATCCTTAATTAATTCATAAAGCTCCCGATCTTCAATTTCACCAACCAGGAATTTCTTAATTACTTCATAGGCAATCTCAAAATAGTCCATGCTTGAAAATGCATCAATCTCCTCTTTTGAAAATTGAGGCAATTCTTCAGGCATATAAAGTCCCCGGTCCGGGGCGATCCCTTTTAGTAGTGCTTCACTAAAACTTACAGTAGCAGCTTTATGGTTTGTCGAGTATAAGTTAAGTTTATCCATCACTAATTAAATAACAAAATTATTTGAGATTTCACTATTGAAAACTGAGACTTATTTGTTTTTTTGGAAATCGCTTTTTGGATTATTAAATTTTATCAAGTGCTTGTTCTAAATCAGAAATAATATCAGCAGGGTCTTCAATCCCAACTGCAATCCGGCAAAGTGAAGGTTTAATATCTGCAATTGCGCGTCCTTCTTCGCCTTGTTGTTGATGTGTGGAAATCGCATTAAGGGTTGCCACTGTTTTTACACGTCCAAGGTCGGTTGCTCTCCAAATCATTTGCAAAGCATCATAAAATTTCCTTGTGTTTTCTGAACCATTTACTTTGTTTTCCTTGATTTCAGCAGCCAGCATATATCCATACATATTTTCGTTGGTATCAGCTAACTTCATATATTTCTGGGCAATTTCACGGGCTTCGTAACTTTCGAGTCCGGGATATAATACCCTGTCAATTTTTGGATGGGATTCAAGGTAATTGGCTACTTCCATTCCTGTCTTACTCATCTGGGCTACACGCATCCGTAATGATCTAAGGTCGTTTAATGTCATGATCGCATTCATTGGGCTTAAAGCAGGGCCGTTATCCCGGTATGGTAAAAATTTAACCCATGTAGCAAAGTCGGCTTTCATTTCATCTGGCCCAATCTTACTGGTAATACCCAATTTTGCAGTCAATAAGCCAACAATAGAAGTCCCGCTCGCTGAAATAACTTTGGAAGCAGATTGAACAACAATATCTGCCCCCATGGTTAAGGGCCTCGTTAAAGCCGGGGATGCACAAGTTGCATCAACTATCAATGGAATTCCATTGGAATGAGCAAGTTTGGCGATCTCTTCAATATCAAATATTGCAACTCCCGGATTTGAAGGGAACTCACCAAATATGAACCGTGTTTCAGCATCCGTTTTTTCAATCCATTCATTGATATCATAAGGGTTCTTTACCCACCTTACCTCAATGCCTTGCTCCTGCCATCTCCTGATCCAGAATTGTTGGAATGTCCCTCCATAAACCTTTGCACTGGCAACAAAATTTGGCTTTTTAAATCTTTCGTCCTTAACAAGGAATGCATCGGTTGCCGTTTTTATTGCTGACATCCCACTTGCTGTGGCACAACAACTTGCAATAATATCAGAGCCATATGTTTCGAGCAAAGCAGTAGTTTCTTCAAGAAAATAATTAGATGGATTTGCAATTCGGGAATAACACCAGTTAGGCATTTCATATGCTAAGCCGGCCTCCATTTCAGCGGAGTTGTGATAGCCCTGTGCCGGACTCATATAAATTGGTTCCATGATAGAACCATTATTATAATTCATTGCCTCGAAATGATCATACAAACCGTGTGTGGCAACTGTATCAAACTTTTTCGTTTTTGCAATCTTAATTTTTTGGTTTCTTCTTTCAGTCATTTCCTGACCTACCTTGACCCACTCATCTTTTGTAAGATTTTTTGTCATTGCTTTATTATTGATTATTAACTCTTTAATAAAATATTAATAAGTTTATAAAATTACGTTTATTTTACTGAAATAGAAAAATATTTACTCAATTACTTAGATATTAAGCTAATTCAATCCCGGATTTATCAAAATATCATTTTATCGATAATTTGATCTTTATAATGCAATTATATTATATGTATTTTTCCTGATTGTAGTCACCTGTTTTCATTTCCTTTAATATAATTTTTGTTAAATAATTCATAAAAATATTTACGTATCAATTTTTTTGTTTTCATTTGCAAATGAATATTCATTCACTTATAAATAAATCAAATGAATGGTAAAGCCGACTGATATAAAAAAACTTCATAAAGTTAGGGAAGCTGCTATAAAAGTGATAGTTGAAAGAGGTTATTACGGTGCTACAATTTCTCAAATTTCTAAAGAAGCAGGTGTTTCCGATGGCTATCTTTACAGACATTATTCTGGAAAAGCCGAATTGGTCAGGGAGTTGTTCGTGGAAAGCATGGAGTATTTTCACTCTGTGGTACTGGAAGCAATAGACAAGGAAGAATCACTTGATGAAGTACTGTTCAGTACATTTAGTTTCCTCAGTCAGATGTTAAAAAATGACCCTGATACTATGGCGTTTATATTTATTATGGATCACGATCATAGCTTTGAGTTTCCTTATGAAATAAGGCAGGGTTTTAAAGAAATAGGTGAAAAATTAAAGCAACTTGGAATTGAGAGTGGGGATATTTCCCGGAAACTAAATGAAGAAGACATCCTGGCAATTGTTTTCGGACTTCCTATTAAATATATGGAAATGAGGCGTAAATCTATCATCAGCAACAACCCGTTTACAGATAAGGATATAAATACACTTGTAAGTATTTGCAGAAATGCTTTGAAAGGAGATGTGAGTGATGGCCGATAAACAATGATGAAAATGAATGACAACAAATAAGTAATAACCAATTAAGCAATGAAAAAAGCTTTAATAACAATAGTCCTTTTGTTGTTGTTAATTTCGACTTTGGTAATGATCAATAAAACACAAGATAAAGAATTGAGAGAATACATCTTAAATAAGGAACTTCAAACGATAAAAGCGAACTGGAAAGGTAATCTGAAAATTGATGGTGAGTTTGTGAATTTTGATAAAAAGGACGAACAGAAAACACTGCTTGATATTTTTAAATGGAAAGCACTTTCAACAAATCCGCAGGAAGAAGAAAAAAAGGCTGATAATTTTAGGCTTGAACTGCTTGAGGGGGATGATTGGATTAACTCGACTGAAGACATGATAATCTGGCTGGGACATGCCGGTTTTTTCATTAGGCTGGGTGGTACTACTTTTATAACCGACCCTGTTTTTTATAATATGTCCTTCATAAAAAGGCATGTTGGCATACCCTGCAAGATTGAGAAAATCAAAGGAGTTGATTATCTATTGCTTTCCCATGGGCATCGTGATCATTTTGACAAGAAAACATTAAACAAATTAAGAGACGTGAATCCTGATATTGAGGCTCTCGTCCCACTAAATAACAGTTCATACTTTAAAAAGAAAGGAATAAAGTTCCAGGAAGCAGGATGGTATCAGAAGTATGAAACCAAAAACGGGCCGGAGGTGTTTTTTATGCCTGCAAAACATTGGAACAGGCGTGGATTATTTGATTTTAACAAAACGCTCTGGGGAGGTTTTATTATCAGGTACAAAGGTTTAACCATCTATTTTTCTGGTGATACATCCATGGGGAATCACTTTGGCGAAACAAAAAAATTGTTTCCCGAAATCGATTATTGCCTCTTGCCGGTTGGCGCTTACAAGCCAGTTAATATAATGCAGGAAGCCCATTTATCGCCGCAGGAGGCTTACGAAGCATTTAAAATTTTGGGTGGAAAGACATTTATCCCCATGCACTTTGGCACATACGATTTGGGTAATGAACCTTTGGGTGAACCAAAAAGGGTTTTAGAGGCCTATGCGGATAACAATATCAAAATATTAAAAGTTGGTGAAATATTAAAAATAAAATAGATATGAATACAGTATTAATTACAGGGGCTTCCAGTGGTATTGGACTGGAACTGGCGCACGTTTATGCCGAAAACGGCTACAATTTATTTCTTACTGCACGTAGGGAAGATAACTTATTGGAATTGAAAAAAACCATTGAGAGAAAACACAATGTTATCGTAAACTATTTTCCATTAGATCTGTCTGCACCACAATCTTCGGAAATTTTGTATGCAAAAACAAAAGAGCTAAACCTTGATTTTGAAATAGTGATTAACAATGCAGGCTTTGGGATGTATGGTGAATTTGCTAAAAGTGATATTGCTCAAAACGAGATGATGCTTAATCTCAACATGCTCAGTCTTACAAAGCTTTGCCATTTTTATGCGAACGATATGGTAAAACATGGCAGTGGGCATATCGTAAATATAGCATCAGCAGCAGCATTTCAGCCTGTCCCCTATTTGGCAGCCTATTCCGCCACCAAAGCTTATGTGCTTCATTTCAGTGAAGCTTTAGCCTACGAATTGAAACCTAAAAATGTGTTTGTTACAACCATATGTCCGGGAGCTACAGTATCTGAATTCGGGCAAACTGCAGGTTTTAAAGATGGTGAGATGCAAAGCAATATGCCAACATCAAGGGACTTAGCAGAGTTTACATACAAGGAGGTGAAGAAGAAAAAAGTTATGTCTGTTCATGGAACCAAAAATGGATTTATGATCTTTAGTCAACGCTTTGCACCAAGGAGTATAATTACTAAAATTTCTGCAAGTTTGATGAAAAGTGTATAGTCGTAAATGAGCCTTCATTCTTTAGACTGTGTCGTCCTAAAATAGGTTGACAGTTTTAAATAAAAATTAACTCTAACCGAAGCGGACATCCGCTTCGGTTTTTTCGTGTATAAAATTAGGTGTTTTCATATTCAAACTC